>ENA-UOJC01004785-UOJC01004785.1-human-gut-metagenome-genome-assembly--contig:-C104-NODE-4785-length-11096-cov-3.647043_pt1 | contig 11096 bp, 12 predicted proteins | sample MGYA00242339_ERZ723886 | MGnify/ENA metagenome assembly ERZ723886 | reverse complement strand
CATAATGTTCCCGCCTCCAGTATATTCTTGTAAAACGTCCTACCGTATTTTCCAACCGTTATGACACAGATTCAGTCTGTGACATTTCTTCTTAAATCTGACTGATACCCTCTGTCAGACCAACCGTATTATTAGAAACAGCTGCAATACCGTCGGAGTTTTCATTAATTGTAGAAGACATTCCACGGATTAACTTTGCCACTTCTTCCGTTGCCTGTTTTAATTCTACTGCCTTATCTGTAAATCCGCGCATAATATCATCAAAATTTCCTGCGTCCTGATTGTACTGTTCACCAATATTGACCAGTTTATCATAATCCGGCATAACAACCTCTACGATAAAATCAATCATCTTATTGGCATTGTCGGCAAGCTCTGCAACGGAATTGGTCACCTCGTTGCTGATTGCCTGAATATCATTTGCCGTACTTCTGCTGGAATCCGCAAGTACTCTGATTTCATCTGCAACGACTGCAAAACCTTTTCCGGCTTCTCCGGCACGTGCCGCCTCTATCGAAGCATTTAGCGCTAAAAGATTGGTTTGGCTTGAAATACTTAAAATATTATCTGTCAGATCATTAATCTTTTCAACGCCCTTGCTTTTGTCCAAAGAATCCCTGACAGAATTTCTGATTTCATCTGCCATTTTACTTGTATTTTCTTTACTTGCAATTCCCTCTTCTTTTAATTTAACCGCTTTACCCTTAATATCTTTTGCAATTGCAGAACCATCACCTGCCTGATGTGCAATCTTTTCCATACTATCACTGATAAAGTCTGCCTGCTCACTGATGTGTTCTGCGGCCGTTGCCATTTCTGCCATACCGGCTGTCAGCTGTTCCATAGTCGCCGATACATCCATAATGTTTCCATCCGCAGTTGAAATCTGTCCATAAACCGCATTGACACTGTTTTTCATTTCAACCGCATCATTTTTCATTTCTGCAATAATGCCGTGAAGCACATCGATAAACTGATTGACTCCTGCAACCAGCTGTCCGACTTCATCCGATGATTTCTGTGAAACTCTTGCTGTCAAATCGCCATCCTGTGCTTCAATTCCCGCAATAATACCTTTAAGCTCCCCGGTTGCAATCTTTGCCGGACGGATAATGGTATATCCTGCTGTTAAAATACCAAGAATCAGTGATACTACCAGAAGCACACCGACTGTTACAAATGTAATCCTGCTAATTGTCATATTATTACTCAGCGCCTTCTGTGCCCGGATTGTATTGACCGTATTCTGCACCTCCACTGAGTGAATGGATATTTCCAGACTACCGTAGAGTTTGCTTAACTTACTGTTTACCCCTGTTTTGTCTGTAATGCTTCCATTTTGAATCTGTTTTAAAACATCATTGTACTGGGTATTGTACGTATTATACGACTGCTCCAGCTTGTTTACCGTTTCTCCCGCTCGGTCAGTTGTTGCATTTCCCTTTAAATTCTGCAGGGAAGTCACAACTGCACCCTGGGTTTTGGTGATATTACTCATCGTTGTGGATTTCTGCGTGTCATCGTCAATCAGATATTCCAGCATCTGTGACTGAAGACTGACTACATTCTTAGAAATAGCATCCAATTCTTCAATACTTGTAAGGTATTTCTGACTGATTTCATTTGTAATTGTTCCCATACCGTTAATCTTGGAATTTACAATGATAATTCCAACACCACAAACCAGAAATACCAGCAGCAACACATAACTAATTTTTGCGCCTATTGATTTCATCATACATATTCGCCCCTTTATATTTTTTTGTTCCGGCTGGAACTTAGTAAAATCATACCATATTTTGTCATAAAATGTTTATTTTTTTGAAATTTTTGTAAATTTTTTTGTAAAACACACTGCGTTTTATAATGCAGCATACCTTAAAAAATCCATAATTTCCTGAACAACAAAAAAAAGACCGTGTCCTAACAATCTGCATTGTTAAGACAACGGTCTGTTTCATGAACTTTATCGTAATTACTTTGCGTAGCCAACGGCTCTGGACTCTCTGATTACACTAACCTTAATCTGTCCAGGATATTCCATCTGCGTTTCAATCTGCTTCGAAATATCTCTCGCCATAAGTACCATATCTGAGTCGCTAACGACTTCAGGAACAACCATAACACGAATCTCTCTACCCGCCTGAATGGCAAATGATTTCTCAACTCCCTTAAAGGAATTGGTAATATCTTCTAATTGTTTAAGTCTGTTTGTATAAGTTTCTAACGTTTCTCGTCTTGCACCAGGTCTTGCAGCTGAAATTGTATCAGCAGCCTGTACAATACAAGCAATTAAGCTTTCCGGCTCAACGTCACCATGATGTGCTTCTACTGCATTAATTACGATTGGGGATTCCTTGTACTTCTTACATAAATCCACACCAATCTGAATATGTGAGCCTTCCATTTCATGGTCAACTGATTTACCGATGTCATGTAATAAGCCTGCGCGCTTTGCCAGCTTAATATCCACGCCAACCTCACCAGCTAACAGTCCTGAAAGCTGTGCAACTTCAATTGAATGCTTTAACGCATTCTGACCATAGCTTGTTCTAAAACGCATCCGTCCAAGTAATCTTACCAACTCCGGATGAATGCCATGAACGCCAACCTCAAGGGTTGCTGCTTCACCTTCTTCTTTAATTAATACTTCTACTTCTTTCTGGGCTTTCTCAACCATTTCTTCAATTCTTGCCGGATGAATACGTCCGTCAAGAATCAGCTTTTCAAGTGCAATTCTTGCAACTTCTCGTCTGATTGGATCAAACCCTGATAAAACAACGGCCTCCGGTGTATCATCAATAATCAGTTCTACACCTGTTAATGTTTCAAGAGTACGGATATTACGTCCCTCTCTACCAATAATGCGGCCTTTCATTTCATCATTTGGAAGCTGGACAACTGAAATCGTCGTTTCTGCTACATGGTCAGCAGCACATCTCTGAATTGCTGATACAACATACTCCTTCGCTTTCTTATCTGCTTCCTCCTTCGCTCTGCTCTCTAATGTCTTAACCATTACGGCAGTATCATGTTTCACTTCATCTTCAACAGTCTTTAATAGATATTCTTTTGCCTGTTCGGAGGTAAGTCCTGAGATTCTTTCTAGTTCCTGCTGTCTCTTCTGCTCAAGTTCATCAACCTTCTGCTTCATCTTACCAAGTTCTTCTTCTTTCTTGGTAATGCTCATGTCACGCTTCTCAACGGCTTCAATCTTTTTATCAAGAGTTTCTTCTTTAGAAAGGACACGTCTTTCATAACGCTGTATTTCAGCACGTCTTTCTTTCGTTTCTTTTTCGTGTTCATTACGGGTCTTTAACGACTCCTCCTTAATCTCTAAAAGCGACTCTTTCTTTTTGGTCTCAGCTGTCTTTAAAGCTTCATCTATTATCTCTCTGGCCTTGTCATTGGCATTGCCAATGGTTGTATTGTGAATCTTCTTCTGTACGGAAGATGACACAAGCCATGTAATAGGTGCAACAATCACTAATGTAGCAATCATCGTGATAATAACTGACGACACAGTAGCACCTCCTTATTAAGTTTTAATTGTACAAACATACAATATAATAATATTATACTTATTTCAATTCCTTGTCAAGAAAAACTAGTCATGTTCGCACTCACTAACCACAATATCAAGTGCCTTTTTGATACTGTCAGACTGAAAGCCTTTTCTGTAAAAACTGCCCATCAGTTTCATCTTTTCTTCATAGGAAAGCGGCAGCTTTCCTGCCGCTTTCCTGCGCATCTGAACAAGAATCTGCTCCAGTTCGGAATCTTCGTTCTGTCCGTAATACTCCTCACATGCCTGATCAATCAGTTCTCTTGAAATTCCTTTTTTCTGCAAAAACAACTCAATCTGTTTTCTGCTTTTTTTCTGGCCCTTAAACTGAACATACATCTGTGCAAACCGCTCGTCACTCAGATATCCGAAATGCCTGACATAGGCAAGCGCGCCCTCAACAGATTCCTGTGGATAAAAGTCCCTTTGCAGTTTTTCTGTCAGTTCTTTTTCTGTATAGTCCTTTGCCTGTAGCAGATACATTGCACGCTTGACAGCCCTTTTATCCAGAAGCTCTGTGCGGAGCTGTTCAAGGTCTTCCTGCGCAAGCGCTTTTCCCTCTGCAATGCCGTACCTGCGTACTTCCGTACTGTAAAGCGCAAATGCCTGTTCCCCATTGATATAGACCAGCCTGCGCCTTCCCGAAAGCTCTTCTATCTTTGTTACAATCTGTTCCATAACCTATCCTGTATTTAGCCTTCCGGTTCTGACTGCTTTGCTGTCTTTGCAGCTTTTTCCTTCTTATCTACGGGTTCGGCTTCACTGTCTTCTTTTTCTTCACCGATGCCGTAGTGGGCACGTACCTTTTCGTCAATCTCTGCCAGCATATCCGGATGTTCTGTCAGGAACTGCTTTGCGTTCTCACGTCCCTGTCCGATCTTATTCTCATTGTAAGCAAACCACGCACCGCTCTTTTGTACAATGCCGACATTCGCTGCCAGATCGAGAATATCCCCGACAGCGGAAATACCCTTGCCGAACATAATATCAAATTCTGCTTCCTTAAACGGCGGCGCAACCTTATTCTTTACAACCTTGACTCTTGTACGGTTACCGATCACTTCACCACCCTGCTTTAAAGTTTCAATTCTTCTGACATCCATTCTGACAGAAGCGTAGAACTTTAACGCACGACCGCCGGTTGTTGTTTCCGGATTACCGAACATAACACCTACTTTTTCACGCAGCTGATTGATAAAGATAACCACGCAGTTATTCTTGCTGACAACCGGTGTCAGCTTTCTTAATGCCTGTGACATCAGACGCGCCTGAAGACCGACATGGGAATCTCCCATATCGCCGTCAATTTCCGCTTTCGGAACGAGTGCCGCAACGGAGTCCACGATAATAATATCTACCGCACCGGAACGCACCATCGTTTCGGTAATCTCAAGTGCCTGCTCACCGCTATCCGGCTGTGAAATATATAAATTGTCAATGTCGACACCGATATTCTTTGCATAAACCGGGTCCAGAGCGTGTTCAGCATCAATAAAGCCCGCAATACCGCCGCGCTTCTGAACTTCGGCTACCATATGTAATGCTACCGTTGTCTTACCACTTGATTCCGGTCCGTAAATCTCAACAACTCTGCCTCTCGGAACACCCCCCAGTCCCAAAGCAATATCAAGGCTTAAAGAACCTGTCGGAATGGATTCTACATTCAGATTCACATTCGATTCGCCCAGCTTCATAATAGAACCTTTACCAAACTGCTTCTCAATATTAGATATCGCTGCATCCAGCGCTTTTAACTTCTCATCACTTGCCATAAATTCATACCTGCTGTAGAACTTCTACAGCGCAAACTCTACGGAACAGGTTGTTTGCATTCTTCCTTCCTTCTGATAATTTCCTGTCCTGCCGTAATTGAACATCTGTTCGTTGTGATTAATATACACTATTTCACTCAGGCTGTCAAGCAAAAAACGAACAAATATTCGTGTATTGCATAAAAATACTGGAATATTTGCATAATCACATTTTATCACAATCTATCCCAGTATGTAAAGTTTTTATTTTATTTTTATTTTGAAACTATATTACAGATTCCTGTACATTTATTCTGAAACGACTCCAAGTGCCAGTGCCAGTGCCTCGCAGGCTGCCTGTCTTCGGATTTCTTCACGGCTGCCCGTAAATTGAAAACGTGCCGCATATACACTTCCTTCAAATGCAATGCCAATATAAACCAACCCCACCGGATTGCCTTCATCCGGGTCGGGTCCCGCAACTCCCGTAACCGAAACTGCCAGACTGCTCTGTGCCGCTGCCGCAGCTCCTGCCGCCATTTCCTGCGCTACCTGTGCGCTGACAACCGTATACTGCTTCAAGGTATCCTCACGGACTCCCAGAAGCTTCTTTTTGGCTTCGTTGGAATAAGTAATATAGCCTTCTTTAAAACAGGCAGAGGCACCGGCAACACTAACGATTGCCGATGCAATCATGCCGCCGGTACAGGACTCCGCCGTTGTCACCGTCAAGTTTTTCTTTTTTAAAAGTTTTACCAGCTTTTCCGCTGTTTCTGACTGTTCCATTATTTTGACGACCCTTCTAAAAATACCTTATAATTCTTTGCAATATAGTCTACCAGTGAAATCACCGTCAGCGCCAGTGCCACATAAACCAGCACCATGCCGACAACATTTGCATAAGCAAACTGCAAATCGACCACAAGATAAATAATCATAAGCATCTGGAATGTTGTCTTAAATTTGCCCCAGTAGCTTGCGGCAATCACGACCCCGTTATCCGATGCCACCAGACGGAATCCGCTGATAATAAATTCTCTTGCAATGATGATAATAACAACCCATGCGGCGATTTTATTCAAATCCACCAGCGCAATGAGCGCCGAACACACCAGCAGCTTATCTGCCAGCGGATCCATAAACTTTCCGAAATTCGTTACAAGATTGTACTTTCTTGCAATCTTTCCGTCCAGCATATCCGTAAGACTTGCCGCAATAAAAATCACTGCCGCAATAATTTTATCATAACCGTGAAACCAGTCTGTATACAAAAACAGAATAAAAAACGGAATCATCACCGTTCTTAAAATCGTCAGTTTATTCGGTAAATTCATTTTCATACCATACTCCATTCCGCAGGCATTTTAATGCCGCATTTCTAGTCCTCAACAAGGCTTCCTATTAAATCATACTCCATTGCGCCTGTAATTTCAACGCGGACAATCGCACCGGACATCAAATTTGCCGTGGTGTTGACAAAAACAAACCCGTCAACATTCGGCGCATCCTTATAAGAACGTCCGACATACGCTTCATCATCGGAAATTTTTCCTTCAATCATGACTTCAATCGTCTTTCCGACCATATCCGCTGATTTATCCAGTGAAACCTCCTGCTGTAACTCCATGACTTCATCGCGCCACTGTTCTTTGACTTCTTCATCAATCTGATTATCCATTTCTGCTGCCGGTGTGCCTTCTTCCGGTGAATATGTAAAGACGCCCAGACGGTCAAATTCCATGCTGTCCACAAATTCCATCATCTGCTCATGGTCTTGCTTCGTTTCTCCCGGAAAGCCCGTAATCAACGTTGTACGAAGGGCAATATCCGGAATTTCCTTACGAAGCTTTGTGATAATGTCAATTAATTCCTGTCTGCTTGTTCTTCTGCCCATGCGCTTTAAAATGGCATCGCTGGCATGCTGAATCGGCATATCCAGATAGTGACAGACCTTCGGCTCATTTTTAATTGCCTGAATCAGTTCGTCATTGATTTCTTCCGGATAGCAGTATAAAATGCGTATCCATTTTAAATCTTCAATCTGTCCCAGCTTATGAAGCAGCTCCGGCAGTGCCTTTTTTCCATATATATCCGTACCGTAAACGGTCGTTTCCTGTGCTACCAGAATCAGTTCCTTTGCGCCGTTTGCCACAAGGGCTTCTGCCTGCTCCACCAGATAATCCATTGGGTAGCTTCTGTAATTTCCGCGGATTTTTGGAATAATGCAGTAGGTACAGTGCTTGTCGCACCCTTCCGCAATCTTTAAATATTCATAATACCCGCCGGTCGTCACCACTCTCTTAGAGCGTACAAGCGGCAGTCTGTCAGTATCTTCAATCGAATTATACGTTCTTCCGTCTAAAACGGCTTCAATAACATCTGCAATTTTATCATAGGAAGATGTTCCGATAAATGCATCGACTTCCGGGATTTCTTTTGTGATTTCGTCCTGATAGCGGTGTGCAAGACAGCCTGTAACAATCAGAATTTTACACTTGCCGTCTTTTTTGTGTTCTGCCATTTCCAGAATCGTGTTAATACTTTCCTGCTTTGCATCGTGGATAAAACAACAGGTATTGACCGCAATGACTTCCGCTTCCATTTCATCATCTGTAAAGGTAAATCCTCTGTCATTTAAGATTCCAAGCATATTTTCCGTGTCAACCAGATTTTTATCACAGCCGAGTGAAACAAACATTACTTTCATTCATTCATCTCCATTATCTTTACACAAATACAAGGGAAGGCGGTCTTTGACCAGTCTTCCCTTTATTGTCTGTTTATTTTTGCAATTCATTATATTCTGCCGTATTACTGCACTGTACATACTTTTGTGATTGCTGTGCAGACGTTTTCGTAGGTCTGTGACAGTCCCTTAAAATCTTCCGGTATGCCCTCCATGCTTCTGTCTCTTAAAATCTCCACCATGGGAACAATCATTTTGCTCATGGAATCAATGCTTAAATTGGCGCATAAGCCTTTCAGCGCGTGTGCCGCCTCAAATGCATCATCTACACTGCCGTTTTGCACCGCCTGTTTTAACCGGCTCATCAATGTATCTTCTACAAATGAATTTAAAAATTCAAAATACATTTCTTCATCGTCCAAAAAACGTTTTAACGCCGTATCTACATTAATCCCGGCTTCTGTCAATACCGTTCTTGCAGTATCCTTCATATGTCGTCCCCTTTTGATTTTGCAATCATCAATCAATGCCTTAATACAAATATACCGTATTACTTTTTGATTTTAACATATCCAAGTCTTAAAGACAACACTCTTTTACTCCTGCTTTCTCTTGCTCTCCTGTCCCGTTCCGATGCTGTTTTTTTCATCCTCGATTTCATTTTCCATTTCCTGAACTTTATTGTCCTGTGCAAGGGCAGCCATGATTCTGCGGACATCTTCCGGCTTAAACATCCCGATGGCTCTTGCCAGCTCCGCTTTGTTATCGCGGTTGACCTTTAACGTGCCGCCACCCGCAAGCGGAATACTAAGGACATTGCTTTCATCACTCATATCGCCGAGACATAACGCGCCGTGTTCATCATCACAGATAAAAACCGTGCCTTTATATTCGATAATACCGCTTTCATCTGCCAGCTCATAATACGGCGCATGCTTTTTTCCGTCAAATTTATCAAACGGCGTATGTACGGCTGTTTCCTTTATACGCTCTGTCGTTGTAACATCTTCTGTCTGGCTGTCCGGCTGATTTTTCACTTTGTCGTGTGTTTTTTCCAAGAAATCCGCCAGCGAATTCATCTGCATATAACCATGCCAGTTCTTTGCCTCCATCTGTTCCTGTGCCGTACTCTTTACAATCTGTGTAAAATCCATTTTATCATGAAGATTATCCATGCCGAAACAAAGCTTTTCCGTTGCAGCCAAAAACAGTCCGTCTGCATTCTGTACAAGCTTCTGTTTTGCCGCATAAGCTGAATATGCCGCCATTTGAACATACGTGGCATTGGACGGGTCTACCTTGTTTAATGAAACTTCTTCCTCTGTTACATTGCCCTCACTGTCCCATGTTTTCACAAGATATTTCGGGTCTTTTGGATTAAAATCCGCCGGTTTGTAAACTGTCAGGCTTCCGCCGCCTGCCAGTGATGTGGACATCACAGCCTCATTTCCCTGCGTATCGTCAAACCAGTGCAGAGTGCAGTGAGTTACTCGTCCACTCACATCATCATACTGTCCTGCCTGCTTGTTTTTCTGGTTCATAATCGTCTGTGTCAGTCCGATTCCCGTTCCTGCTATATTGATTCCAATTCCCATTTTTTTATATCCTCCTCATGTTCTTTCTGCTCGTTATCCAGTTCCTTTTGTTCTTCTTTTTCAAGCCGCTTCTTAAGCTCCTGTTCCTGTTCTTTTTTCACATCATCAATCGTATCGTCTAAATTTTTTACAAGCTTGTCCCATTCCTCCACGCTCATCTGCGTTGCCCCTGTTGCAAATTTAGGCGGACCGTTTTTGATTCTGTTCTTTACGTATGCTGCAAATTCTTCAAGCGCCTCATGCCAGTCTTTGTCTGTCTGCTGCTCTTTGCCATTCTTTTGTACGCAGGCTTTTGCCGCCTGTTCTATGAGATTGCCGGTTTCTTCGTCAATTTTATCCAAATCAACAGAATATGCCTTTACTGTCCCATCATCAAACTTCTGTTCGACATATACTGTTTTGCCGTCATCCGACTGCTTTGCCTTTAACACATACCCTTCTGCCAGATGTTTTTCAACATAATCCGCATCTTCTGCCGTAAGATTTTTCACTTCACAGGCTGACACCGCTTTGGATAAAACGCCTTCTGCCACCACTTCCTTTGCCCGCAGTCCGCCCATGCTGCCAAACTCTGCAATCCCTGATGCCTGCGCTCCGTCTGCGGCTGTCATACCCGTTTCATCCGTGTCTTCACTGCGGTATTTTTCATCATAACTTTTCTGCAATTCATAAGCAAAGCCATCCTGCTGCTTTCCTTTTACTTTCTTTCCGCTTTGTGCCGCATTTTCATAAAACCGGCTGCCAATCCTACTGACTTCCATTTGTTCCTCCGTTCTAAAATTTCTGTCAAATCCTGTCTATTTTTCCAAAAATTCTTTCAGCGCCTGCCTGCCGCGTTTTAAATTGGTCTTCACCGTATTTTCGGGCATTTCCAGACTCTGTGCAATTTCTTTAATCGAATAATCTTCATAATAAAACAAATACAGGCAGTTTCTGTATTTTTCCGGCAGCTGTAATACCGCCCACATCATATCATCCTGTATTTCCGTAAAATTCTCACAGCTTCCTCTCTGCGCTTCGCTAACCTCTTCCATACTGACACTCGTTTTGTGCCATTTGCTTTTTAACAAATCCCTGCACAGATTGATTGTCACACGCACAATCCATGCCCGCTCATGCTCCATGCTCTGATAACGCATATCATGCCGGATAATCTTTAAAAATACTTCCTGTGTAATGTCCTCTGCATCTGCATGGTTTTTCACCTGTGAAAATGCTACTCTGTATATCAGCTGATAATAATCCCGGAATATCTGCTCCAGTCTTTCTTTTGTTTCTCCCATTCTCTCTTCAGACACCCGTGTATCTTATACCTCCCGTCACTCATAATACGATTGTAAAACCTGAAAAGTTTCAAATTAAAAAGCTTTTTTTATTTTCCCATTACTGATATTATCGGACGTTCCGTCATAATTCATGAAAACTCCGATGATTTTACACTTCAGCCTGTCGGCAATTCCGGCATAAAAAAACGGCTGCGGCGTTATCTGTGCTTATAA
>ENA-UOJC01004784-UOJC01004784.1-human-gut-metagenome-genome-assembly--contig:-C104-NODE-4784-length-11098-cov-4.108576_pt1 | contig 11098 bp, 9 predicted proteins | sample MGYA00242339_ERZ723886 | MGnify/ENA metagenome assembly ERZ723886 | reverse complement strand
CTTATCTTTTGCCGGGATTGCATAATAAGAATCAAATCCGCGGAAATGATCGATTCGGATAATGTCATACAGCTGTGCCATGGCCTGAATACGCTTGGTCCACCATGCATAATCGTCTTTTTTCATAACATCCCAGCGGAACAGAGGATTGCCCCAGAGCTGTCCATCTGCAGAAAACGCATCTGGAGGACATCCTGCTACTTCAATCGGATTTAAGTCCTCATCCAAATAAAACTGTTTTGGATTCGCCCAGACATCCGCACTGTCACCTGCAACATAAATTGGAACGTCACCAATAATTTCAATTCCATTCTCATTCGCATATGCTTTCAGCTGTCTCCACTGTTTAAAGAACAGATACTGCAGCATTTTGTAAAATTCAATGTCTTCCGCATAGCCAACGCGGGCTTTGTTCAATGCTTCCGGCTTGCGGATGCGCAGATCTTTGTCCCACTCTGCCCATGCTTTTCCGTCGTTGGCATCCTTCAATGCCATAAATAATGTATACTCATCCAGCCATTCTTTCTCTTTTTCACAGAAAACGGCATAATCTTCCGGAAGATTTTTCTGAAAACGTACAAATGCCTTCTTCAACAATGCATAACGGGATTCATACATAACTCCGTAATCAACATATTTTTCATTTCCGCCCCATGCAAAAGATTCGCATTCCTTGCGTGTCAAAAGTTTATCTTTGCATAAATATTCCAGATCAATAAAATATGGATTTCCCGCAAAACTGGAAAAAGACTGATATGGAGAATCTCCATAACTTGTCGGACAGATTGGAAGAATCTGCCAGTATTTTTGTCCTCCTTTTACCAGAAAATCAACAAATTTTCTTGCAGCCTTTCCCATAGTTCCAATGCCATATGGTGATGGCAATGAAAAAATTGGCATAAGTACGCCACTTGTTCTCATAATTTTTCCTCCTATCAATTGAACATCAGTCCATTTTCATTTTACCTTCGACAAAAAACTGATGCAATATACATTAACTCCTATATTAAATGATAACACCTTTTTGTCCTCTTGTAAAAAACATTTTTGAATGCTAGTATAAATAAAAGAACATATGAGGTGATAAGTTATGAATGAAATGATCAAACATAAAATAAAACACAATATCCACCGCACAGTTGTATCGGTTAAATGGATAATTTTTGCGGTCATTGTCGGCGTAATTGTCGGCTTGTGCGGCACAGCCTTTTACTTTTGCCTGTCCCTTGTGACCGTGCTCCGTACGCAGTATCACTGGCTTTTGTTTTTACTGCCAGTCGGCGGTCTTGCAATTGTTGCCATGTACCGGTTGCTACACAACGAAAAAGATACAGGAACCAACCTGGTCATTTCTGCCATCCATTCCGATGATGAACTGCCGCTTCGCATGGCACCTCTCATTTTTATATCCACCCTCATCACACACCTTTTCGGTGGTTCTGCGGGTCGTGAAGGTGCTGCACTGCAGATGGGCGGAAGTATCGGCAATGCTCTCGGCAAGTTGTTCCGTTTCGATGAAAAAGACAAACATGTCATGATTATGTGTGGCATGAGTGCTGCTTTCTCCGCGCTGTTCGGAACTCCTATGGCTGCCGCAATCCTTCCAATGGAAATCGTCAGCGTCGGTGTTATGTACTATATTGCTTTGGTTCCATGTGTTATCAGTTCACTGGTCGCACATGGTATTGCATATTCTTTCGGAATCACAAACAGTCTGTTTCAGATTCATGGAATTCCGGATTTCACCATCGCTGCAAGTGTCAAGATATCGGTCCTTGCAATTTTGTGTGCCTTGATCAGTATTCTGTTCTGTGTCATGCTCCACAAAAGCGAAGATTTGTATAAGCATTTTTTTAAAAATCCTTACTTAAGAGTCTTCGTCGGCGGATGTATCATTATTGTACTGACACTTCTCGTTGGCGATCAAAGCTATAACGGCACCGGAATCAATATCATCGAACACTGCATCAACGGTACGGTTCGCCCGGAAGCATTTCTTTTGAAGATGATCTTTACCGCACTTACGTTAGGTGCCGGCTACAAAGGTGGCGAAATTGTTCCATCTTTCTTTACCGGTGCTGCTTTCGGATGCCTGTTCGGTAATCTGCTCGGATTTTCTCCGACACTATGTACTGCGGTAGGCATGACTTCCGTATTTTGTGGTGTGACCAACTGCCCGATTACTTCGCTTTTGATCAGTTTTGAGTTATTCGGTTACGACGGAATGCCATATTTTCTTCTGTCTACTGCATTAAGCTACATGCTTTCCGGTTACTTTGGACTCTACCGCAGCCAGAAAATTGTTTATTCCAAATACAAAACCAATTACATCAACAAGACAACGCATTAATTTGTGCTACATACCATGCAGCTTAGCGGTTTGACCGCAGCTGTATGGCTGACATTTCCAACACACGCATTGCCGGCATGTACAGCATCAACATACACATTCCACTTTTCCATTTCCGGAAGATCAATTTCCACAGCCTTTGGATTTGCATTATAAACCACAAACAAAGTTTCTTTTTCCGTTGTGACCGTAAACGCAACAACGTTCGCCGGAAGTTCTTCCACAAAACGGATGTCTTCCCGGATTTGTTTTGCTGTCGAAAGCCGTATTCCCTCGTGTGCTTTTCGAAAAGCAATCAATCCCTTGTAATATTCCTGCAAGGCTTCCTGCTCTTTTGTCCAGTCATATCGGATTCCATTTGTTTCCAGCGTCAGATTATAGCTGTTCTCTGACACTTTATTGGTACCCGGAATTGGCTTGGTTCTGGCAAATTCTTCGCCATTCAGGAAAAACGGCACGCCCTGAGATGTAAACACGATTGCTGCCGCCAGCCGGTTCATTGCATAGCGCTCTTCTACGCTGCAATCCGGCCGCGACACAGCAAGCTTATCCCATAAAGTCAGATTGTCATGGCATGATACATAACTGATGGCATTCTCCGGTTTGGCTGCCCATGGGCCTCCCTGCGTATAACTGTAATCTGCATAGTCCACCTGCGGATGCCACACAGCTCCCGCAACACTGTTACGTATTGCATTTTCAAAATTCTGTCCTCCATTGGCAAAACCACAGGCTTCCTCATAAAATACATGTCCGCGGATATTATCTCTTATATCATCTGAAAACATGCCAATATTTTCAAACATCCGCGCATTTTTCTTCATCGCCCTGCGATACTCCGGAAGCGCAGAGGCACCACCTGTCCAGCCTTCTCCGTATAAAGCGATTGACGGATTGATTTCTTTCAGCTGTGCACTCAGTTCCTGCATGGTTTCCGTGTCGAGCACTCCCATGAGGTCAAAGCGAAAACCATCCATATGATATTCCTTTGCCCAGTAACAGACCGAATCCACAATAAACTTGCGTACCATCGGATGTTCCGAAGCCACCTCATTTCCGCATGCACTCGCATCAGAATATTTTCCATTCTTTTTTCGGAAGAAATAATCCGGCTCCGCTTTTTCAAAGCAGCTTTGCTTTGCATCGAACATATGATTATAAACCACATCCATAATCACTCCGATGCCCGCTTTGTGAAGCGCCGCTACCATCTCTTTCATCTCACGAATACGCACTTCCCCGCGAAATGCATCCGTAGAAAAAGAACCTTCGGGTACATTATAATTGACCGGATCATATCCCCAGTTATACTGAACGATCTCTGGATGTGATTCATCTATACTGGCAAAATCAAAAGCCGGCATTATCTGTAAATTCGTGATTCCAAGTTGTTTTAAATAAAAAAACCCAGTTTCCGGCCCTTTGTCATTCTTTGTTCCAGCCTCTGTCAATCCAAGAAATTTTCCCCGGTTTTTTACATTGCTGCTGGCATCTCCCGTAATATCAGCAACGGATATTTCACAGATTACCATGTCAGTCTTGTTTTTTACCTGGGGACCTTTGTCCTCTGCAAAGCCTTTCGGATCTGTTTCTTTTAAGTCCAGCACCATGCTGCGCTGTCCATTGACCCCCGCAGCTACCGAATAAGGATCCTGTGTCTCAACGGTTTTCCCGTTTCTCGTAATTTTATAAGTGTAATAGATTTTGTCCAGATCCCCGCTTTTTTTCAAAAACCAGGTCCCCTGCACATCCCGTTTCATCGGGGTCTCATCCATAAGACAGACACCATCGCCTCTCTCATAAAGGCATACACTTACTCCATCTGCTGTGGGCGCCCATATCCGGAATGCTGTATTGTTTTTGTTATAGGAAGCTCCAAGATCCTCTCCCTTATAAAACTCTCCCTGCATCCAATTCCTCCCTTTTTGCATGCACACTTTTCATAATATATTTCGTATTTTTTCGTAATTAATTATATTTAATATTCAGATAGATGTAAATTGTTATATTCACTAAGTTTTCTTCAATATTTTGTATAAATAGACTAAAAAGTGACTTTTGCACCGCGATATCATGTTTCGAAGTACAAAAGCCACTTTTATTCCTGTTTTGTTTATGCGTTTGTTGTTTTTACCATAGACTCAAGTGTTTCCATTGCCTTGCCGGAATCAATGGTCTCTCCTGCAATGCGGATACCCTCTTCGATACTGTCGGCTTTGCCTCCGATATAAAGTGCAGCCCCTGCATTTAACAGTACAATCTCTCTCTTTGCTCCACGCTCTTTTCCGGAAAGAATGTCTTTGGTAATCTGTGCATTTACAGCCCCATCGCCACCTTGCAGTTCTTCAATTTTGCAGCGTTTCAATCCAAACTGCTCCGGTGTAATTTCGTAAGTCTCTACTTTTCCATCTTTAATTTCGGAAACAATGCTTGGACCGGTAAGTGTAAACTCGTCCATATTGTCCTCACCACTTACTACAAATCCTCTTTCCACACCAAGATTTACCATGGCGCCGGCTATAACTTCCGTAAGACTTGGCGAATATACGCCTACGACCATCGCTTTTGCACGGGAAGGATTAGAGAGCGGTCCTAATGTATTAAACACCGTACGAATTCCCATCTCATTGCGGACAGGTCCTACATATTTCATTGCCGGATTGAAGTGTGGTGCAAACATAAATCCAATACCCACTTCTTCCACACATTTTTCTACAACCTCCGGATCTGCGGAAATATTAACACCAAGTGCTTCCAGCACATCACCCGCACCGCTCTTTGAGGAAATGGAACGGTTTCCATGCTTTGCAACCGGAACACCTGCTGCTGCTACAACAAAAGCCGATGTTGTGGAAATATTAAAGGAATAAGTGCAATCTCCACCAGTACCCACGAAATCCACATAATTGTCAACTTTCGGGCTGATTGTATTGGCCTTGTCACGAAGAACTATTGCCAGACCCGTGATTTCGTCTAAGGTCTCTCCTTTCATGCGAAGAGCTGTCAGAAAACATGCAATCTGTGCCTGTGTTGCCTTACCTGACAGGATCATTTCCTGGGCCCTCATTGCCTCTTCCTTTGTGAGATTATTGCCTGCTACTAATTTGCTGAGTATTTCTTTCATGTTCTTCTCCTCCTGATAGAACATCAGCCAATGCATAATTTGCTTTCAGCAAATGGGCTGACACTATCAAACACCTATCTGATTTATTTTATACAAGTTCATTGAGTTCTTTTTTAAATGTGCTGCAATATTCTGCGGCTTTTTGCGCATCAAACTGGCTGTCCTTTAACAGATTGATAAAATGCGATCCGACAATCGCTCCATCAATAATCTCTTTCATCGGTGCTACATCCGCTGCTGTACGAATACCAAATCCCATCATAACCGGAATCTTAGATACTTCCTTGACATAGGACAGGTAGCTTATCACTTCTTTATGGAAAGTTGCCGCCTGACCGGTAACTCCCATGGAAGAAACGCAGTAAACAAAGCCCCTTGCATGTTCAAGAATCTTTGGCACACGGTCTTTGGAAACCGGAGATACAAGCTGGATCAGAATCGTTTCATCTTTTCCTTCCAGTGAGTTCTGTAAATCATCCTGCTCTTCGAACGGAAGGTCCGGTATAATCAGGCCATCCACTCCACATTCCTGACATTTTTTTGCGAATTTTTCCACGCCATAATGTAAAACAGTGTTGTAATACATCATAAATACAATCGGGATTTCCACACCTTCTCCACGCATTTCCTGCATGCATGTAAATGTTTTTTCGAGGTTTGCTCCGCCAAGGATTGCCTGATAAGAAGCGTCCTGAATGACCGGACCATCTGCTACCGGATCAGAAAACGGAATTCCAAGTTCGATAATATCGGTTCCCGCCTGTTCCTGTGCTTTTATAAGTTCTTTTGTCTTTGTATAATCCGGCAGTCCGGCTGTAATGTATGTAATAAATGCCTTTTCATTTTTTTCCTGCAGTGCTGCAAGTGTCTGCTCAATTCGGTTCATATTCTCACTTCCACCCTTTCTTCCAATTCTTAATTCAAATATCCTTTTCCTGCCAGATAGTCAGAAATGGTATTTACATCTTTGTCACCACGGCCGGATAAACATACAATCATGCTCTGATTCCTATTCATTTCTTTTGCTTTCTTAAATGCATAGGCCACTGCATGTGCACTTTCGATTGCCGGGATGATGCCTTCCAGCTTGCACAGTTCCATCAGCGCATCCATTGCTTCCACATCCGTGATTGCCACATATTTTGCACGTCCACTATCACGCAGATATGCATGCTCCGGACCAACGCCCGGATAATCAAGACCAGCTGAAATAGAATGTGCAAGCTGGATATTTCCGTCTGTATCCTGTAACAGATAAGATTTCATGCCATGAAGTACACCAGGCTCACCAAGTGCCATCGCGGAAGCATGCTTACCTGTTTCAATACCAAGTCCTGCCGCCTCTACACCGATAAGTTCCACATCTTTTTCATCGATAAAATCTGCAAACATTCCGATGGAATTGGATCCACCTCCCACACATGCCATAACAACATCCGGATTGCGTCCTTCCACTTCCATATGCTGACGCTTTGCCTCGCGGCTGATCACGCTCTGGAACTCTTTTACCATCTTCGGATATGGATACGGTCCTACTGCTGATCCGATCACATAAAAAGTATCTTCTGCTGTCTTTGCCCATGTACGTATTGCCTCGTTCGTCGCATCTTTTAATGTATTGCTTCCGGACTCCACAGATACAACCTTTGCTCCTAACATCTCCATGCGCATGACATTAAGTTTCTGGCGCTCAATGTCTTCCTTTCCCATATAAACGGTACATTCCATATTAAAAAGTGCTGCTCCGGTGGCTGTGGCCACACCATGCTGTCCTGCACCGGTCTCTGCGATTACTTTCGTCTTTCCCATACGTTTTGCAAGAAGAATCTGACCAATTACGTTATTGATCTTGTGTGCTCCCGTATGATTTAAGTCTTCTCTCTTTAAATAAATCTTCGTTCCATATTTCTCGCTCAATCGCTCCGCATAATATAACGGTGTCTCTCGTCCAACATACTGACTCAGGTAATAATGATACTGTTCCATAAATTTTGGATCATGAATAGCTTCCTCAAAATCCACATCCAATTCTTCTAATGTATTCATCAGTGACTCCGCAACAAATTGGCCACCAAACGCTCCATAATATGCTTTCTTATTCATAATTTCTCACCTTTCTTACAAAATTGTTAATTTTTGTTTTATCTTTTCCATTTTCCACTTCTACTCCAGAACTTACATCTACAACATCCGGGGAAAACAGTTTCATTCCTTCCTGTACATTACTTTCATTCAATCCACCGGCCAAAACAAATTTACGATGCATCAATAACTCAGCTGCCGCATTTTTCACATCCGCCTGTTTCCAGTCAAAAGCTTTGCCTCCGCCATAAGAAGCTCCATCCACAACAATGGCCTCTACTTTTTCCTGTAAGTCCTGCGGCATTCCCATAAATGCTTTTACCTTTTCCAATAGCTCCTCTTCTTTTATGATATTTACCGCATACCATACAGGTATGGAAGCCGCCTCAAGTGCTTCCTTCGTCAGTTCACCATGGGCTTGTATAACATCAAATCCAGAATTAATTATTTCCTGTATCATGTTTCTATCCGGTGATACTGTGACTGCAACTGCCTGAATCTGCGGATTCAACTGCTCCCGAATCGCTTTCGCCTGTGCAAAAGATATATTTCGTTTGCTTTTCGGATAAAATACAAATCCCGCATAATCCGCACCAACATCATTCAAATAAGTGGCTTCTTCTTCCTTTGTCAATCCACAAATCTTTACCTGCATTTTTCTGTCTCCCTATGCTCCTGCAAAGATTTCTTTCCATTTCTGTGCTAATGCTTTCGGATTCTCTGCCTCCATAAAAGCTCTTCCGATCAAAAAGGCATCCACCTGGCACTCATGAAGAAAACGAACATCCTCATCCCCCATGACACCACTTTCCGTAACAAATACTTTATCTTTCGGAATATACGGACGAAGACGTTTGGTTGTCTCCAATGTAATGGAAAAATCTTTTAAATTTCGATTGTTCACGCCAATAATTCTAGGATTAATCTTCATTGCACGCTCGATTTCCTCTTCATCGTGCGTCTCTACCAATACATCTAACTCCAGCTCCCTTGCAAGCTGATAAAAGTCATGCATCTGCACATCATCCAAAATTGCTGTAATCAGAAGTACTGCATCTGCACCAATCGCTTTTGCTTCATAAAACTGATATTCCTCAATCATAAAGTCTTTTCGCAAAATTGGAAGTTGTGATTTTGCACGGATTTCTTTTAAGTACGATACATTTCCATTAAAATGATCTTCCTCTGTCAGACAGGAAATTGCATCTACAGATGCGTTATATTCTTTAATCCGATCCATCAAATTAATTTTACTTGTAATTTTTCCAAGGCTTGGGGATGCCTGTTTGAACTCTCCTATGATCGAAAGTCCTTCTTTTCTCAGGTTCTCATAAAAACAATTTTTCTTCCGTGTAACAGTTTCTTCTGCAAGTTTTCTCATCTCCGCTTCTGAAATCTGAGCTTTGTGCTGCGGAAGTCTTTTCTTTTTATCTTCTACAATTTGGTCTAAAATCATTGTCGTATTTCCTCTCGCCGTTTGCTGTACAAACGCTTAAATGGTATCATTTACATTCCATGCTCTGTATAAATAGATTCCGGATGAAACTGCAATCCGACCACCGGATATTCCTTATGGCGCATCGCCATAATTTCTCCGTCCTCTGTTCTCGCAAGTACCCGCAGGCATTCCGGAAGGTCCGCCTCCTGTACCGCAAGCGAATGATAACGTGCTACTTTAATTGGTGAATCAATTCCGGTAAATACACTTGTTCCATCATGCGCAATAGAGGACTGTTTTCCATGAAACAGTGCTTTGGCATATGATACGGTTCCGCCAAGTGCTTCACCGATGCACTGATGTCCCAGGCAGATACCAAGAATCGGTTTCTTTCCTGTAAATCGTTTTACAACCTCCATACAGATTCCTGCTTCTTTTGGGCTTTTCGGTCCGGGAGAAAGAATAATACGGTCCACATCCATTTTTTCTATTTCTTCAATCGTGATTTTATCATTTCTCACAACCTTGATATCTGGGTTAAATATTCCTACATACTGATATAAGTTGTATGTAAATGAATCATAGTTATCAATCAGTAAAATCATAAGTTTTCCTCCTCTATTGAACATCAGCCCATGCAAAATTTGCTTTTAGCAAATGGGCTAATGAATGTAATGCAGCAAAGTCTTTGCGAGTGCCATTACTTTATTACAGCATTCCTGATACTCATTTTCCGGAATAGAATCTGCTACGATACCAGCGCCAGCCTGCAGATATACACGTTTTCCTTTTTTAATCATTGTACGGATTGTAATACAGAAATCCATATCTCCGGAAAAATCAATATATCCGGTTGCTCCTCCGTACAATCCTCTGCGCACACTTTCAAGTTCATCGATAATTTCCATTGCACGAATCTTTGGTGCTCCGCTGAGTGTACCTGCCGGCAGGAAAGATGATACGAGATCTAATGGATGAAATTCGCCTTTCTTACGGCCTTCCACCATAGATACAATGTGCATCACATGTGAATAATTTTGTACTTCCATAAACTGGGTTACTTTTACAGTTCCAAACTCCGAAATACGTCCCATATCATTTCTTGCAAGATCCACAAGCATCACATGTTCTGCCCGTTCTTTTTCATCCTGAAGAAGTTCATCGCGAAGCAACGCATCTTCTTCTGCATCCGCTCCTCTTTTTCTTGTTCCTGCGATTGGACAGGTATATACACGATTGCCCTGCTGCTTTACGATCATCTCCGGCGAACTTCCAATCACTTCAAAATCGCCATAATTGAAATAATACAAGTATGGAGACGGATTCAGTTCACGCAATTCTTTATAAAGCTCAAATCCACTCTGCTTTGTCTCAATCGTCCATCTCTGTGAAAGAACGGTCTGGAAAATATGTCCCTCACGGATGTACTCTTTGATTTTCTCGACCTTCTGACTATACTGTTCCAGTGAATCGGACTGATTTACAATCACACCATCATGTGTGAAATTCTTCTCCGGCGCACGTCCTTTGTTTGCAAGTGCCTGTCGAATCAGTTCTTCTGCTTCTTCCAGTGATTTTTTTCTTCCCTCCGGAGTATCTTCACCGAGAATAATTCCGGTAAGTGTCTCTGCCACATGATCCACCATAATGAACTTCGTCATCAGCATCATCTGTACTGTTTCGATTCCGATCTCATCCGGATTGTTATCTGGAAGCACTTCTGCATATCGCACAAAATCATATCCAAGATTTCCAACCAATCCACCGGAAAAAGATAATTCTTCGTTATCCTTTACAATATCGAACTCACTGTAATATTCCTTTAATCGCTCTAGTGGATTTCCATTTCGAACCTCTTGTGTTCCATCATTTTTTGTAATTACAAGTGCGTTTCCCCGTGAACTGATAATCTCTTCCGGCTCTTTTCCAAAAAATGTATAACGGTCATAATTCTTATCATAACTTCCCAAAAGAAACCCTTTTTTATCTCCTACCAGGCTTTCATACATTCCTGTCGCAGTTTCATTTACAATGCTGACTGTCTTTTTGTAAACCCGTAATCTTCTTTTCATATTCTATAACTCCTTTGTCTAGAACATCCTCT
>ENA-UOJC01004775-UOJC01004775.1-human-gut-metagenome-genome-assembly--contig:-C104-NODE-4775-length-11110-cov-39.446495_pt1 | contig 11110 bp, 9 predicted proteins | sample MGYA00242339_ERZ723886 | MGnify/ENA metagenome assembly ERZ723886 | reverse complement strand
GTCACAATACCGCCTTTAATTGTAAAACGCTCCTCCCCATGGCAAACACTTTGGTTTTTTTTTTTTATATAATAACGCCGCCTTTTATGTTAAAATGTTTAAAATTTATTATGTTTTTGCCTTTACTGGGCGACTTGGTTGTTAATATATAGACCCAGGGCGCTGCCCTGGGCTAGGGGCTTCTGCCCTTTCAGGGCGTGCTGCTTAAATGTTAGTACTGTCTTAAAGCAGGGCGTGCTGCTTAAATGCTAGTACTGTCTCAAAGCACCGAGTAATTCAGCATTCTCGCTCTTGTTTCCTATCGTAATTCTCAGACAGTTGCCACACAACTGAACCTTGTTGCGGTTTCTTACGATAATGCCTTGTGCCACCAGATAATTATAGATGGCGTTGGCGTCGGTCATTTTAGCCAGGAAGAAGTTTGCATCAGTAGGATAAACCTTCTCGCAGATAGGCAGATCCAGGAATGCAGCCATTACCTTAGAACGCTCCTGTAGGATGTTCTTCACCCATTCATCAACCTTCAGCGGATTCTTCATCACTTCCAGCGCATGCTCCTGAGTAAGCAGATTGACGTTATAAGGATATTTCACCTTATTGAATATGTCAACAATCTCCTTGCTCGCAAATGCCATTCCCAGACGGAGGGCTGCACAGCCCCATGCCTTACTCATGGTGTTGAGCACAATCATGTTGGGAAATCTGTCGAGTACGCTGCGGAATGTGCGCTCCGAAGAGAAATCGCTGTAGGCTTCGTCGATGATGACAATCCCCTGGAATTTCTGCAACACCTCTACGATTGCCTCGCGGTTGATGTGATTGCCCGTAGGATTGTTCGGACTGCAGATCCAGATAACCTTTGTCTGTTCATCGCAGGCTGCCAGCAGTTTTTCTGCAGAAATCTGATAGTTTTCATCAAGCAATACAGAACGATACTCCACATCGTTGATGTCTGCACAAACTTCATACATTCCGTAAGTAGGTGCAATCGCCACTACATTATCCTTGCCCGGGCGGCAGAATACACGGTAAACCAAATCGATGGCCTCGTCGGAACCGTTGCCCAGGAAGATTTTCTCTTCAGCTACACCCTTAATCTTGCTGATCTGCTTCTTCAGTTCAACCTGCAGCGGATCAGGATAGCGATTGTAAGGGTCATTATATGGATTTTCGTTGGCGTCGAGGAAGACGCGGGCATTTCTGCCTGCAAACTCCGTACGGGCGCAACTGTAAGGTGCCAGATTCCAGATGTTCTCTCGGCACAAATCTTTCAATTCTTTCATTTTTCTTTCAAAAACTATTAAGAAGTATCTTTACAACTTCCCGTTTCACCCTATTGTTTCAAACTGTTCACTCTCAGTCTCATCGCATTGGCATGAGCTTCCAATTGCTCATTTTCCGCCATGGTCACTACAGCATTTCCAATGTTACGAATACCTTCTTCTGTAAGATGCTGGAAGGTGATTTTGCGATTATAACTGTCCAGGTTCACTCCGTTGTAAGCCAAAGCATAACCATGGGTTGGCAAGGTATGGTTCGTACCGCTTGCATAGTCGCCTGCACTTTCGCACGCATAGTTTCCGAGGAATACACTACCTGCATTCACAACTTTTTCTGCCAGCTGCTCGTAATCGGCTGTGGCGATAATCAGATGCTCCGGCGCATAAGTATTGCAGAGGTCGATTGCCTCCTCTTCGGTCTTTACGAGGATAAACTTAGAGTTGTCTAACGAGGTTTGTGCCATCTCCTTACGTGGCAAGCGTTCAAGTTGTACTTCAACTTCATTCTTTACATCATCCAACACCTTTTCAGATGTAGTAATGAAGAAAACCTGAGAATCGAAACCATGTTCAGCCTGCGACAACAGGTCGGCAGCAGCAAACACAGGGTTGGCAGTTTCGTCGGCAATAAGACAAACTTCAGACGGACCGGCAGGCATGTCTATAGCCACATCGTGCAGGGAAACCTGCTGCTTGGCAGCCATGACAAACTGGTTGCCCGGACCGAAAATCTTATAAACTTTAGGCACGCTCTCCGTACCGTAAGCCATGGCTCCGATAGCCTGAACGCCACCCGCCTTAAAGATTTTGTTTACGCCCGCAATCTTTGCCGCCATGAGGATAGCCGGGTTCACCTTGCCCTCTTTATTAGGAGGAGTACATAGTACTATTTCTTTACATCCCGCAATCTTGGCAGGAGTAGCCAGCATCAGAACGGTGCTAAAGAGAGGAGCAGTACCTCCCGGGATATACAATCCCACCTTCTCTATAGCCACACTCTTCTGCCAGCAGGTTACACCAGGGCAAGTTTCAACCTTTACACCATCAAACTTCTGGCTATGATGGAATGCGGCAATGTTATGATGGGCGAGGTGCAAAGCGTCTTTCAGTTCTTGAGAAACCATTTTCTCTGCCTCTTCGATTTCAGCTTCAGTCACAGCCAAAGAATCGAGATGGGCATGATCAAACTTCTCCTCGTAACGCTTCACGGCTTCGTCGCCATGGTTTTTTACATCGTCGAGTACACCTTGTACGGTCGCATTCAGCTGCGAAACATCCAGGTGTGGGCGTTTTACAATCTCGCTCCATTCCTCCTTTGCAGGATACTTTATTACCTTCATTCCTATTATTAATATTTAATTATTAATGTTTAATGTTTGGTTTTTAACGCATAATGTCTCTAAATAAACATTACACATAAAACACTACACATTATTATAATATCATCTTTTCGATTGGTGTTACCAGGATGCCCTGTGCACCGAGTTCCTTCAACTTGCCTATGATTTCCCAGAAACGCTTCTCATCGAGCACGGTGTGGATAGAGCACCATTCCTCATCAGCCAATGGGATAATTGTAGGACTCTTGATGCCTGGCAATACTTCTGTAATCTCCTGAACCTTTGCCTTAGGAGCATTCATCATCACGTACTTCTTGTCCTGTGCAGAACGTACAGCCTCGAAGCGGAACAGCATCTCGTTCAGAATCTCATGCTTCTCCTCGTCCATGTTCCAGTTGCCGATGAGCAGAGCCTCGCTCTTCATCACCACCTCAACCTCAGCAAGATTGTTGCTGACCAGAGTAGAACCTGAACTTACAATATCGAAAATACCGTCAGCCAAACCGATGCCCGGACTGATTTCTACAGAACCCGTAATGACATGGATGTCGGCATTGATATTATTCTTCTTCATAAACTTGCGCAGGATGTTAGGGTAAGAAGTAGCAATCTTCTTGCCGTTGAACCATTGCAATCCCGGATAATCAATCTTCTTAGGAATGGCGAGACTCAGGCGGCACTTACTGAAACCCAGACGGTCAATAATCTGCGCATTCTCTCCACGCTCTACAAACTCGTTCTCGCCCACGATTCCGATATCTGCCACACCAGAGGCTACGCTCTGAGGAATATCATCATCACGAAGGTAGAGAACCTCGAGAGGAAAGTTGCTTGACTGCACCAGGAGGGTGCGTTTAGAGGCGCTTACTTTGATGTCAGCCTCTGATAAAAGATTCATGGTGTCGTCGAAAAGACGACCCTTACTTTGTACTGCTATTCGTAACATATTTCTATATTTTGTATGAAAAACATTGCAAAAGTACATATTTTTATTAGAATAAACAAATAATTTCTCACTTATGTGCAAAATATTTCGTACTTTTGCAGCTGAAATGAAGAATAAAGGATATTTATACGCATTATATGCACTATTTTTGCTCGCTGCCTGTGCCGACAAGAAACCGCAGCAGGAGCTTACGCCATGGGGAACTCCCGTAGGCGAAATGGAGTATGCTGACAACTCTGATGGGGCTGATGGCGATGAAAAGAAACCTGCTTCTACCAGCAAGGGGCTTTCGCTCGAAGATATTCAGGCCAATGGTGAGCTCATCATGCTTACCGTTAACGGCCCTACTACCTATTATGATTACCACAGCCACGGAATGGGACTGCAATATCTGCTCTGCGAGAAGTTTGCCCAGCAGATCGGCGTGTCGTTACGCGTAGAAGAATGTAAGGATACGGCTGAAATGGTGCGCAAACTGGAGAAGGGAGAAGGTGATGTGATTGCCGTGCCCCTACCCCGAAAACAGACCAGAGGCAACCTGCTGTTCTGTGGTGTTACGCCCGACAGCACCCGAACCCAATGGGCTGTGCAGAGCGGTAACAAGAGTCTTGCCGACACCCTGAACGGCTGGTTTAAGCCTAAGCTGATTGCTCAGGTCAAGCAGGAAGAATCGTGGCTGCTTTCTTCTGCCAGCGTGCGCCGCCACGTTTATTCACCATTCCTGAACCGTTCCAAGGGTGTTATTTCCCGCTACGACCACCTCTTCCAGCGCTATAGCGGAACGGCTCGCATGGACTGGCGTCTGATGGCTGCCCAATGTTATCAGGAGAGCTGTTTCGACCCGAATGCGAAGTCATGGGCTGGAGCTTGCGGACTGATGCAGATTATGCCAGGCACGGCTGCCCATCTGGGCTTGCCGATGAGCATGATTCATGAACCTGAGGCGAATGTGGCTGCGGCAGCCAGATATATGGCGGAACTGCAGGGGCATTTTGCGGATGTGGGCGACCCTTTCCAGCGCATGCTTTTCGCTCTGGCTTCTTATAACGGTGGCTATTTCCACATCAGAGATGCGATGTCGCTGGCTCGCAAACATGGTCAGAATCCGCACAACTGGGGCGTGATCCGCGATTATATTCTGCGCCTTTCTCAACCGGCTTATTACACAGACCCGGTAGTGAAATATGGTTATATGCGAGGCACGGAGACGGTAGATTATGTAGATAGAATCAGAGCCCGCTGGGGTGAATACAGCGGTGGTTCAGGCTTCCATGAGAGTTTTCGTGGCAGCAGCGGTATGGGCAGCGGTTCCTTCCATGGAGCCCCTGTTAAATCCAAGCGCCACTACCAGAATAAGTACCATATATAATATAAATAGGGAACGCAGCTGCGTTCCCTATCTGTTTTATCACTTGTAACCTATAGGATGGTTATCCAGATACTTTCGTCTCGGTCGCGGGCCGCTGTCATGGCGTTGATGAGCCGCTGCAGCCAGATGCGGGAGTTCACCACCATGCCCTCGAACTTGTTCTCTCCAACAAGGATGCAGCCTTGTGTGTCGTCAGGATAATTGCCTGCATGGATGCGGATGCCCTCGAAATTCGGCACACCCACCAGCAATGGCAGCCAACGCTTGAATCTTGGAGAATACGATATGACCACAGGATAAGTACCCTCAGGAATGGCAGTATGGCCAGGTACCTTACGAGCCTTCACGCCGCTCTTGCGGCTATAGCGGGCATCCACTTCCTCTGGCTTTAGCTTGATACCCAACAGATTGCGCCATGTAGGTTCCAAGGTATCGCAGAGATATGTATCCTTGGACAACAGCTGGCTGTCAAAGGTATGAACCAATGTACACTTGTCGTCTTTCTTCTTGCCGGGTAGCGAGTTACGATTTACACTACTATCGGTCAGCAGATAGAGTCTGCCGATGGTATAAGTTCCTTTTTTAGCTATACGCTTTAATACGATTTCCATTTTGTTTGAATGTTAAGTGTTAAACTATTTTGCGTTAAAACATCTCAGGTCGAGTCCGTCAGAACGAAATAATAGCTTCTTAAAACTGAATAACTGAATACTGAACACCTTTCCGCCCTGCTTTCCGTCGGCTCCGTCGGCATTTACTCCCTTCGGAGGAATTTTCTCGATATAATGACGGTTCACCCAGTTTCTCAGCATCGTCGCCGTACCCTTCTTTCCAAAGTCGTTATGTAGGCGCACCATCTCAGCCTGCGTGTAGGTGAAGATGTCTGGCAATTGCTGCAGCAGGTTGGCAGGTCCTCGCTTGCTCGATTTCTCTCCTACCTCATTAGCCTTGGCTATGCTCGCGCCAAAGAAAATCATCTTGCACCACAGGTCATAGCTCTCGCTCCATCTGATGAACTCTTCTATTTCAGGTTCCCATTTGCAGCCGTTTGCCACGTATAGCACGCAAGCCTTGAGGAAGGCAATAACGTTGCCACGGAAAGAGAGATTCTCGAACACCCTGTTTTGCGACATGCGCGAAAAGTCGGCATTCTCATCCTTCAACTTTTCTGCCAGGGCGAAAGCCTCAGCGCAGTCTATCCTACCCGACGCCTTGCACAGATTCTCTATGTACGGTCTGAGCGACTCTCTGAAGGCATCGTCGTATTCGCCGTATACTGGCATTTCGGCACCGATTTCCCGCTCCGGGATGGTACAGAAGTTGATGCGGCTGATAGGGCCGTCGGTGAGCACCTTGGAGAAATATCGCTGCCCCAGCTGGACGGTGGTCGATGCATTCCAGTTGAACCGGATGGTGATGCGCTCGGTGATACTCGATGTGCCCACGCGGGTCTGACCGTATGAGTTCCCAGGATCAAAGGCAAGGCACATAATCTTGAACTGCTGGTTGCCCTGTCCATTGAGGGCATCGAACTGGTCTATCTCGTTGAGCGTTGTATAGAGGAAATGCTCCTGAGCCTCAGCAGTGCGCATAACGAAGGCTGGATTGGTCATATCGGCGTCTATCTCCTGGATGATGAGGTTTTCCGGACGCTTGCGCTTATCCTTGTTGGCACCCTTGCGTGTCACCTCTTCTTTCCATTCCTTCTCCCGTTGCAGGTTCTCACGGTCGCGCTGCCTGATGTCCTCCATTATCATGTTGATAGGCATCTGCACACAGTTCTTGCCTGCACCCGTGCCCGCCAGCAGACAGCACATCAGGGTAGCCTCATGCTCCACATTGTCGATATACTTGAAGGTAGTCTTACAGAGGTGTGTAGCAAGTGGCGGGAAGATGGCGTGTGCCACGGCTGGCTTGTATACGTCCGGTGTCTTCGATAACAGCAGTTCCACGAGTTTCGGGAGATGTTCGGGCATCGGAGGCGGTACTAATTTATCATCTTCCGCATTAATATCCGTGCCGCCCTCGGAACTCTCGGCTTTTAACGCCACGGCATCCTTCTGGGAGGACTTCTCTGCCTGGGCATTGATGCGGATCACGGCTTGCGACATCGGCTTCGAACTGTCACCATATTTCGCATAGAAGTCGTGGATCAGCTGCTGGCAGTCACGTTCCTGCGAGAAGGCAGGCATCTTCTGTGCCACCACCGCCTTCAGTTCCTCTTCGGGCATCACTCTCGATGCGCCTGCGCTCATAATCGCCAGGAGCGATGAGTGACGGGAGCCTGGGGTGTTGATATCTACGTCCTTCAGACCTGCCGCATTGCGGAAGAGGTCGAAGGCTGCTAGGTTCTTGCCGGTTGCCACTGCCCCAGCATCCTGATGAGCTCCAGCAGGGCTGAGATGAGCAGCATGAGCAGCATTGCTATCACTAGGTTGGGCAGGCTGAATAGCAGAGCCAGCAGAAACAGCCACACCTCTTCCGTCAATGGTGAGGCCACGAGTCAGATAGGCTTGTCTGCGCTTCTTCAGCTCTTCCTGTGGCAGCACCTCGTACCAATGGGGCGAGCGATAGATTTCTGACGCCTTGTCGGTGATGAAGAGCATGCGTTCTGGCGTGATACAGCTCTCGTCGTAGGGCACGCCCAGCGCCTCGCAATAGGCTCGCTGCGTCTCCTCGATCGTCATGCCGATGGGCATGCGGATGTCGATGTGCAACTTCTTGCGGGCAGAGTACTCCAGGTGCAGCAGGGCTCCATTCCAGATGGTATCGCTGCAGTTCAGCTCTCGTGCCTTCTCTATCGCCTTATCCACATATTCCTTGTCGTCCACATCGATGGTGGTCTGGAAGAGGAAGCTTTCGGGCACGGCGTTCTTCTGCGAACGCCTGTTGTCTCGGAACTGGTAGTAGTGAGCGCAGCGGAAAGGCAGCTGCTTCTTCAGTTCATCGTTACCCCCACGGATGGCAGCTACCAGTTCTGCCATCCAGGGATAAGCGATGGTCTTGTCGTAGACCGAGAGTGGCTGGGAGCTTACGCTCCCCTTATTGCCATTCTTGTACGGATTATATGCTATAATATGTTCCATTTTTTTGAATGTTGAGTGTTGAATTTAATGTTGAATGTTGAGTGTTGAATTTAATGTTTAATGTTGAATTGCCTAACGGTCGCAAGGGCGCTAGCCTAATTCAACATTCAACACTCAACATTCAACATTCTCCCTAAATCCGGCAATCAGTTCCTTGTGCTCTACCTTGAGGTAGCGCAGCATGTCCTGCTTGTCCAGGTCACGGCTGAAGGTATAGTTTACCTGCACCGTGCGCTTGGTGGTGCGCACCACGGCATGCTTGGTCTTGAAGATTTCCTCGAAAAGCTTCTCGCCCGTACGCTCGTAAGGCTTGAAGTCGAGCACGTCACCTCCCTTCTCGCCAGAGCATACCATTCTGCCCGGTATCACCTTAGGCTGTTCGCTGATAACCTCGGTATCGTTCCATGGCGCCTTGCGGAAGGCGATGGTACCGTTTTCCTCACTGATGATGGCTCCGTCCACCTTCTGGGCGTTGAGGAGCTGCTTCTTTGCTGCTTGTTTCATAATCGTAATAACTTGTTTAAAAGATGAATAATGTTAGTTGATTCGTATATCGTTGATATACAGGCCGTCGGCAGCATATCGGATGTCCATCGGTTTTTTCAGAGGGTCATAACAGACTCTTTTCATCATGACACATTCATAACACCAACATCTGTCCTCGTCCTCCATCACAGGCTGGATAAAATCCTTGACCCACTTGTAAAACAACTTACGCTCCGGATCTTTCGAACAGCCAACCGTCATATCTCTCACCACCTGAGAGTCTACGAATGTCATACTTCTCCAAGCCAATTTACTATTTCGATTTACCTTGTCAGCATTGCCAAAGAATTCACCGAAAAACAAACGAGGTTTAAAATCCTTCGGAACCTTTTTGGTTTCCGCTTCCACGTATATTTCTACCACTTTTCCCTCCGTGTCGGCTAATACTGGGAACAATTTATCTCTGCCGATATCAGTGATGGCAACCAGATCCTCGATACAAAAGAACAATCCTTCTTCGTTGTTCACCACTCTCAATCCGCCATACTGCGGATGATAAAACACATAAGCATTTTCTGCCATATCAATATATCATATTAAAGGGTTGGACTGCGAGTTATTCGCCAAATTTCAGTTTCAGGAACGGTACCGGATTCCTATAAACAAAAAACGCCCGCAACCAGACTTTACTTGTCTGATTACGGGTGCAAAGATAAGGCGAAAACACCTATGGGAAAAATAGGAAAAATAGGATTAATATTTATCCCATAAAAAAAATCATCTATGGGCAAAGAAATCAGCCACTTTATCATCCATTTCTTGATTTTTCATGTCCTCACAATGATTGAAGACATTGTAGAACGATTTTATCGTAACTTCTTTTCGTATATGGCAATCATCGGTAAGAAATCGATAAATGGCATTGGCACTAACGATATGCTGCGGTGCCAGGATGCCCTTTCTTCTCCAATATCTGATAAACGCAAATATGGCGATATTCATTGGTGAAGACTTGCTCGCACTGGTAGACATAGAATCCAGGCCATTTAGGGTGAGAAATTCTATAAATAAAGAGGCTTGCTCGGCGGTGGTCTCTTCATCTTTTAAAGAAGATGCTTCATCAGACACAAAAAGGTATTCTTTTTTTCGGCCGATTCTGGAACCATTTTTCAATGGTTTTCTATTCCTTTGCTCCAGGTATTCATAATAGCCATCCAGAGTGGCGATATAGGCATCAAGCCTAGGAAGTTCAGCTTCAACCAAATGATTGTCTATTCTGTTAAAGGTCTCCAAGTATCGACGTACTACGAGTACATCATGATAATCTCTTTCCTGCATGGCAACATCTACCAGTAAGTGTGCGTGTATGCTCATATCCATAGGAGGGAACGCCTCAAATTGTAAGTATACTCAATATACTTGCTGTTGCCATCTAATTGGATGACCACGCAAAAAAGGCCGAATCGCCCATACTTCAGTATCAAGCGCAAGAGCTTGATTAAAAATCTCCCCATAATTCGAAATTTATAATAGTCAGTAATTAAGTTCTTTGTCGCTCGTTCCTTAGTAGAGGACGTTAGAATTTGTTTGCGCTAACAATTTTGCTGGTACAAGCAAATGCCAGGAGAACTATAAGGGAATACACCCTTAGGGGACAGTTGGTCTCCGATTTCATCATCTTTTACTTTCTTTTTTTTAGGTATTTATTTATAGATTAGAATTAGCCTCAAAATGAGTTCGCTAACACATAGTGAGGCGGAAAAACTCACTTATATTTACTTCATTAAAGCCAGCAAGTCCTTTCCCTTATGCATAAGGTTGAGAACCACTGCGGCTTGCATTCCGTAAATTTTCTTATATACCACATAGGCATGGAGGTGGTTCTATATTATCTGCCATATTTCTATCTTTATTTTTGAGATCACAAAATGTGACTTTGAACATTACCATATTTATCAGCATTCAAAGGTAGTGCTTTTAGCCTTTAAGCCACTATTGCACAACACCTTTCTTTGAAAAGAACGTAAAATCAATAGTTTTATTGCGGTGATTGTAGTTTTATTAACATAAAGCTCTAAAGCAGCCAAAGGAGAACAAGAGCAAGGAAGCCGTGGAGACCAACAAGGACATCGAGCAGTTGTTGCTTTCCATCCAAAAGGCTTTCGATGTGCTTGTGGAAAAGAGAACGGACTTACCTGTTCCTACCATTCGGGACGACACTCGTTCGCCAGCCTCATTACGCTGGAGGCAGGTATGCCGATGGAGACCATCTGCAAGATACTCGGTCACAAGGATGTGAAGATGACGCAGCGGTATGCGAGAGTGACACAAAAGAAAGCGCATCCTTCGTTTCGACAAGATTAAGACCAACGGCATTCTTATCCATCGAACATAAAACCTTAAGATTTCCTCAAATCATTTCAGGTTGACTATAAACTATCATAAAATGAGGGTATGCAAACTAACGTACCCTCATTTTTTATTTTAGCTTTTACAACTTAATCATCATAAAAACTTAATGGTCTGTCAAAGCAATTGCAACTTTACACACTACGCTTAACTATAAAATAATCAGTTACACTTTTGTCTATATCCCAGAAAGA
>ENA-UOJC01004773-UOJC01004773.1-human-gut-metagenome-genome-assembly--contig:-C104-NODE-4773-length-11117-cov-20.168776_pt1 | contig 11117 bp, 10 predicted proteins | sample MGYA00242339_ERZ723886 | MGnify/ENA metagenome assembly ERZ723886 | reverse complement strand
TAGATGAGGGTATGGAATGGAAAATGAGCGCACGATACCCACAAGGCAGGCTAGATATGGGTATGGAATGGAAAATGAACGCACGATACCCACAAGGACAAGTCTGATGTGGGTATTAGGAAGAATGTTGGGGGAAAATACCCGACGAAGCTAAATAAATTTGGTATGAAGACGAAAAAACAGGTGCGATACCCAATGGTAGCATATAATAGAGGGTATAAGTGTGAGAATATAGAGATTATACCCATGATTCGGGAAGCTCTTTTTCACAGGTTGACACTGTGAGGGGATAAGGCTAAAATGAGACTGGCAGGCGATGTGCCTGACTATACAGGTAAGGCTGGTAATTAAAATGAAAACCATAGTAGCGAAAGCTGATCTGGAAAACGAAGAATTATTCCGGAAGGCTTCGGATATATTAAAAAGTGGTGGACTGGTTGCATTTCCAACAGAAACCGTATATGGACTAGGTGGAGATGCGTTAAATCCAAAGGCATCCGAAAAAATTTACAGTGCCAAGGGAAGACCATCGGATAATCCGTTGATCGTACATATTGCTGATACGGCAAGTGTATGGGAGTTGGCGGCAGAGGTATCCACACAGGCACAGATGCTTATGGAAGCGTTCTGGCCGGGGCCACTGACGATCATTTTCAAAAAGAAAGACATTGTACCGCATGAGACAACCGGCGGTTTGGAAACGGTAGCGATCCGTATGCCATCACATCCGGCAGCTATGAAGCTGATCCAAGATTCAGGCGTGTATATTGCAGCACCGAGTGCAAATCTGTCCGGAAGACCATCACCGACAACAGCAGCACATGTAGAGGAAGATCTGTCCGGCAGGATTGATATGATCTTAGATGGCGGACCGGTTGGAATCGGAATTGAGTCCACGATCGTAGATGTGACAGGCGATCGTCCGACAATTTTACGTCCGGGTTATATCTCAGCGGATATGATCAAGAATATCTTAGGAGATGTCATGATCGATCCGGCACTGGAAAGCGTGGATATGAAGGTCAGACCAAAAGCTCCGGGTATGAAATACACACATTATGCACCTAAGGGAAAACTCACGATCGTAGAGGGTGAGCGGGAAAAGGTCGCCGCAAAGATTGCAGAGCTGGTTGCTTGTAAGCAGGCAGAAGGATATAAGACGGCAGTTCTGTGTGATACAGAAAATACGGATTTATATTCCTGTGAAAATGTCCTTGATGCGGGAAGCAAAAAGAATGAAATTACGGTATCTTCATCCCTGTACCGGCTGCTTCGTTTGTGTGATGATATCGGCGCAGACTATATTTACAGTGAATCCTTCCGGGAAGGTGATATGGGATATGCGATCATGAACCGACTGATCAAAGCAGCAGGACATAGAATTATATCGGTGTGATATAATGAACGCAAAATTATTTGCTCGCAAGGATGCTGATTTTGCGGAATGCATTGAGTGAGCTATGCTCACGATATAATGAAAAAAGTTAACATAGAAAAAACGGGTTGGGTGACAACCACCCGAAAAGATTTTGAAAACAAGAAAGGCAGGACAAAGAATATGATAGCACTTGGATGTGACCATGGAGGATACGGATTAATGCAGGATGTGATCAAGCATCTGGAAGAAAGAGGACTGGAATACAAGAATTACGGATGCTACAGCGAGGAATCCGTTGATTATCCGGTATATGCAAAGAAAGTTGCACATGCAGTAGCAGACGGAGAATGTGAGCGAGGAATCCTGATCTGCGGAACAGGAATCGGAATCTCTATTACAGCAAATAAAGTACCGGGAATCCGTGCGGCACTTTGTGGCGATTGCTTCAGTGCACAGGCGACAAGAGAGCATAACGATGCCAATATCCTTGCAATGGGTGCCCGTGTAACCGGACCGGGACTGGCACTCAAGATTGTTGACACCTTCCTTGACACACCATTCTCAAATGACGAACGTCATATCAGAAGAATCAAGATGATTGAAGAGTAAGGAAAAATACTATAAACTGCATATGCCAGCAAATGTGAGTGCCGGTCTGGGCCGACAGGCGAGTTAGCACTGGAACATTTGCGGATAAGGGATATGTAATTTATAGAAGATTATAAGTAGTAAGAAAAACATCATCTATCAGGGTGGAATGTATATACTTTATGTAGCAGACCTTTTCACACGTCGGTACTTAGTGAACTGTGTAAGCAGTGAGCTTAGAACCGTTACGTGTGAAACAGAACGAAAGTGTTCTGCGAAATAAAGGTATATATATCCTGCCCTGATAGATGATGTTTTTTACATTGGGATTTAATGTATGTAAAATAACAACAATCATATAATAAGACCGCAGTCAGAAGACATTATCGAGGATTTCGATATGAACTGCATATACCAGCAAATGCGAGTGCTTGTTTGAGCCGACAGGCGAGTTGATACTGGTAATGTGGTAGAATAAAAATACAAAAGACCGGATGAGGGCATCTATATTTTATGTAGCAGACATTTTTACACGTCGGTACTTAGTGAACTGCGTAAGCAGTGAGCTTAGAACCGCTACGTGTAAAACAGAGCGAGAGTGTTCTGCGAAATAAAGATATAGATGCCCTCATCCGGTCTTTGTATTTTTACCTTAAAATTGTGCAAAATGACGTGAAAAATGGTTAAACTAAATTTGACAGTTTGTATTGTTTGTCAAAAATGCCTTAAAAACCGGTAAAATTTCATGACCTTTTGATGAAAAATCTATAAAAGAAGATAAATATTGCTTGAAAAGAGCACACTAACATAATAAAATATTAGCAGAGCGGCATTTCATGCCGAGATTAATAATTACGGAGGGAGAAATTATGCTACAGGAAGCCATGAAGACATTAGAAGATGCAGAAGCAAAGGCAGCCGAGATCGTAAAAGAAGCCGGTAAAAAAGCAGAAGCAATTCAGGCGGAAGCAAAGGAAAAGGCAAATGCGATGATCGTAGATGCAAATGCAGGTTCTAAAACAGATCTGGCGGCTATCGCGGTCGACCAGAAGAAACTGGAAACTGATCTTGCAGAAGAAGCTTTGAAAGAAGCATCAGACGAGATTGCTTCCTTAAAAAAACGTGCATCCGAGCGAGAGGGTGAAGCCGTAGAGCTTGTGATCAAGCAGCTATTGTAAATGCTTGAATATCAGGATGCAGAAGGGAGGTAATCATTATGGCGGTATTGGCTATAAAAAAGATTGACATATGCGCCATGAAGAAAGACAGAAAAGCCATATTGGAGAAACTCCAGTCCATGGGAGCTTTGGAGATCCGGGCCGGTGGGGATGAGACGGATGTATTTAAGAAGATCAACACAACCAGTCAGCGTTCCAAATATGAAAAACGAGTCCAGAATACCGACGAAGCTTTAGAGATCCTTGGCAGATATGCACCGGAAAAGACATCGATGCTGCAGGCACTTGCAGGCAAAGCTGATGTAGACGATTCTGTATATAAAGATATTGTTGAGAATCGGCATGATTATAATATGATCGTGCAGAAGATCCGGGAAAAGGATAAGAAGATTGGGAACTGCAAAGCAGAGATTGCCAAATGTCAGCTTGCGATCGATGGACTAAAACCATGGATCAATATGGATGTTCCGATCAATACGACCGGAACCGAACATACAGATGTGATCATGGGAAGCTTAGGACCCGGTCTTACAGAGAATATGATAGAAGAACTGGTTGCAAAAAGGCAGCCGGAGTTATCAGCTCATGAGATCACGGTGATATCTTCTGATAAAGATCAGACATGTATATTTGTGGTATGTTTGAAAACAGAGACGGAAAGACTGGAAGAAGCCTTAAGGGCAGAAGGATTTACCCGGATGTCGTATTTTTCAAAACGGACGCCGGAGAATAAGATCAAGAAATACCGACTCACGATAGAGGGGTATGAGGATGAGATCGAGGATCTGAAAAAACAGATTGCCGGATTTGCAGAAAGCAGGCAGGCACTTAAGACCTTATCCGATTATTACAAGATCAGAGCTGAGAAATATCAGGTGCTTGGAACCCTGCTTCAGTCGAACAGCACATTTATCATAACCGGTTATGTGCTGGAACGGGATGAGGAAAAGGTAAAAGAAGAACTGAATCAGAATTTCGTGTTGATGGTCGAGACCGGCGAGATACCTGAGGATGAACCGGCACCGGTAAAGTTAAGTAATAAGATGCCATTTGCATCGGCAGAAGGAATCCTGGAATCCTATGGACTTCCTGCCAGAGGCGAGATGGATCCGACGACACCGATGAGTTTATTCTATGTATTCTTCTTCGGGTTGATGTTATCGGATGCGGCATATGGACTTATTATATTCCTTGCATGTTTCATCCTGCTTCGGAAGTTCCCGAAGATGGGAGATGGCATGAAGAAGTCACTGACATTATTTGAATATTGCGGTATATCGACATTGATATGGGGTATCTTGTTTGGAGGATATTTTGGAGATGTGGTAGCAGTCGTATCACGAACCTTCTTCCATCATGAGATCACGATCGCACCGGTATGGTTTGCACCGCTTGACAACCCGATGAAGATGCTGATCTTCTCCCTGTTATTTGGATTGATCCATCTGTTCGGCGGTCTGGCGTTAAAAGGTTATATGTGTTTAAAGAAGAAAGATTTTGTAGGCTTCTTCTCAGATGTTATATCCTGGTATCTGCTCATCATCGGTCTGGTACTGATGCTGATGCCAACCAGTTTATTTGCATCGATCGCACAGGTAAGCTTCCATTTTTCAGATGGACTTAAGACCTTCAGCTATGTCATTACGATCTTAGGTGCAGCGATCATCGTTGTGATGTCCGGCAGAAGTCATAAGAATCCGGTGCTCCGACTGGCACTTGGTTTGTATGACATTTACAATATCACAGGCTGGCTGTCTGATCTGTTATCTTATTCCAGACTGCTTGCACTGGGACTTGCGACCGGTGTTATCGCACAGGTTATCAACCAGATGGGAAGTATGGTAGGAGATGGAATATTGGGCGCGATCGTATTCATTCTGGTATTCATCATCGGACATACATTTAACCTTGCGATCAATATGTTAGGTGCTTATGTTCATACATGCCGACTTCAGTATGTAGAATTCTTTGGTAAGTTTTATGAGGGTGGCGGAGAAGCGTTCCATCCATTTAAAGAAAATACAAAATATATAGATATAGGGAATGCAGGCATGAAAACCTGTAAACCGGAAATTAAGGAGGAATAATCAATATGACAATGGGTACAGTTTTAGCTTTAACAGGAGCTGCATTAGCAGTTATTTTGGCAGGTATGGGATCTGCTTACGGTGTAGGTATCGCAGGTCAGGCTGCATCAGGTGTAGTTAGTGAAGATCCAAGCAAATTCGCAAAGGTTCTTATCATCCAGCTTCTTCCCGGTACACAGGGTATCTATGGACTGCTGGTAGGATTCATCGCTTTATCAAAGATCGGTATTTTAAATGGTGCTCCTGCAGAGCTTTCAACAGCGACCGGATTACTGATCCTTGCAGCATGTCTTCCAATCGCATTAGTTGGTCTTGTATCCGCTATGCATCAGGGCAAAACCGCTGTATCAGCAGTTGGTATCGTAGCAAAGAAGCCGGATCAGTTCGGTAAAGCAATGCTTTTCCCTGCAATGGTAGAGACATATGCGATCCTTGCTCTGCTCGTATCAATTCTTGCAATTAACGGTGTACCGGTATAAAACAGGCGTTGATTTGAAACATGATTGAACAAGTAGTACAGGAGGATTTGTATGACAGGATTAGAGAAGATCGTTGAACAGATTCTGGCAGAAGCAAACACTCAATCCGATATGATCCTTGAAGATGCACAGAAAAAGGCAGATCAGATTATAGAAGATGCAAAGGTGGAAGCAGATAAGATCAAGGCGGGTTCGGCTGAAAAGGTCAGCCATGTAAAATCGGACGGAAAGGCAAGGGCAAAATCCTCTGCCGACCTGAAGAAACGCCAGACAGTCTTAAAGGCAAAGCAGGAGATCATCAATGAAGTGATAGGTAAAGCCTATAACGGAATGATCGATATGGAAGTTGACAGATATTTCCATATGATGGAGCGTATGATCGGAAATGCAGTACAGCCGAAGAGTGGACAGATCAGCTTCTCAGCCAAAGATATGGAGCGGCTTCCGGCAGGATTTGCAAAACGGGTATCAGAGATAGCAAAAGCACATGGAGGAGATTTGACGCTCGCAGATAAAGCCAGTGATATAGACGGAGGATTTATCCTGATCTATGGCGGTATCGAGGAGAATTGTTCATTAGCTGCCATGTTCCATGCGCAGAAAGAAGAAATGGCAGACAAATTAAATTCCCTGTTATTCACATAAGGGAGGTAGAAAAATGGCAGACAAATATATATATGCTGTTGCCAGGATCCGGGCACTTGAGATGTCCCTGTTTTCACAGGCTGTGATCGAGCAGTTGATCGCCCAGAAAACATATGCGGACTGCCTTCAGTTCTTAGGTGAAAAAGGCTGGGGTGATACAGAAGCCGGAGTGCAGGATGCAGAGACCATTTTGAACAGGGAACTGGAAAAAACATGGACACTGGTCAAGGAGATGGTATCCGATCAGACAGTATTTGACGTATTGTTGATCCAGGATAGTTTCCATAATCTGAAGGCAGCGATCAAAACCGTTGTAGACGGAGAAGTTCAGGCAAATGTATTTTATGACAATGCATCTGTTTCGGGTGAAGCATTAGTCGAGATCATTAAAAATAAAGATTTCCAGTCATTACCGGAATCTATGCGGGAATGCGCGTTAGAGGCATATGAGTGTCTGGTGCATACCGGAGATGGTCAGATGTGTGATGTTATCATCGATCGGGCAGCCATGCGAGCAATGCTTGCGGCAGCGGAGAAGAATGGAGATGCATTATTAAAAGAATATGCAGAGACAGTTGTGGCAGTTGCAAATATCAAGATCGCAGTCCGTTCTGTAAAGACAGAAAAAGGACTGGATTTTATGAGACGTGCGATGGAGGAATGTCAGACGCTCAATGTGGAACGGCTGATGCGGGCAGCACTTTCCGGCATGCCGGATGTGATCAAATATCTGGAAGAAACACCGTATTCCGGTGGAGCTGCGGCATTATCAGACAGTTCATCCGCATTTGAACGCTGGTGCGACAACCGGATCATAGAGGCGATCCGGCCACAGAAATATAATTCATTTACGATCGGACCACTTGTTGCTTATGTACTTGCAAGGCAGAATGAGATTAAGACAGTCAGGATCATCCTGACCGGAAAGTTAAATCATCTGCCGGATGATGCAATCAGGGAAAGGGTAAGGGAAATGTATGTATAGAATTGCAGTATTAGGTGAATATGACAGCATCTATGGCTTTGCGACTCTGGGACTTGAGACCTTCCCGGTATCCGATGCAGAACAGGGCAGTACACAGCTCAGAAGACTGGCAGAAAGTGGATATGCCGTTATCTATGTAACAGAGAGCATGGCAGAGCAGATCAAGAAAGAGATAGAGAGATATAAGACGCAGATGCTTCCGGCGATCATCCTGATCCCAGGAGTTTCCGGTAATACATCCGCGGGTATAAATGGAGTAAAGAAATCCGTAGAACAGGCAGTCGGTTCGGACATTCTGTTCAGTGGAAACTAGGAAGGAGCGTGACCAGAAAACGTGGCAACAGGTAAGATAAAAAAAGTTGCAGGACCTCTTGTTATCGCAGAGGGAATGCGTGACGCGAATATGTATGACGTTGTCAGAGTAAGTGAGAGCCGACTGATCGGCGAGATCATAGAGATGCATGGAGATCAGGCATCTGTTCAGGTTTACGAAGAGACATCAGGACTTGGACCGGGCGCACCGGTAGAGTCAACCGGAATGCCGCTGTCCGTAGAACTTGGACCGGGACTGATCAGCAGTATCTATGACGGTATCCAGAGACCTCTGGATGATATCATGAAAATCTGTGGAAATAATTTGCAGCGAGGCGTTGAAGTTCCATCATTAAAGAGAGACATCAAATGGCCATTTGTTCCATGCGTTAAGGCAGGGGACAAGGTAGAGGCCGGAGATGTGATCGGAACCGTACAGGAGACAGTTGTCGTAACTCAGAAGATCATGGTTCCATATGGTATAGAAGGAACTGTAAAAGAGATCAAGAGCGGAGATTTCACAGTAGAAGAAACTGTATGTGTGATCGAGACAGCAAAGGGTGATAAGGAACTGACTCTGATGCAGAAATGGCCGGTTCGTAAGGGTCGTCCTTATGCAGAGAAGATTCCACCGGTTATGCCGCTTATCACAGGACAGCGAGTTGTTGATGCATTCTTCCCGATCGCAAAGGGTGGTGTAGCAGCAGTTCCCGGACCATTCGGTAGTGGAAAGACCGTTATCCAGCATCAGCTTGCAAAATGGGCAGAAGCCGATATCGTTGTATACATCGGATGTGGTGAACGTGGAAACGAGATGACAGATGTATTAAACGAGTTCCCTGAACTGAAGGATCCGAAGACAGGATACTCCCTGATGGAGAGAACCGTTCTGATCGCAAATACATCGGATATGCCGGTTGCAGCCAGAGAGGCTTCTATTTACACCGGTATTACGATCGCAGAATATTTCCGTGATATGGGATATTCCGTTGCGCTGATGGCTGACTCTACTTCCAGATGGGCAGAAGCACTTCGAGAAATGTCAGGACGTTTACAGGAGATGCCCGGTGAGGAAGGTTATCCTGCATATCTAGGAAGCCGTCTGGCACAGTTCTATGAGCGTGCCGGTATGGTTAAGACACTTGGTTCGGAAGGAAGAACCGGAGCCTTATCCGTAATCGGAGCCGTATCACCTCCCGGTGGTGATATTTCAGAGCCGGTATCACAGGCAACCCTTCGTATCGTTAAGGTATTCTGGGGACTGGATTCCGCACTGGCTTATAAGAGACATTTCCCGGCGATCAACTGGCTGACCAGTTATTCGTTGTATGTAGATAACATGGGAAAATGGTTTGAGGAAAATGTCAATGAGCACTGGATGGAAGATCGTCAGAAGCTTATGACATTATTACAGGAAGAAGCAGAGCTTGACGAGATCGTTAAGATGGTTGGTATGGATGCCTTATCCGCAGGTGACCGTCTGAAGATGGAAGCAGCCAGATCTATCCGTGAGGACTTCCTGCATCAGAACTCATTCCATGAGATCGACACCTACACACCACTGGATAAGCAGTTCCGCATGATGGAACTTGTGCTGGCATTCTATGAGGAATCATCAGAGGCCTTGAAGAGTGGTGCAACTATAAAGAATATTCTGAACATGGAGGTTCGTGAGAAGATCGGACGTTTCAAATATACACATCCGGAAGATGTGGAAGCAGAATATGACAAGATCATAAAGGCACTTCATCAGGAACTGGAAGCAGCCATAGCAAAGGAGGACTAAGCACATGCCAAAAGAATATAGAACCATACAGGAAGTTGCAGGACCTCTGATGCTGGTACATGGTGTAGAAAATGTCACCTATGATGAACTTGGTGAGATCGAGCTTGCAAGCGGCGAAGTCAGACGATGCAAGGTTCTTGAGATCAATGGTGAAGATGCACTGGTACAGTTATTTGAGAATTCAACAGGTATTAACCTTTCAAACAGTAAAGTAAGATTCCTTGGACGAAGCATGGAGCTTGGCGTATCAGAAGATATGCTTGGCCGTGTATTTGACGGACTGGGAAGACCGATCGATAAAGGACCGGATATCCTTCCGGAGGAGAGAAGAGATATCAATGGTCTGCCAATGAATCCAGCAGCCAGAAATTACCCATCGGAATTTATCCAGACAGGTATCTCTGCTATTGATGGATTAAATACACTGGTAAGAGGACAGAAGCTGCCGATCTTCTCAGCATCAGGACTTCCACATTCGAAGCTAGCAGCCCAGATCGCAAGACAGGCTAAGGTACGTGGAACAGATGAACCATTCGCCGTAGTATTTGCAGCTATGGGTATCACCTTCGAAGAAGCGAACTTCTTCACGGAGAGCTTCAAGGAGACAGGTGCGATCGACAGAACTGTACTGTTCATCAACCTTGCAAATGACCCTGCGGTTGAGCGTATCGCTACCCCTCGTATGGCACTGACCGCTGCGGAATATCTTGCATTTGAAAAGAACATGCATGTACTGGTTATCCTGACGGATATCACAAACTATGCAGATGCGTTACGAGAAGTATCTGCAGCCCGAAAAGAGGTTCCGGGTCGTCGTGGATATCCCGGATACATGTATACAGACCTTGCAACCTTATATGAAAGAGCAGGAAGACAGCGTGGCAAGAACGGTAGTATCACAATGATCCCGATCCTTACCATGCCTGAGGATGATAAGACACATCCAATCCCTGACTTAACAGGATATATCACAGAGGGACAGATTATTTTAAGTCGTGAGCTTTACAGAAAGGGCATAACACCACCGATCGATGTACTTCCATCCCTGTCACGTCTGAAGGATAAGGGTACCGGTGAGGGAAAGACAAGAGGAGATCATTCCAGCACCATGAACCAGTTATTTGCGGCATATTCCCGTGGTAAGGATGCGAAGGAGCTTATGACGATCCTTGGTGAATCAGCATTGTCGGATATCGATATTTTATATGCAAAGTTTGCAGAAGCATTCGAAAAGGAATATGTATCTCAGGGTTATGAGACAGACAGAAGTATCGAAGAGACATTAAACATCGGTTGGAAGCTGTTATCGATCCTGCCTCGTGCAGAACTGAAACGTATCGATGATAAGTGGTTAGATATGTATTATGGAAAGTAACGAGAAGCGCGTGAGTAGACTTGCAAATGGGATGCTTGAGCTTGCTCATAGCAGACGATTTGCAAGGATACGAGCATGGTTCGACAGAACCCACCGAGCCGACAGGCGAGGTGGAGCGCTTCGAGTTAATAAACGGAAGAGCGCTAGAGCCGACAGGCGAGGTGGAGCGCTTCGAGTTAATAAACGGAAGAGCGCTAGAGCCGACAGGCGAGGTGGAGCGCTTCGAGTTAATAAACGGAAGAGCGCTACGAGCCGACAGGCGAGGTGGAGCGCTTCGAGTTAATAAACGGAAGAGCGCTACGAG
>ENA-UOJC01004771-UOJC01004771.1-human-gut-metagenome-genome-assembly--contig:-C104-NODE-4771-length-11124-cov-4.177432_pt1 | contig 11124 bp, 11 predicted proteins | sample MGYA00242339_ERZ723886 | MGnify/ENA metagenome assembly ERZ723886 | reverse complement strand
CGCCCTGGCCTCCGCCTCCATCCGCTTGGCTTCGGCCCTGATCCTGGCTTCGTACTGCGTAGCCGCCGCACCGAGATAGCCCTTTTCTTTGTATACGTTGAACGATTCCTTGGCGTGGCCGAGATTGCCCTTCGCCAGAAAACCGTCGATGGCGGCGCCAGCCATCTTCTGCGTGAGTTCCGTTTCCATCGCGCGACGGTCCAGGCCGGGAAACATTTCGGCATAGAGTGCTTTGATCTGCGTTGCCTGCCTGTCCACGTATTCCACGTCGCCGGGATTGTTGGCGATATTGCCCAGCGTTTGGGACAACAGACTTTCCGCCTGGCTCTTCTGCCATGCCGTTTTCTGCTGTGCGCCGTAGGCTTCGCCCTGTTCTCTGAAATGCAATCCGTATGTGACAGCGTTTTGCAGAAACATGTTCCGGAAGCGACCCGAGAACTGATCAGCCAAAGGATATGCCGTTTCTCTGGCGAACTGCGCGAAATGCTCACCGGCTCCTATGGCGTTTTCGCCCTTGTTCTGTTCCATGTAGCTGCTGCGTTCTGTGGAAAGCGCATTCTGGTATTCCAGCAAGGACTGAGTCACACGGGTGGTTTCATAGCTGGCGTATTCCTTCGCCATGACCCCCGTGAGCTGTTCCCCGGCTTTGAGCAGCCCTTGGGCTCCCGTGGCTTGGGCTGAACCGGCCAGATTCAGATTGCCGCTTTGCAGCCGTGGAGAAGGCGTGTTGACCGCAGCCTGTTTTGCCATCGGATTGTACACGACAAGCATGTGCTACCCCCTGAAACTTTTAGAGACACCGGAGCGAAGGAGGTTCCCGGCACGCAGGTTTCGCATTATCTTTCCGCTGCCACCGACGAAGCTCTGACCGGCGGACGCTGCATCTCCCCCACCAGAGGCCCAGCCGTTGACCATGCCATAGACGCTCAAGCCGGTGCCCAGCCCGGAAAGCCCGGCGGTGAACAGGGAGGTCCCCAGATTCCCCGCCGTCTTCTTCAGCCAGGAAGATTGAGCGTCATACTGATCCGCCTGGAAGTTGGCGGACTTTACCGCCTCATTCGTCTCCCATTTGGACAGTTCCTTCTCATAATTGTTCCAGGCCACATCCTGCGCAAAACCGGCGGCATTGCCCTGGAGAGTGTCAAGGGCGCTGCCGCTGCCGATATCAACTCCGGCGCCACCAAGCGACGCGATGTTCTTGCCCTGTACGTCCGCGTACTGGCGCCGCAACTGCTCTTTCTGGCGATCAATGTTCTCGGTCTTGATCCGGCCTTTTTCACCCTCCACCACGGCCTGACGGCGCATGGCCTGGGCGTTGGCTTCGGCCACGTCAGCTTGATAGCGTTGCTGCTGGGCCTTTTGCATGGAGCCTGAAAGTGAGGAAAGGGCAGAAAGCCCACCGGCTAGAATAGAGAATGTCAGTCCCATAAATTCACCTATGGTTTACCCGCGAAGGGGCTGAATTGCAGAACGGTCAGCAGAGCCAGAATGGTCAGCGGCGTGGGGGTGTCCACTTCAAGAATCAATGCATTTCCGTCAGACCAAGCCCCGGCCAGATCCAATACGAGGTCCGTGCCCTCGCTGTAGAACGGCACAATGGAGAAGGCGCTGTCCGTTACCTGCCGGTCAGTAATCGGATACATCCGGCCTGTGTCCTGGAGTCCGGCTTGGAATGTCATACTGCGATACACGCGTACGCGCGTCTGCTGCACCTGCCGGTTATGCATGAGCGATGAACCCTCCTGCGTCTGGACTTCCGGCAGATTGGGAACCAGTCGCGACACGTAAGGCAAGCCAATGACCACGGATGCCGCGGCTTCGTCCAGAACGCATATGCCGTCATGCACTGTTACAGGGTCAATGGTGCCACCGTCAGCAAAGGCTTTGCACTCTTTACCGTTCAGATGCCTCAACCCTGAGAACTCGGATACGGGAGGCCCTTGATAGCTGAGCGACGCATCCAGATACACGGCGCTCCCCAAGTTGTTATCATCAAAGAAGGGAGCAAGGCGCTCCACATAAAGCCGCTCTTCGCCTTCAACCATGCGCCTTATCAGCAGCCATAGTTGATCGTCAGGCGTGCCCGGTATGACTGCCACATCCAGCACCGTCCCATCCGTATCATGCCGGTGCCAACCGATTACGTCTTGTTCGCGCATGTAGGTCAGTCCGGCCAAAGTGCCGTCGGACAATGCGCACCAAATCACGGAATAGGGTTCCTGCTGATAGGCCCAAGCTCTGATTTCCACATCCCTGAATATGTGGCGGGCTAGAATGGTCAAATCCTGGCCCAGATATTTGTCCGCGCTGTAGTTGTAGGCGAACTCGCGCACGGCGGTAGAACCGCGCTGCACATAGAATACCGCGCCGCCCACTGAAAGTGGATGTATGCGCTCCCCGCCGTTGGAGGTCTGTAACTGGAAAGTGCAGTTTTTGGGCGTGAGCACCACGCCCTCAGAGGGGGCAAGCGTCCACTCGCTACCCTCGGTGCCCATCGTTAATGAGGTACGGTCAGGCATGAGCCAGACAATACGATTTGCCTGCGGGCTGGCAAGGGTCACTTCAATGGCGTCATCGTCCTTGGGCGGCACAGAGGATGCCATACTTTCAAAGTCCCCTGTGCGCGAAAGCCAGACTGTTATGGGCCGCTCAGTCGAGGACGCGAACCCCAAGCGCTGTTGGTGCATGAATACGAGGGACGGATATTTCCCCTCTCCATCAAACGGGTTCTTGTGGTCAGGCGGGGTATCCTCACCGTCTGCCCCTATGTTCTTGTCATCGAACTGATTTGCGCCGTAAATACTGTTGGCGAGTTTGTTATATTCCGCCTGAAATGTATTTCGCTGCGCGGTGGCGTTGCTGATCTGCAAATCCAGAGAAGATACTTCTGCGCGCAGGCCGTTGATGGTTTCAGTGTACCGACCGCAGTTCCCTTCATTATTTTGTACGCAGTTTTCATATGCGCTTTCATTGGCCGCGATCTGCCCTAATTTCGCTGTCCGTTGCGTATTCAAGCTAGAAAGAGTCGCATTCCATCTGTCAACGGAGCTTTTGAAGCTATTCAGCGTGTCAAGATTCTCCTGTGTCGGTTCAACGTCAGAACCGGGGACCCTGCCTATAAAGCCGAACACGCCACCCTTAAACTTGTAGACGCGATACTCTGCCGCCCCCACCACAGAAGGCCAACTCAAACGAATATAGTAGCCGGACGACAGGGGTGTGGCATTGATGGTCGCTACGGATGATGGATTTGATTCGCGTCCTGTTTCCTTACTGATCGCCGTCACCACATACTTGTAATCAGCGCTGCCCTTAACGTCCGTCTCGCCATGTACCGACAGAGTGGGAGCTTCCGGAGCGGTAATATCCGGCTGAAAGGTCAGGGATTCAAAGCGCCAGTTATCATCCGCATATCTGGAGAGCTTGCAGGGTGTATAACCGGGATGAGCAAAAAAGATCACGTCCGCAGACTGCGCGTACCGCAATTCCAAAAGAGCATCATCTGCAAAAGGAGTTTCAACAACCAGCGGTTCTCCGTTCCTGGCCACAAGGGTGCCGTCAGCCAGCCAGACGCGCATGGTTTTGTTCCCGAACTCCAATATGCGGCCCTGAGTCGCGGAGAAGATGAAAGGCAGCAACCGAGCGCGGTCGCTATGCGCCTGACCCAGAAAAACAGTACCGGGGCGGCGCGCCACACCACCCTGAGGCATGGGAACAAAATTGAGCATTTCTCGCGCGCCCGTGTTGTAGTGGGGTTGATCCGCGCGTGCGCGCAGCAGAGGCGATATTTCACCACCGCTGAGAACATTCTGTATATGAAAAGCTGGCATCAGTTGAACCTCTCAGCAACCATCCTGGAAGCAAGAGCGGGAGAAATGAGCTTTCTGTTGTCAGATATACCTTGCAACTCTTTGGCTTCGTCCACGGACTGTAAAAAGAGTTTGTAGATATCCCCGGAATTGGCCGCGCCCTGTGTTGTTTGTGCACTGATTTCAAAGGCCAAACGCCACGCGAGAATATTAGCGAACTGCGCTGGCATTTTTCCTTGAACCTCTGTTGATACATAGCGCGCTAAGCAAGGAGCGGCATCCGTAAACAAGATACTTCCTGAAAGCTCGTAAGCTGGACAGTCATGCCGCAGTGTATCACGGCTATCATTCTGTCTGATATCAACGACGCGCACGCAGTCGGCGGGCAGTTGATAGGCATGGGCATAGCCAAAGCTGGGCGCCGTGCTGACCTGTGGTAAGCGCACGTACCGGGTGGCGAAGTCCCAAGAAAAAAGAGCAAGGCAATATTCCAGCACGCCCTGAAAAGCACCTTCCACAAGCTGGCCGGTAGGGCTGGAAACAGTCACGTCCGGCAGATTAACGCCGGCAGAGCCCAAGCGTCGCAAAGCCGTATTGATAATTTCAGTGCGGTTAAATAACGACATCTCTACTCCGAACGGATAATTTTCACCGCAGGCGGCCAGGGCGTCAGATCACCACCGCCGTCCCACGGAGCTCCGGCTTGTTGCGGCAGATCACGCAGGGCTTGACGATATGTGCTGACCGTGGCCTTGGCCTCTTCCGTCAGGGGATAATCCGGCATGACCAGATAATCCGTGGCTGCAATGCGCCGGTCGCGTTCGGCGCGGAGAGAAGCAAACAGTTCCATCACAGTGGGCGCTGGCGCTTCCGGACCCGGATGTGCGATTTGCCACTCTTCGGCTGTAAAATAGTCTGCTGGACGTTCTCCCCAGACTTCGGGGTTGCCATCAGGACTGAAAAACGTAGGCATTATGCAGCCTCCTTGTCCGGATCAAAGTATTCGATGATGACCGCTCCATTACCACCGGCACCAGTGCCATGAGGGAGCCCGCATGCCCCGCCGTCCCCTGCCACACCACCGGGGTTCTTTTGTGCCGCATAATTTCCGCCATACCCACCGCCGCCGCCACCGTATCCTGTGCCGTTAAGCCCACCGGGACCGCCAGCGGGGCGGCCATTGCTTGAGGATGATATGGCACTCCCATTGCCTGCCCCTGCTGCTCCCAAGCCCACGCCAAAGCCACCGGCATTTACGCCAGCCTCTGGTCCAGCGGGAACCCCTGTCCCTATATTCCCTCCTGCCCCGACGACAATCTTAATCGGTTGCTTTTTATTGAGATATGCATACACAATAACGACTTTTCCGGCGCCACCTCCGCCTGCCCCTGCGTTTTCCGCGCTACCGCCGCCCGAACCACCTCGGGCAACTAACTCCCCAAAAGAGCTTGATCCGCCTTGCAAGCCTCCAGCCGATGTTCCAGAACCACCTCCCGCCCCTCCTCCTCCTATGACCGTGATCCGCGCCCAACTGTCAACCGGAGGAGTCCAGGCAGCGTTGGAGGTGGTGATGACTACACGGGTATTAAAGATGCCAAGGGCTTTGACTGCGACAGGATGAAGCGCTGCCTGAAGCGATACGTTGAATTTTTCCGGCGTCACCCAGGCCGGGCCGTTCTCGCCGGTAACGCCGCTTTCCACTTCCGCTGTCGTTGCGCTGCGGCCCATGCCTTGCTCCGACTCAGACGCCAAAGGCACGTCCACGACGCCCCCGGAGGTGACCGTAAGGCGCTGGCCGACTTGCATCAGGCCTTTCTGTGCCTTGGAGGTAGTAGGCAAATTTTCGGTGACGTTTTCTTCAGCGACCTTTGCCCATGTCTTGGCGCTCTTGCTCTCAGGATCATTCGGGTCAGGCGGCATATCCGAATCCGCCCAGGCCTTGGCCCCGGCGATTGCCGCCTGCTGATCGTCCTTGTTGGCTACCACGATGGCATTGATCTTGGACGTCTCCGCAGCCATCAGTTCATTTGTGGCTACAGCCTGCGCCAAGGCAACGTCGCGCGCCTGCTCTGCCCGGTCAGCGCACTGGCAGGACCAGTCCTGATGTTCTTTCGCGTGGCTCTCGCTTGCCGCCGCATCCACGGCACTTTTTTCGGCTGCTGTCGCGCTCTGGGCGGCGGCTTCGGCAGACGCCTGTGCTTCGTCGCGGGCAGTAAAAATATCATCCACCAATTGATTCGGTGTTTTGTCCGACGTAACCGGTACTTGCACCGCCAGATTCACAGCGTCGCTTATCTGCTGGATCATCTGGACTTGTTTGTCCAATTCAGTTTCAAGTGCTTCAGTACTTACAGTGTTGGTACTGGACAAATCCAAACTCTGTACCAGAGGCAAATTCAGAGAAATTGCCAAGATATGCCCTGAGGGGGGTGGGGATGACATAATTACCAGGCCACCGCTGTAGTCCGCATTGATGCTTACAGTATAATCAGTATCGATTAGTAGTATTGTCTCTGCATGCGCGCCATCAGAAAGCAAAACTTTTATATCTGTTGATTTATAAATAGGATATGTGACGGAAAATATTGCTTGTTCTCCGTCTGTCTTATATTTGTTGATCGTCGTATCACTGCTGATCATATTCCCTCCGTCCAGGCATAAACCAGCCTCGAGTTGCGGGCAGGAACTTCCTGCCCGCTGTCAGTTCCGTTTACACCCTACCGTGCCAGGTAGCCCAGCCAGACATTTATTGATCCGGTGGAAGCCCCACTGCTGGTCAGTTTGATTTTTACATACTGCTTACAGTTGGGCAGGATCAGCTCACCCAGAACCTCACCCGCGGCGAAATCGGTTTTTGCCGTTCCGCCGAACACCATTTGAGGAAAGCTGGAATTTTCCACAAAAGTCTGGTTATCGTCGGATTCCAGAATGGTGGCCGCAAGCGTGGCGGAAGCCGGGATGCTCACAGCTGTGACCGCCGAAATAACATATTTCAGCGCACCGTTAGTGGCCCCTACCTGCAATGCGGCGGATTCCTTTGCCGTGGCATTGGGCAACGCCTCATCCTTCATAAAGTATTGGTCCGCCCAGCGGGATTCCTCGCCATATGCGAAAGTCATATTGCCTCCTATTTATACAACGGCTCGTTGCCATCGCTCATGTTGTAGCTGCCCACGATCTTGACGCCATTGATACTACCGACCATAGTTTTCAGGTCGCTGTCCGCGTTCACGTATTGGATGGCGTTCTCTTTGAACGAGTTGAATACCCGCCGCAATGCACGGACATGTCCGAAAATATACGTATTGGAAGCATCGCCGCGTACGTTGGCAATGGCGTCTTCAACTTGGGAGATGGTGGGAATCTTATTTTTGTTGGTATCGTCGGACGGATGTACATTGACCAGTACGGAGACAGTGCGCCCCGGTCCTGTCAACTGCCATCCAAAGCGGCCTCTATATTCCACACCATAACCAGCGACGCCGGGTTGGCTGCGCAGGTGGTAGAGGCTGCCTCCATTCAGCGGAGTGATGTTCAGCAATCGCCCCTGGTTGAACTGAGAGGGGTCATAGATGCCGATATTATTGGCATCGTCCAGGCGCACCACGGCAATCGTGTACAGGCCGGTCTTGCCTCCACTGTCTGCGGTACCTCCCACGTTAAGGACGTTACCGGCCTTGATGGCTGCCTTGCGAAAAAAGTCATAAAAGAGCTTGTGTTCCGTATCCATACCGGCTTGGCGAAAAATGGGGCGCTCTTTCTTTGCAAAGTATTTGGACGCACCACCGAATTGCTCAACCTTGTCGCGGGATGCTTCTATCTCGCCGCCCATGATGGAGACATAGGTCTGTTCGAGATTGCTGGTCACGTCCATGGCCGGAAGAGGTGCTCCAAGGTCCACAAAAGATGCACCCTTAATGCTGGCAAGCGCTTCCTCCACGTTCCAGAGCCCATGAGAAGCCGGTACCCACCGCAAGATATCAAGAATGGGGGCGTTCTCCGTGAGATTGTCCACCATGTCAGGACGTTTTTTTGCCTTGTCCAGGGCAATTTCCTTGAGAGTTTGTGCAATAATCGCCATTGGTTACTCCTTGAACGCTCCCTTATAAGAGTCTTCGGGTTTTTCAGGTTTTTCCGGCCCGGCGCTTTCATGTCCGCCGGACAAAGTATCGCCAGATATCATCGTACCGACCTCGTAAAAGGCTTCCACAATGGCAGGATCATTGTGCAGACCGCGTACAGCCAGCGCTTCGGAAAGCTTGCCGCCCATCTTTTTATCAAGGGTCATCACGGCATTCATGGCCGTTGCCGTGTTTTCGGTGGTACGGCTGCCCCAGCTTTCCTTCAATTTCTTCTGGCCATCGGCTATCAGGCTATCCAGGATTTCCTTGTTAGCGGCCAGTTGCCAGTCAACCAAGGCTTGGGCCTGCTCAGTCGTAATTCCCTTGTCCACGCAAAGTTCGCGGAAAGCCTTATTCACATCATCGTCAACCTGCACGCCATCCGGCAGGCTGAGCTTCACGTCATCAATACCTCCGGGAGGCGTATACCCAAGCCCGCGCTTAAGGGCGGCCAAGGCGTCTTCAATATTTTGCGTATCCTTCAGCTCTTCCCGCCAGGCATCAGGCAGCCCAACACGCCAGTCCGTATCCGTGCCTGGGGCTTCGGGCTGAGAAGATGCTTGATCAGACGGCGCCCCTTGCGTGCTTTCCTGGGTAGGGGTAGCTTCTTCCGTTTCCCGTACAGTACCCGTGTCTTCACTTTCAGGCGTGGTCAGACTGATATCTTCGTTAGGCATTGGTATTCACCTCCATGCTGGTTATGCCTTGAGCCTTGGCGCAAATCCGCAAGTATGCGCCGGGGTGAGCATCGGCTATTTCGTCCATGATATACTGGGCCTTGTTTTTTAACGGGGCCTGTTTTTCAGCGCAGGTAATGGGGCTGAACAAATCCATCTCGATCAGCCAACGATATACGGTCTGAAAGGCGGACTCATGGCACAGCATTTCGTATAGTTCCTGCCTGCGCAACAGGGGATTGGCACTTTCTTCCATCCCCCCACCCAGCTCTCTGCGGTCATCCATCAACCTCTCATACAGATTATCTTTGTCAGCCATTCGCCGTTCCTCCAGTTTGTGCGCCTTGAGCTGATCCCAGCACTTCCCCGGCGATGGTTCCTTGTGTGCTGGTGTTCCCAAGCTCAGCTATCTGTTTCATGACGGCCTGTTCCTGCGCGGCCTGTTCCTGCGCGGCTTGCTGCCGGGTGCGTTCCTCACGCAAGGCTGCAACCTGTTCATCACTCCGAATTACCGAAGCCGGGACATTGAAGCGGCGCGACACCTCATCAATGATCTGGTCCACGGCAACTTTGTCCAAAGCCTGCGGATCAGCCTGCACCAAGGGTAACGCAACCTGCAAAAAGGCCTGAATGGCTTCCGCCCCGGTCTGGCTCAACATCTGGGACATGGGGGATTCATATGAGACATCCAGATATGCGAATTCTCCTACGCTTTCCGGAACCAGCGGCAAAAATCCAGCTCGATCCAAGATACCGTAGGTTCGTTCAATGGCCCGACTCAGCACATTGGGTTCGTACGCTGAAATCGCTGGCCCCATGAGCTGGGCAGCCTTACGGCGACGGTCCAGATATTCCGTAGCGCTCATGTCTTTGGGACGCTGATCCAGGGGCATGGCCGCGAAAATTGTCGCCATCAGGGTTTCGTCAATACGCCCTGAAATACTCTGGATTTCCTGCTGCACATGTTGAATGCCCTGGATAAAGCCACCGGGGAAAAGAGGTATAAACTGCTGGCTATTGGCCATGCTCACCGAATTGATGGCCCCTGCATCGGTGCGCAGGCGATCTTTGCCTGTGCCCGGCGCGATCCACGGAGGATCAATGGTTTTTTCAAGGCCGACACATTTGCGCAGTTCATACGACTCAATGGCCTTCTGATCCGAAAGAGCCAGATCGCCCGGCCCGGTGCCATAGATGCCTCGCGCATCCTCCCAGACCGTGAACATGTATGGCATTTCATGGTATCCGGATTCGGCCAATAGGCCGTCACCATTGGCATCCTCATACCAATAAGAGGCGAATGGTAGATTTTTATTGTCGTGCTTGGCTTCGTCCCGATCCCTGCGCTTCATAACGACATGCACCACTTCAACAGATGCGTAGGGTTCACTGTCCTTTTTCTTCCGAGTGGCCTCAGAAACTTTCTCGCTGCCGAAATGTTCGATCAGTTCTACTACCGTGAAAGTGAGTCGGTGAATCACACAGGCCAAGGTACGGTCACTGTCCAGAGCAACGGCCCAAGTTCCACAGGTTGGGCAAGAATAGCGCGCTGCCGTGCGGTTTGATGTTTCCACGTAAAGCAGGGCGCAGCAGAAACAGAGCAGTTCCTTGTTAAAGGCGTGGATGGCGTCATAGAATCCGCCTGCCGCCAGCGTCTTTCTAATCCTTTCATCAATTTCATCCACAAACTGTCCGGCTCCAGTCAGTTCTCGATCCCCAGGCAATGCGAACTGATGCTTGAACCAAGCATAATCAGCGGGCGTCATGGCCGCCGTCATGCCGGCAGCAGCCTTACTTAATGCGCGTTGCCCGGCGTTATTAAACAGGCGGCGCTTGCGCACACTGTCTTTTTCTTCACCGGGGAACATCCCGCGCGACGGTAGAAAAAGCGCGGAGAGTTCCCGCCACTCTTTCAGCCGCCGATTACGCATGCTTTCCACATGTGCTACCAGCTTTTTCAGATCAGCCAGATCCACCTTTATACACTCCCGCTACGGCCCAAAAGTGAGTTGCCCAGAGATCCAACTCCGCCGGTCACCCCCAATGGAGACGTAAGCACGGTTCCGGCCATGCCTCGACGTGCCCGTATCTTTCGCTGTTCCTCATCCCGTACGGCTTGAGATTCCGGCTATTGAGCCTGTTCCGTGGGCATCACTTCCGCCTCGGGGGCAACAATAGTTGGGGATGATTGCTGCCCACCGCCAAAGATTGAGCTAATAACTCCACCCATTTCCATTTCCTTTTATGAAATCATCTCGTGGCAGAAGGCCGAATAGGCCATCAACACAGCGGCCAGATTTGCCGGTTTGGGGCATGGGCATAGCCTGCTGGATATGCCGTTCATAGAATAGAAAGCCCCATCGTTCGGCCTGCGCAGTCATGTGCCGATAGCGGGCCGGGAGGAATGCCCAGAGTGATGCAAAATTAAAATCCTCAAATAGCATCTGGATAGCCTGACGCCCAAGGTTATCAGCGTCATGCCGCCACCTCCGAAAGATACAGCCATGCGCGCAACCG
>ENA-UOJC01004770-UOJC01004770.1-human-gut-metagenome-genome-assembly--contig:-C104-NODE-4770-length-11126-cov-3.380995_pt1 | contig 11126 bp, 8 predicted proteins | sample MGYA00242339_ERZ723886 | MGnify/ENA metagenome assembly ERZ723886 | reverse complement strand
TATATCTGCTTTTTCGGCAGCGTCATGCTGGAAGTTTTCCGACAGATCTATCACGCCCATCTCATCACGACCAAGATCGTCTACGCGGCAGTCTGCGGCCTGCTGCTCATCGGCTATTGCGGCTTCTACATCTTCCTGACCGTCGAATTCCACGAACCCGGCTCTTTCAATGGTCTGGGCCAGGGCGTGCAGGCCATGAACGATCTGTTCTACTTCAGCTACGTCACGATTCTGACCGTGGGCTACGGCGACATCACCCCGCACACCTGGATCGCCAAAAATGCCACGGTGCTGGTGGCTTTCACGGCCTATATCTATTCCCTGGTGGTCATCGCCACCATCGTGGGAGAGGCCACGCGATCCAAAAAGAAAAACGGCAACGGAGACGGGGACACGGGAAATTCCTGATCCGCGGCCTGCCGTCCCGCGCATCAGGAGGACCGGCATGAGCACACCGCCGGACGCGGTCTCCCAGCCGGTGATGCTCTACCGGCTGGGAGAGACCGGCCATACGCGCCTGTGCGGCCCGCTTACGTCCGGCGCTTGAACATCCATACGGCCACGCCCACGGCGGCCATGCTGATCAGGGTGATCTTGGCCAGGCTCAGGGCCGCCGCCGCAAAGGTGATGTCCTTCAGAAAGACGCCCTGACTGATGACTGTAAAATGGCGCAGGGGGTTAAGCTGGCTGGCGTGCTGCAAAAAGACCGGCATGTTGATGATGGGCGTCACCGCGCCGGAAATCAGAATGCAGGGCACGCCCACGGTGAAGGCCCCCAGAAAGGCCTGCTGCTGGGTGGAGGACAGGGAGGAAACCATCAGCCCGACCCCGCCCGAAGCCACGGCGAAGATCAGCATGGCGAGATAGAGCAAGGCCACGGAGCCCGTGAAGGGCACGCCGAAGCCGAAGACCGTGATCAGCAGAAAGATGGTGCCGTGGACCAGGCCCACAATGCAGCCCGGCACCAGCTTGGCCAGGGCGATTTCCGTGGGCGTGGCCGGAGAAACCAGAAGCTGGTCGAAGGTGCCCACCTCACGCTCGCGCGCCACGGACAGGCCCGTGACCACCAGGCCCAGCATAAGGCTGAGCATGCCGATGAGATTGGGCAGGAAAAACCACTGAAATTCCAGGTTGGGGTTGAACCAGCAACGCATCCGCACGTCCAGGCGGGGCGCGGTGGCCGCCGCCGTGGCTGCGGCCCGGCCCAGCGGCGTGTCCGCGGCCATGCCTTCGATGATCCGGTTGAGGTAATAGGCCGCGCTCTGGGCCGCGTTGGAGCGCCGCGCGTCCAGAAGCACCTGCACCCGGGCTGATTCGCCCCTGTCCACCCGCCGGGAAAATTCCTGATCAAACACCAGAATGAAGAGCGCCCGCTGCCCTTCCAGGACGGGCCGGATGCTCTCCTCCGCCGGGAGAAAACGCACGCTGCGGAAGGTAGGCGAACCCTCCAGGCGGTGGACGATCTCGCGGCTCCAACGCCCGTTGTCGTGATCCAGCACGGCCACGTCCACATTGCGCACCTCCATGGTGGCGGCCCAGCCGAAAATCACGATCTGTGCCAGTGGCGGCACGATGATCAGAATGCGCGAGACGCGGTTGCAGAGCAGAACCAGTCGCCAGTTCAGCCGGGGAAGCTCGAAAAAAGCCATATTCAGACATCCAGACGTTTGACGAGATTGTTATATACCAGGCCCAGCAGCACGGCGGCCAGCAGGCCCATGAACAGCAGGCTCGGCCCGAAGATGCTCCAGACGTCGCCGGTCAGAAAGATGGTCCGCAGGCAGGTGTTGAAATAGCTGGCGGGCAGCAGCTTGGTGATGGCCTGGAGAACGGGCGGCATGCTGTTGATGTCGAAAACAAAGCCCGAAAGCAGCAGGGCCGGGAGAAAGCCGGAAAACAGCCCGGCCTCGGCCGCCACCAGCTGGCCGCGCAGGCTCACGGAAATAAACAGGCCCTGACCCAGAGCGCTGAGCATGAACACCGAGGACAGAAGCAGCAAGGCCCAGAGCGAACCCCGGAAAGGCACGGCGAACAACGTCACCGCGGCCACGGCGCAGAGCGCCATGCTGAACATGCCCATGCAGAAATAGGGAATCAGCTTGCCCAGCAGCAACTGCATGCGGCTCACGGGCGTGGCGAACATGGCCTCCATGGTGCCCCGCTCCCATTCGCGGGCAAAGACCAGGGAAGTCAGCAGGGTGCCGATGAGGGTCATGATGACGGTGATGGCCCCCGGCACCAGGAACTGCACGCTCTTGGCCGTGGGGTTGTACCAGAAGCGCGTTTCCAGATTGACGGGCGGCTCCAGGGCCGTGCCGCCGGGCAGGGAAGTGCGCTGCCAGTTGGAGATCAGGCCCTGGCTGTAACTCTGGATGAACTGAGCCGTGTTCGGCTCGGAGCCGTCCACCAGAAGCTGCAGGCTGCCCGCGCCGCCGCGCGCCAGTTCCTGGTCGAAATCCTGGCGGATGACCAGAATGCCCAGCACGTCCGAATCGCGCATCAGGCGCGCGCCTTGCTCCATGTTGCCCACAGGACGGGTTTCAAACCAGGGCGAGTGGGCAAAATCCGCCGCCAGCGTCAGGGAACGGCTGCCGCCGCTCTGGTCCAGCACGGCCAGGCGCAGAATGCCCGCGTCCAGCGTGATGCCGAAACCGAACAGGAGCAGAAAGATCAGCGGCAGCACCCCGGCCACCAGATAGGAGGAAGGATCGCGCGCGATCTGCTGAAATTCCTTGCTCATCAGGGCCATAAGCTGGCGCAGCCAGAGGTTCTGCTTCATGCTTTTACCGCGCCTCTCCACCGGCCTGTTCACGCCTCCCTTCCGCGCCCCCATCTTGCATTCCGCCACGGGCGGAATGCCTGCCCTTTCTTGTGGTAGACCGAATCGCCGCCGTCTTCAAGGGGCTGCGCCATAACCGATATCCGGGGCAGAAGCATTCGTCACTTTCCATCCGCCGCCAGGGCCTTGAGCGCGCGGTAGTCGGTCTTGCCCGTGCCCAGCACCGGGAGAGCCTCCAGCCGCAATACGCGCCGCACGGCATACAGGGCGGACAGCCCGGCCCCGCGCAGAGCCGCGTTGGCCTCCTCACGGGTAAAAGGCACGCTGCTGCACAGGACGATTTCCGGCACGCCGCCGCGCTCCATGCTTTCCACGGCCAGAGCCGGACCCCCCTCACCGCCCGTCTGAGGCGTCGCGGCGTCGCGCCGGGCCTGATAGTCCAGCAGAACCTTTTCCATCTGCGGCAGGGAAATCATTTCCCCGCCGAGCTTCACAAAACGGCCCAGACGCCCGGCAAAGGTCAGACGGCCCTGGGCGTCGGACCGGACGAGATCGCCGGTGCGGTACCAGCGCAGACCTTCAAACTCCACAAAAGGGGCAGGCGGCGTCTGCCCCGGCCCGGCCAGATACCCCCCAAAGACATTGGGGCCGCGCACCAGCAGCATGCCCGCCTCACCCTCGGCCACCCGGCATAGCGGCCCCTCCGTGCTGACCAGGGCCACTTCCACCGAAGGCAGGGGCAGGCCGATGCTGCCGGGCACGGGATCTTCAGGCCGGTTGACGCTGACGGCCGGGGCGCATTCGGTGACGCCGTAACCTTCGCACAAAATTCCGCCGCTCTGCGCCGCAAAGGCATCATAAATCCGTTGCGGGCAGGCTTCCGCGCCCACAAAGCCCAGACGCAGCGAGGCCAGATCGCCGGGCGCGGCCTGTTGCAGCATGCCGTCCAGAAAAGTGGGCGGGGCCACGGTGAGCGTGGGTCGCCAGCGGCGGCAGATACGGTTGAGGCGGGCCGCCTCCGTGGGATTGGGGTGAAAAACCACGGGCAGGCCGAAGCACAGCGGCAAGGCGATATTGCCGGTGAGCCCCAGGGAATGGAAGGGCGGCAGCATGCCCAGCATACGATCTTGCCCGGTCACGGAGAGCACCGCGGCGATGCCCCGGCAATTGGCCAGAATATTGGCATGGCTCAGGGGCACGCCCTTGGGCGCGGCTTCCGAACCGGAGGTGACCAGCACGGCCGCCGTTTCGGCCATGCGGCCCGGCATGGCCGCCCGCTCCCAGCCCAGCAGGGCCAGACGGCTGCGCACAAGGGCCGCGAGCTTGAGCCCCCAGGGCATGGCGGCGGCCGCATCCTCCAGGCAGAGCCACGTTGCGCCCGCCCGCGCCGCCGCATGGGCGTCAAAGCCCTGCCCGTCCAGGCGCTCCAGCAGTTGCCGGGCCGTGAGGATGGTCCGGACCTCCGCCAGCCGAGCGCAATGGCTGAAGTTGGCCGGGCCGGTGGTCCAGTTGAACATCACCGGCGTCTTTCCGGCCAGCAGCACGGCCAGCCAGCTCATGGCCGCCGCGCCGGAAGCGGGCAGCATCACGCCCACGCGCTCCTGACCGGCGCAACGGCGGCGCAGCAGCAAGGCCAGAGCCAGGGCGCGCAGCCAGAACTCGCGCCAGCTCACGGCACCGCCCGCGTCGGCCAGGATCAGGGCCGTGGGGCAGCGCCGGGCCTGGCGCAGAATGGCCAGGGGCAGATGCGGGGCGTCGGGCACGTCCAGACGCCGGGCCGGAGTGCGGGAGGCGTCCGCGGCCCAGCCTTCGGGCGCGGGGGACGCATCCTCGCCGTCCTCCAGCAGCCCGGCGGCGGCCAGCACGCAATCCCCGACAGTGAGCAGCAGGTCCAGGCGGCTCACGCTGTGCCCGGCCACGTCTTCCAGCTTCAGGCTCAACTCGGTCAGGGCCAGGCTGTCGATGCCCAGATCCGCCGCCAGCCGCGTTTCAGGCGTCAGAGAGGCCGGGTCCGCCTCCACGGCGGCGCTATCCGCCAGGATGGCATAGACCTGTTCGCGCGCGGCCCTGTCCACGCTGTGCAGCGCGTCTGACGGATTCCGGACGCAGCCGGCTTCCGCCTCCACACGGGGCAGAGGCCGGGGCGCGCAACCCTGCCAGAAATAATAGGGCACGGCCCCGGCTTCTTCCGGCTCCGCGTCGTACCAGACCTCCAGGACCCGGTTCAGGGCCGGAGCTCCGGCTTCGGCGGGGGGCAGATCCCGCAGTTCATGCAGGCTGATGCGCACCTCGCGCCGGGGCATGAAGAAGAGCAGATTGCAGAACAGACGCCGCGCGCCGCGCGCCAGACCGCGCAGCATGTCGGGATGCTTCCCTGCGGCATGGCTGAACGAGGAACCCCAGAGGCCCCGGCTGCGCACCAGCACCACACGGCAGTGGGGAACCTGTTGCAACAGCCAGTGCGCCCCGCTGTTGGCGCCGAGATGCTCCCGTCCGTCACGGCTGAGGCCGCCCGCCGGGTAAAACAGCAGATTGTCGCCGGCCTTGAGCGCCTCGGCGCAACGCGTGAGGGCCTCCAGCACGGCTCCGTGCGCAGTGCGGCCCTGGGCCCGCAGATCGGGCAGGGGCACGGGCCGGGCCAGGGGCGCGATGCGGCGCACCAGGGGACGGCTGATCTGCCACTCGTCGGCCAGGGGCCGGGGGCGGAAAGCGATCAGGCGACTGTAGACCAGCACCGGGTCCATGAGGGCCGGGTGGTTGGGCAGAAAAAGAATGGGTCTGCCGTCCTGCCGCGCGCGCACGGCTTCCAGGCCGTCCACGCTCACGCGGTAGCGCAGGGACAACAGCCCGCGCAGCAGCGCGGCCAGAATGTCCAGAGCCCGGCCGCCGCTATTGCGCTTTTCCGGGCCGGATGCGGGCGGCATGCCGCCCTGCCCCGCCGTTTCCGGTTCGCCGGAAGGCTCGCTGCCATCGGGAGCGGGCAGGGAGCGCAGCCCCCAGGCCAGGCAGACCGCCGCCGCCAGGGCCATGCCGCCCAGGATCATGTGCCCCGTGGAGGGCGCAAAGAATTCCAGGCCCCAGTACACGGCGCTGGCCAGAAGAATGCCGGAAAACACCAGGCAGTTGTCCGTGCCGAGCACGCGGCCCTTTTCCTCGGGAGCCGGGCGCACCTGAATGAAGCTGGACACGGGGATCAGGTACAGGCCGCCGCACATGCCCGCCGCGCCGTACATCAGCAGCAGGCTCCAGAAGCGCGCGCCCTGGGGCAGCTGCGGCGCGAAGCCCGCCGCCAGCAGGGCGCAGCCGATGCCGCAGCAGGAAGGCACGAGCCAGCGCCGCCAGCTCCGGGGCGTGCCGCGCGCGGCCAGCAGCGAACCGGCGCAGATGCCCAGCATCAGAGCCGTGGGCAGCAGGCTGGTGACGGTTTTGCTGAAGCCCAGCTCACGCACGCCCAAGGCGTTGATTTCCAGCAGCACCAGCGTGGAGATAAAGTAGAAAAAGGCGTCTGCCGCGATAACCAGAGCCAGAGCCCGGTCCCGCCGCAGCCGCAGAAAATCCTTCAGGGAATCCCAGGTTCCCAGCCAGGGGAAAGGCGGGCGCTCAGGGTTGGGCACGGCCGGGCGGTACGGAACCAGGGCCGCCCCGGCAAGGCCCAGCACGGCCACCAGCACCACGCCCACGGCCACCAGCCAGCGCCCGAAAGGAATCAGGGTATCCACCCACTGCCTGTCCAGGGCCGCTCCGGCCAGCATCACGCCCAGCAGAATGGATGCCGTGGTGAAGAGCTTGAACAGCGCATTGACGCGCGGCACGCTGTGGGGAGGAAATATTTCGGGGATGGATCCGTTGAGCGCCGGGCTGAACAGGGTGGAGCTGGCCCCCATGCAGAACAGCATGAGCAGCATGGCTGTCCAGTTCAGGGACAGAATGCCCCAGGCTCCGGCCAGCATGGCGGCCAGTTCCAGGCACTTGGCCGCGGTCACCAGATACTTCTTGGGAAAGCGGTCGGCCAGCCAGCCGGCCCAGGCTGAAAACAGCACGAACGGCAGGGCGAACAGGAACGTGCCCCAGGCCTGAAAGCTGCTGTAGCCCAGGCTGACCGCCAGCAGCAAGGCCGCCTGCTTGAAAAAGTTGTCGTTGAACGTGCCCAGCGTGTAGCTGGCCCCCAGAGCCGCCGCCTGCTTCAACAAAACGCCTGCCATCCGCTTTCCCTCCGCGGAGGGGCGGGCTCAGGGCCTTTGCACCCCGGAAGCCGCCAGCATCTCCGCCGCATAGGTTCTGACCTTGTCCAGGGCCTCAATGGCCAGTTCAAGGTCAAGACTGTAGTAGACTTCCCGCCCTCGTTTCGAGGGTTGCAGCAGTCCGGCCCGCACCAGGGTGGTCACATGGTGGGTCACGGCCGTCCGGCTCAGGGGCAGGAGCTCGGCCAGACTTTTAAGGCTGATGCTCTCCCCCGGTTCGAACAGGAGCAGAATTTTCTGCCGCGTGGCGTCGCCAAGAGCCGAAAACACCCGGGCGACGGCTTCCCAGTCATCCGGCAGGGATTGCAGGTATTGCGTGTTCATGCCCTGTCATAGGGAAGCCGCCCGGCTGCTGTCAAGAAAAAACTATAAAACTAGTTTTTGATTGTCAACTAAAAAATTAGTTTTATAGTTTTTATTCCAGAACCTGCCCGGCTCCGCCCGCGGACGGGAGATGCGGCGACGTGAGAGAGAGAGAGAAGCTACAGGGGATGCTCCCTGTCGTAGCGCTCAATGCTGGCGATAAACGCTTCTTCCAGCGTGGGGTCGGTGAGGCCCGTGGCCGAAGCCTTGAGTTCGTCCGGCGTGCCCACGCTGATCATGGCCCCCCGGTAGATCAGGGCGATACGGTCGCAGTATTCGGCTTCTTCCATGAAATGGGTGGTCACCAGCACGGCGGCTCCGGCCGAGGTCATGGCCAGGATGTGCTTCCAGAAGTCGCGCCGGGTGCGGGCGTCCACCCCGGAGGTGGGTTCGTCCAGAAAAAGCACCGGCGGTTCGTGCAGGGTGGCGCAGAGCAGCGCCAGGCGTTGCTTCAGGCCCAGAGGCAGGGCTCCGGTGCGGCTGCGCAGAAAATCCTTGAGCTCCAGGGCCTCGGCCAGCACGGGCAGCAGTTCGTCCCGGCGTTTTTTGTCCAGGCCGTAGAGATCCGCGAAAATGCTGATGTTGTCCTTCACCGCGATGTCGGGATAGAGCGAAAACTTCTGGGCCATATAGCCCAGGCGCAAACGCGCGGCGCTGCCCGCGCTGAGCAGATCCACGCCGTCCACCGCGCAGTCGCCCGAAGTGGGCCGGGACAGGCCGCAGAGCATGCGGAAGGTGGTGGACTTGCCCGCGCCGTTGGGTCCCAGCAGGCCGAAGATCTCACCGGCCCGCACCTCAAAGTTGATTTCATGCGCCGCCGTGAACTCCCCGAATTTTTTGGTCAATTTGCGGGCGGCGATGCGTGGCCGCGCCGCGTCCCCGGACTCGCGGGGGCCGGAGCCGTGGTTCACGGAAATACGGCCGTAAGGCGAGGGCTTCTGGTTGATGCCGCCCACGGCGCTCATATAGGCGTCTTCCAGACCCGGGGGCGTGGGTTCGCCGCCCTGGGCCAGCACCTCCCCACGCAGGGCGGCGGGCGCGTCGGCGGCCAGCACCAGACGCAGACGGCTGCCCTGGATCAGGGCATCCTCCACGCCGGGGCGCATGCTCCAGCGGGCCAGGGCCTCGCGGTGTCCTCCGCCGTGTTCCCGGCCCTGCGTGTCCGCGGCGCCGCGCAGCAGAAACACCCTGCCCTCGGCCCGCCGGATCAGATCTTCCGGCGGCCCGGCAAAAAGCACTCTGCCCGCGTCCAGCATGATCACGCCGGGACAGCGCGCGGCCTCGTCCAGATAGGCGGTGGACCAGATCACGGTCATGCCGCCGTGGCTCAGTTCCTGCACCATGCTCCAGAGTTCGCGGCGCGACTGCGGGTCCACGCCCACGCCCGGCTCGTCCAGCAAAAGCAGGCGCGGCGAGCCCAACAGGGCGCAGGCAATGCCCAGCTTCTGCTTCATGCCGCCGGAAAGCCGCCCGGCCAGCCGTTCGGTGAACGGGCCCCACGAGGTCACGCCCAGCCGCCTGGCACAGAGTTCGGCCCGGGCCGGGCCCGTGAGCCCGCGCAGGCTGGCGTGCAGGCGCAGATTCGCCATGACCGTGAGATCTTCATACAGGCCGAAGCGCTGGGGCATGTAGCCGATGCTGTTGGGCTCGCGCCGGGCCAGCTCCATGGCCGGGCGGCCGAACACCAGAGCCCGGCCGCCGGTGGGCCCCATCAGACCGGCCAGAATGCGGATCAGGGTGGTCTTGCCCGCCGCGTCCGGCCCTACCAGCCCGGTGATCCGCCCGGCGGGAATACGCGCTTCGATGCCCTTGAGCGCTTCCACCGCGGTTGCGCCCTTGCCGAAAATCATGCCCAGATCTTCCAGACGCACCGCGAGGCCGGGTTCGTCCGGCGCGGCGGCCCCGACGGCGGGCGTCATGGCGTCACCGGCTCCAGGGTAATGGTCACGGGCATGCCCTGGCGCATGACGTTTTCCGGGTCCTCAACCTGGACACGCAGCCGGTAGACCAGAGCCGTGCGCACTTCGCGGGTTTCCACGGTCTTGGGGGTGAACTCGGCCGTGGGCGAAATAAAGCCCACGGTGCCCGGGAACGTCTTGCCCGGCGCGGCGTCCACGGCCACGCGCACGGGCATGCCCGGCTTGACCTTGCCCAGATTGGGCTCGTCCACATAGGCCCGCAGCCAGACCGGATTGGTCAGGGTGAGGGTGTAAACGGTCTGCCCCGCCTGGACAATGGCCCCGGCCTCGCGGGCGCGGGTCAGAATAATGCCCTTCTGCGGCGCGGCGAGCACCGCGTCGCGCACCTGGATTTCCGCGTGGTTCAGTTCGGCGTCCGCGGCGGCCACGGCGGCGCGCTGAGCCAGCACGTCCTCCTCGCGGTAGCCGGAGGTGAGCATATCCAGTTGGTCCTGGGCCGAACGCAGCTTGGCCGCCGCCTCCCGCTCCGCCGCGCGGGCGTTGTCCAGTTCCTTCTGGGAAATGGCATTGGAGGCGCGCATGGCCGTGACGCGCTTCAGATTGATGCTCGCGTTCTCCGCCACCGCGGTGGCGGCCACTACCGAGGCGCGGGCCTGAGCGATCTCCTCCACGCGGTAGCCGCGTTCCAGGCGGGCCAGATCGGCCTTCTGTCCGGCCAGTTTGGCAGCGGCCTGGTCCCGCTGCTGGCGCAGCAGATCGTCGTCCAGCCGGGCCAGAGGCTGGCCCTCGCTCACCGCATCGCCTTCATCCACCAGCACCGCGGCGATACGGCCGCCCACGCGAAAGCCCAGATCCACCTGCCGGATATCCACATTGCCGTACAGGGTCAGATCGCCGCTCTGCCGAGCTCCGAACAGGTGCCAGGCCAGGAACCCGGCCCCGGCCAGAATGACCAGAACGGCAATAACTTGTATTTTACGGGGAATATGCATGCCTTTTATCCCGGATAATATAATTAACGCTGCCGCCTTCCCGTGCCCGGATGGCGGTATGGCGGGGCGTCGGCCCGCTTTTCCGAAATATAACGCCGGAAACAGGGAGCGTCCAGCCGCGCGCCCGGCTTCCGTCCTTGACAGCGCAAGCCGGGCATGCTGTGCTGCCCTCCATGATTCCTCTTTTCCGCGAAATTCGCCCCTTCTTCCGCCTGTTGGGCGCGCTGCTGTTTCTGTCGGCCGCCATACCGGCTTCAGCACAGGACTTCGGCTGGTTTGAACTTGATATTCCGCCGGGCTGGCAGGTTGAAGAGCCCCGCCGACTGGGCGGAACCTGGGTGCTGAGCCTGCGCAACGCCGAGGCCGGTTCGCAGGTGAGCATTCTGGTGGGTAAAACCGCCGGGCCGCCGGACGCCGCCGACGTGGCCGGTCTGCTGCGCGCGGCCACGGGCGTGCGTGAACCCGCGCGCCGCCTGAACGGGCGCTGGCTGTTCGCGGGCAAGGACGTCCAGGGCGTGGACACGGCCTGCGTCGTCAGCACGGACCGCAAGGCCGGACTCTACCTTGCTGTGCTGCGCTCCGGCGGCGCGGCCCCGGCCGAATCCCTGCTGGCGGGCCTGCGCAGCAAAAAATATCCCGCCCTGCTGCCGCGCTGAGCGGGATCCACCTCAAAAAACAAAGAAAAAGGCCGTGGAAAATCCACGGCCTTTACGATTGCTGCCTGAAACAGGCTTACCAGCGGCGCGGCGCGGGGCGCTTTTCAGCTTCGTTGACGCGCAGGGTGCGGCCTTCAAATTCCACGCCGTTAAGACCGGCGATGGCGTTGCGGGCG
>ENA-UOJC01004768-UOJC01004768.1-human-gut-metagenome-genome-assembly--contig:-C104-NODE-4768-length-11126-cov-8.424171_pt1 | contig 11126 bp, 10 predicted proteins | sample MGYA00242339_ERZ723886 | MGnify/ENA metagenome assembly ERZ723886 | reverse complement strand
GAACCCACGTATCCAGCTTGGAAGGCTGGTGTTCTACCATTGAACTACACCCGCAAATCTTGCATAAAAAATCGGGGTGACAGGATTCGAACCTGCGACCTCCTGGTCCCAAACCAGGCGCTCTAGCCAAGCTGAGCCACACCCCGATATGAATTTAGTTTGTGTCACTTCTGTGTTTGTTGCTTCATCCGTGACGCAAAAATTATTATATAGGACAACTATTAAAATGTCAACACCTTTTTTTATATTTTTTTAAATTTTTTTCATCCTTTTTTCAAAACCCTATAGATATTCGATTTCGAAGAACGCATTCCCCTTTTTATCAAGGTCCATCAAAATATAAGAAGGACGTCTTCCCTCCTGTCTGGGATAGGTCAGACTGCCCGGATTCAGCGCGATCACATGCTCGGTATACTCGATCACAGGCACATGGGTATGCCCGAACATCACAATGTCCACGCCTCTCGCTTCCGCCTCCCGGACAAGATCCTGGATTCCCGCTGTCACATAATAATAATGTCCATGCGTCATCCAGACACGGTATTTTCCAATCTGGATTTCTTTTTCTTTCGGAAGTCTGGAAAAAAAGTCATTATTGCCCGCCACGATCTCAAGCGGGCATCCTGCCATTTCTCCGATCACGTCTTCGTATCCTTCTGCATCTCCCAGATGGATCAGAAGATCCACCGGGGAAACATTTTCCAGCACCCTTTTTAAATTTTCATGTTTCCTATGCGTATCACTTACAATCAGTATTCTCATAAGACATCCTTCGCATCCTGTATCATTTCCATTCCCCTTAGAAGTGATCCTAACATCCGTACTGATTCAGCTTTTCTTTCATCGCACGTAAAGCCTTTCCGCGATGGCTTACTTCATTTTTCTGCTCTTCTGTCAGTTCTGCTGTAGAACAGCCATATTCATCCACATAAAAGATAGGGTCATAGCCAAAACCGCCATTTCCCGCCGGTTTGTCCCCGATATATCCCTCTATCGTCTCTCTTGTGACCAGAACCTCCCCATCCGGCATGGCAGCCGCGATTGCACAGACAAACCGTGCGGTACGCTTTTCTTTTGGCACACCGGCAAGACGGTCTAAGATCGCCTGATTTTTGATCTCATAAGAGGTATCCTCTCCAAGATACCGCGCAGAATAAACACCCGGTTCCTTGTTCAGATAATCCACTTCCAGACCAGAATCGTCCGCTAACACAATGTCATCGGTCAGTGCTGCGATCGCTTTCGCCTTGATGATGGCATTTTCCTCAAATGTACTTCCATTTTCCTCGATATCTGCCGTAAGACCGGCTTCTTTCATGGACAGGATCTCAGCCCCTGTGTCAGCCATGATTTCCCTGATCTCTCTCATTTTGCCTGCATTTCCGGTTGCAAATATAATCCGTTTCATTAAAATCCCTCCTCAAAAGCCTGAAGTATCGCCTTATAGATACCCGTTGCTGTCTTTTTCTGATAATCCTCTGAGCAAAGCAGTCTCAACTCTTCCTTATTTGTCATAAATCCGACCTCAATCAACGCCACCGGCACATCACTGGTTCGGATGATATAAATGCTGTCACCCTCTATAATGCCCCTGTTACGACTTCCAATCTCATCGGTCACTTCTTTTGCACAGATTTCTGCCAGTTTCTGGCTCATGCCGGTCTCGTCCGACTCGTCATACATGACCGCGGTTCCGCTTGCACTTGACATTCTGCCGTTTCCGGTCGAATTGTTATGTATACTGATAAACAGATCCGCATCGGATTTATTTGCCAGTTGGACTCTCTGGTCAAAAGTCGGATTGCTGTCATCGGTTCTGGTGTAGTACACCCCAATATTCTTCCCCTGTTCCTCGAGGATTTTCTTAAGTTGCAGCACGATTGCCAGATCGATATCTTTTTCATTGACCCCCTGTTTGGTTGCTCCTGGAGCCCTTCCGCCGTGTCCGGCATCAATTACAACCACTTTATCATACACCTCATGCGGTGTCAAAAAATCAAAATAGAAACTCCCATTCTCATATCCAGTGTTAATCTCATAAACACGGTCCATAACAATTTCGATCAGTCCCTGCTCCCCTTTCTGTACGTAAGAAAGGCTGTCAATGTGATTACTGCTTCCCGTTACCGGATGGCTGGCAAAATAAGCCTCATCGGTCCCTGGGATCGTGATCTGGATGGTCTGCGTGACATAGTCGTTTGTAAAATGGATATCCTCTTCGCTCACACCATCCGGCAGTCTTAAGCTCAATTTACCTCCATAGCTGCCTGTCCCGCCTCCGGTATTTACGATCGCAAGGTCATTCATTTCAACCTGCCCCGCCTCATATTCTTCTTCCGCCACCTGCGCCTCTTTTGCTTCCTCTCGCTGCACCCTGATCTTTGGGAAATAGGGCAACGTCACACACGTTACAATGGTCAAAAGCAAAAGTACGATCGCAGAAAATTTTAACGTTTTCTCTTCCATGTACTATCAAACCTTTACTGATTATTACTAAATGCTTTAATGCACAGATTAGCCTCTTTTACTGTATTGATATTTTCCCATTTGTCTCCATTGGAACTGATATAACTCTCTCCATCATCCAGGATCACATTTGCAGAATCCTCATCTGCTACATATTCGATTGCCATTGGGTGGACGGAATTTGGTGTAATGATATGGAGTACCACTGCATACCGCTCACCTGCCCCCACGGAGATCCCCTGGTTGAATTTAATCGTATAATAACCGGCATTGCTGAGTTTTCCGGATGCTACCGGTATCATATTTGAAAACGAACTTTTATCCTGAAACTGTCTTACGACATACAGCTCATACTGTGAATCCTTTGCTGTTGCGTAGAATCCTGCTGCCACCACACTTTCTGCGCCCTCCGCGGTGTAGATATTGGCTCCATACATGCTCTCTTTGTTGTAGCCGAGCTGTCCTCTCCATCCACACAGATCGCTCTGATAGATATGGTCATAATTGTCCGTGCTTTCAATCCCCGTATAGACAACATTATGCGTTCCAATATTCGTATCATAATAGGAAATATAAAAAAATCCGTCATCCCCGAAATTTTCTCCCCAACTGTTCTGACAGATAAATGCACCATCTGCCTCCAGATCCATGGAAAAATTCTCCTTTGGATAATCGTCATCCCAGCCAACGATCACAACATCGTGATTTGGCTTTTCCGTACCGATATAGCAATAAGAATTGGTTTTCTTATCAAAATATGGAGAATATGTCTGTGAGCTGCGCAATGCATTATAAATGGACGTCTGCACGCCGCCGTACTTAAAGACAGCCTCCTTGATCTTCTCATAGTCTTTTCCGTCAATAATCTGCATCTCCTGCACATGCTTAACCGGTTCCAGATCGCTTCTGGTCTGGTTATCCCCATACGGATCATCCTTTTCATACACAGGCCCTTCCCATGCGGCAAGGTACGCCATTCCCATGGTATAGTCTCCACCCTCATATGGGTCCACCCCAAAATTGTTGGATAATGTCATATGATCCACGGAATACTGCGCGCTCTCCTCCGGCAGCAATACCGATTCCATTGCTCCAAGTGCCGCAAAAGACCAGCAGGTTCCATAACTTCCCTGATTCCGCACCTTTGCCACACGTCCTCTTTCCCTTAAGTCATAACGGGAGGGTACAACTGCAGTATTGACAGAATTATCGGATGCCAGAGCCTGATTTTCCTGCATATCCCAACTATAATTATAATCTAAATATGTAGAGAGATCATTCAGACTCACATAGAACTGGTCATCTTTCTGGATGAAGGGAGAAACGATCTCCTCCTCCTCGCCATTAACCGTCGCCGTATATTCATTTTTTACAAATTCCATCTCACTTGCATGTTTTTCAACCAGCAATCTGTTTCCATCATATACATGTGCACTGCAATTTAGGGCATCTCGCAGGATACTGACCGGCACCATGATATTGAGATTGTCATCCATGAAAAAAGAATATTCTTCATTGGTATACTGCTTGTTGTCGATCACGACGGATAACAGATTGTCATTCACGCTCGATGCAATGAGCGGATTCCACGTCTCCGCCTCCAGATCTCCACCGCGAAACTGACCAATCTGTTCATACCCTGCAAAAATCGTATTATATTTGATCAAAAAAGTAATTGCCACAACTCCACCAAGGGCAATAAATTTTTTTGAATAGTTCATTTACACTCCGTTTCCGCACCCTGGTGCTTCTTTTAACTATCTAATCCCTTTTGTCTCTTTTGGGTGGTCTTGGTCCCATAAACTGATAAAAATACGTTTTTATCATTCCATTATAGATCTTGCGGTTTTTATCCGCTTTTCTTCCAATATAACGCTCCGCATCCTCATAACTGGTGATCAGATACATCGACCAGGAAGCCAGGTTGCGATACGCCTCCCCGATCTGACCATACAGTTCCGGCAGATCTGCCTTATCTTCCAGACGCTCTCCATATGGTGGATTGGTAATGATAAATCCGTATTTCTTCGGATGATGCAGTTCTGCAACCGGGCGCTGCTGGAAATGGATCAGATGATCTACCCCTGCACGCTTTGCATTTTCTCTTGCTGCGCGTACCACATCCCCGTCAATATCATATCCCTGAATGTCTACGGTAACGTCATCTTTTATCATTTCTTCCGCTTCTTTTACACACTCATACCACATTTTGCGGTCGATCAGGTTTGTCCACTGCTCCGCCGTAAACTCACGATTCATACCAGGCGCAATATTCGCAGCGATCATTGCTGCTTCGATTGGAAATGTACCACTTCCGCAAAACGGATCGACCAGAATACGATCTGGCTTCCATGGTGTCAGAAGCAGTAACGAAGCCGCCAGCGTTTCCGTCAACGGTGCCTTGCTCGTCATCGTACGATATCCGCGCTTATGTAGGGAATCCCCTGACGTATCCAGTGTCACCATAACTTCGTCTTTTAACAGGAAAATACGGACCGGATAAGGTGCTCCATCCTCTTTGAACCACTCTGTGTGATAACTTTCTTTCAGACGTTCCACCATCGCTTTTTTTGCGATCGACTGGATATCAGAAGGGCTGAACAGCTTGCTCTTAATGGAAGAAGCTTTTTTTACCCAGAACTTTCCATCCTCCGGGATATAATCTTCCCATGGCAATGCCTTGATGCCCTGAAAAAGTTCCTCGAACGTGGTCGCACGGAAACGTCCCACCTGTATTAAAACACGCTCTGCCGTCCGCAGAAAAATGTTGGCACGGCAGATTGCCTCCTCGTCGCCAAGGAACGTCACTCTGCCGTCCTCCACACGCTCTATCTCATAACCAAGATCATAAATCTCACGTTTTAATACTGCTTCTAATCCAAAATGGCATGGCACCATTAATTCATATGTTCTCATCCAATCTCCTATTCTGTATCTGCTTCGTTTTGTATTCTTTTCGAATGGCATTAAAAAACGCCACCCGCATATATCATAATATTATCCGTTCTAAATTTGCATGTCAATTATTATCTCTTCCATTTCGTGCCTCATATTCTTTGATCGCATGGATCCCACCCACTACCGTATAAACTTCGTACCCTGCCTTTGCCAGTTTTCTTGCCGCAAGCAGACTGGTACTTCCATAATCACAGTACAAAAGCAGTACCCTTTTTTTCGAAAAGCGGAACATCCATCGTTCCATTTCCTCATAAGGACAATTAAGAGCCCCCCTGTAATGACACTGGCGGTAGGCTTCTCTTTCCCGTACATCGATCACAATGGCTCTCTTTTCAAACATAATACCTGACATATCCCTTGCATGAATCGTATAAAATGCCATAACAACCACCATATAAAAAACAGACTACAAAGGATTCTCCTCTGTAATCTGTTCTTTCCTCTAAAGACTTTTCTCTTTATATCTTATGCAGTCTTTTCTGCCCGGTGACCGGTATTATCTGCAATTAGAACCTGCTTCATCCTGTCCGTTGCTGTTCTGTGCATTGCTGTTGGATGCTTTGTTAGAAGCCTTATTGGAAGCCTTGTTCGAAGCTTTGTTCTTAGAGCTGTTCTGCTCATAGCTGTTCTGCTCGTAACTGTTTTCATAGCTGTTCTGGGTATCTGCATTTTTTGCCATTTTTTCCTCCATTCCGGTGTTTTTACACCGCCTGTCTTTTTATTTTTGTGCTGTATTACATTCAGCAAAACTATTATTTGAGAAAAAAAGAAAAATATACATCCCCCTAATTTTTAATTGCTTTTTATTTTTGAATAAGCTATACTTACATTGTGATATGTGATATTTGTAGATATCCGTATTACTTTTATACCCCTTATTAATTATTTATACTCCCCTCAGAAAAAGCCAGATGATTCCTCACCTGGCTTTTTCTATGTCTACTTTCCTTTTATTTTACAGGGAATAATAATCCAGATTATCCTTTAATTCTGTAGTAATAAATCCGCCTGCCTTGACATATTTGTCGTAAACTCCATTGATCCGCTGAACCTTCTTTGCTACCTGTACATCATAGCGATGCAGGCCACTCTGATACATCGGATTTGACTTCAGCTCCTCACGGATTGGCTTCGCAAACGGACAGTAACTGATCAAAATCTCTCTGGAAACTTTGTTCAGACGGAAACTTCCCTTTGATTCATATTTGATCCAGTTCTGATAATCCTTAACAAATACCTCACGATAGTTGTTCTTTCCACGCACCAATGCACTCTTGATCTTTTCTTTGGCATCCGTAGATAATTCATGGTTTTTACGGTAAAACTGGATATAATCGCAATACTCTGCTGTCAATGATTTATCACGGATATCGTTCCAGTGTACACCCTGTATCTTACGGCAAAGCTCCCAACGGAAACGTCCTGTCGTGTCGATCATCATATCGTCCAGATCAACCGCCGTAAAGATTGGGAACATAAATCTTGCCGGAGTATCTCTGCGCACCCCTGCGGTTTCCTGCCACATCTGAGCCCTTGTACCTGCATTTGGCATCAGGATAATATTAGGCAATACCTCTTTCATGATCATCTCGCGGTTAATTCCTTTATCCGGATCCGAGAACGTAACTTCACGGTAGAATACAGAGAAATCAATCTTCCGTATATTATTGATGGCATCCTCTAACTTCTGAACCGTTACTAACATCTTGTCGATGGAGTTGATCAGGTCATTTTCCCCTAAGATCGGACAAAATGTCGAAATTCTACCATAGGTAATACGGTTACCGGAAGTAAACATATTCTGGATCTCGAATTTTATTTTCATCTCACGGTTATTTGCAAATTCTTTTGCCTGATTTGGCGTGATTTTTCCTGTTTTTCGGAGTTCTGCCAGATAACCGGTATAGTCTAAATCAAATTCATTTTTAGATGGTTCGTTTTTGCCTTCGTAGATTGTCTTCAACCAGGAGAAAATGGTAAAAACATGCTCTGAATTACACAAATCCAGATGCTCCGTCAGATCATACAGAATATTTGCATTGTCCTCGCCTACCATCTGAACATCCATAAAACCAAAGTTTAAGAACATTTCAACGATAGGAGACGGCTCTTCCTCATCATGCATGACATTCATAAATACCTTATAATAAGTCTCATAGAACATCTGAGAGATCTGCTTTCTTAATCCAAATGCTTCTGCATCTGTAGATAACATGTCCGGCAGATCGCCATACTGGCGGATCTGGGAACGGATCTGCTCGATCTTTTCCTCCGTGTATCCCGCATAGTTAAGGATATGTGCCAGACAATCTTCTCCACTCTCTTCTTCATCCCAGTCATCGGAATCCTGCGCATCTGTACTTGTGCCCGGTGTCGCGTAATCTCCCTCTGCCATCGTCGCAAAATCATGGTTTTGATACTGTTCCAAACGCTCTTTTACCAGTTTTTCATCGTAAATGTTCAGCTTCTGGATGACTTCTGCCATCTTGTCCATGCGTTCCCGCAGAGATCTCGTATCGTATTTACTAGCCTCCGCACTTAACAGCAGGTCAAAGTAAATGCAGAACATATCATTTTCTGATCCTGACAATAAAATATCCTGATTATATTTCAGGTATTCTACCATCTCAATAATACCTTGTGTCACACGTCTTGTCTGATAACATGCCTCCATGATCGCTCCGATACAAAGACTGTCATCCTTCTGCATCAGATGAAGGTACTGATCCAGATATTTTTTCGTCAGTGCTGTACTGTTGTTGATCTCCCAGTTTTCCGCTTTATGTATCATATCAAGTGGTTTGAAGTTGTCCATTCTGGAAAAGCTCTGTCCATCCAGATGTAACTGGCTGCACAGCACGGTATAATCATTGTACTCCGTTTCCACAAAAGAATGGAACTGACGCACCAAATTACGGAAACCTGCATAAGTTTCAAGCAACATCTGTCTCTGTTTTAAGGCAGCGCGAAGTAATACTCCCCGCATACTCTCCTGTCCGTTTAATACTTTGATCAGATCATCTGGTGTATCATATTTAAAGACTGCAAGTACAGAATCCTCTCTGGCAATATAATCGCAAAGGTATCTGTCACTTTCCGAAACACCGATAATCCCATCCTTCTGTAAAATGACTCTGGCATATGAATTTCTCTGTACTACAGAACCTTCCAAGATCAAATACCATGCCTTTACCTTTTCATTCTGTTTTGCTATTGTCTGGTTTTTCTGTACTCTTATCGTGTCCATCCTATTTCCTCCGGCATCTGCTCTATCATCCCTGACGTTTTTTTCTTATTGCACAAAGCTCATCCAACAGGCACCCTGCGGCTTTTTCCTTGCTCATGATCTCAAGCTCATGTTCCGCATCCCTGGTAATCAAGGTAAGGATATTGGTATCTGTACCAAATCCTGCTCCCTCCTGTTTTAAGTTATTGGCAACGATCATATCTAAATTCTTTTTTTCTAATTTCTTTCTTGAGTTTTCCAACATGTTTTCGGTTTCCATTGAAAATCCGCATAACACTGTATTTCCCTTTTGTTTTCCCAATGCCGCCAGAATATCGGTGGTACGCTCCAACTGTAGCTGTGCTTCCTCATCTGACTTCTTTATCTTTTCCGTCGCTGTATTGGCAGGACGATAGTCTGCTACCGCAGCAGCCTTGATGATCATATCCTGTTCTCCAGCACGCTTTAATACTTCCTGACACATTTCTTCTGCAGAAACTACCGGAACATACTCCAGAAACATGGGTATCTCCAACGCCGTAGGTCCGCTTACCAATGTAACCTTCGCACCGCGGAGCATTGCCATTTTTGCGATTGCATAACCCATCTTTCCTGTCGAATGATTCGTGATATAACGCACCGGATCGATCGCTTCCTGTGTAGGACCTGCCGTCACTAACACTCTCATATCCTGCATATCTTTTGGAAATGCCAGTTCTTTTAAAACATACTGCACCAGTGTTTCTTCCGATGGAAGCTTTCCATCCCCGGTATCTCCATTGGCAAGCATTCCACATACCGGATCAATGATCTCATAATCATAACGTTTTAATTTTTCAAGATTTTCCTGCACGATCGGATTATGATACATATTATGGTTCATCGCCGGAGCAATCAGTTTCTTACAGGTGCACGCCATCACAGTCGTTGTCAGCATATCATCTGCGATTCCTCCTGCGATCTTTCCGATCACATTTGCCGTCGCCGGAGCGATCAAAACCAGATCTGCCTGCTTTGCCAGTGCAACATGCTCAACTGAAAATTCAAAATTACGGTCAAAGGTATCGATCAGACACTTATTGCCGGTTAACGTTTCAAACGTTGTTGCTGTAATAAAATTGGTTGCATTCTGCGTCATCAGCACATGCACATTGCAGTGCATCTTCTTTAACATTCTAGCCACATTTGGCATTTTATAAGCTGCAATTCCTCCTGTTACGCCAAGAAGAACCGTCTTTCCCTGTAACATCCTTTTCTTCCTCCTGCTCTCGTTCTTTTGAAACAAAATTCCGTTTCTGATACGATGCCTATTAAGATTTTAGGATAACATCCCATAGTTATTTTATACTGTTTTCTCTGTTTTCGCAATATCTTCTGATGAATAAGTACTAGGATCTCTTTCCAAGCTCCCAGAATGCCACTGCACTTGCAGCCGCCACATTCAAGGAGTCCACGCCATGTGCCATTGGTATCTTTACCGTATAATCACAATCTGCGATTGTCTCTTTTGCAAGACCATCGCCTTCGGTTCCAAGAATGACTGCCAGTTTTTCTTCCCTTTGCAGTCTCTCATCATCAATCCCGACCGAATCATCGGTCAATGCCATTGCTACCGTTTTAAATCCCTGTTGTTTTAATTTTTCCAACTCCGTCTTTTCCTCTTTCATATAAGTCCATGGGACCTGAAATACGGTTCCCATACTTACACGGATTGCCCGGCGGTAAAGCGGATCTGTACATGCAGGAGTCAGCAAAACGGCATCCATATTTAAGGCAGCCGCAGAACGGAAAATAGCTCCCACATTCGTTGGATTTACAACATCCTCCAACACAACGACCCTTCTCGCTCCGTCACAGATTTTCTCTGTCGCTTTCGCTATTTTCCTTCTCATCGCACAGAGGATGCCCCTGGTCAGATGAAAACCTGTGATCTGCTCTAACACTTCTTTTTCTGCGATATAGACAGGTGTTTCCTCACATCTTTTAAGGATCCCACTGGCGCGTGTTTCCACCTGTGTTCTCTCGATCAGAAACGAAATCGGTTCATATCCGGAATCTAATGCACGCTCAATCACGTTCGGGCTCTCTGCTATAAAAATTCCAGGATTGGGCTCATAATAGCGAAGTAACTGCACTTCAGTCGCTCCCGCGTAAATTTCCAGTTCTGGTATTGTCAAATCTGTAATTTCAATCTGTTTTCCCATTGATTTCTCCATTGTCACACCAAAGGAATTTCCTATACAGTAAAAAAATAAGAAGCCAGCAAAATATCTCTTGCTTGCTTCTCTTCATACGTGCGCGAGAAGATTCGAACTCCCGACACCTTGGTCCGTAGCCAAGTGCTCTATCCAGCTGAGCTACGCACACATATTCCTTTTTCTAACATCTATTATATCACCCTTGTCAAGTGCTCCCAGATGTTAATGCCGGCGACCGGAATCGAACCGGTACTGTATTTCTACAACAGGATTTTAAG
>ENA-UOJC01004766-UOJC01004766.1-human-gut-metagenome-genome-assembly--contig:-C104-NODE-4766-length-11134-cov-7.758642_pt1 | contig 11134 bp, 9 predicted proteins | sample MGYA00242339_ERZ723886 | MGnify/ENA metagenome assembly ERZ723886 | reverse complement strand
CGCTGTGGCCCATCGTGCGGAACAGCGCCGCGCCGCCGTTGTAGAGCGCGATGCCCGGAATGGATGCCATCACATATAAATAATAAGTGTTCGTCGCCGCCATGACGTCGGGCTCGATATGGCCGAACATTACGGTCAAAATCTGCGTGCGGAAGAGGTACAGCAGCGCCACGAAGAAGATCGACACCGCGCCGAGCAGCGCGATGAGCTGCTGGCCCGCGTTGCAGGCGTCCTCCTTCTGCCTTTGTCCGATGTACTGGCCCGCAACGGCTGCGCCGCCGGTCGCCATCGCCGAGAAAATGTAGATCATCAGATTGCTGATCGAATCGACCAGCGACACCGCGCTGATCGCCGCGTCGCCGACGGTCGCGACCATCAGCGAGTCAGCAAGTCCCACCGTGATGGCCAGAAGCTGCTCGAGCAGCAGCGGCCACATCAGCGCGACGAGCTGGCGATTCGTAAACATCATTTCCTTGTCAACGCGCACCGGCGCTGCCAGTTTGCCCATGCTTTCACTCTCCTTGTATCGATTGAGCCTGTATCATAAGCCATTTGCCGTTGTTTGTCAACGCCGCGTCAAAAAAGATACGGCTTCAGCGCTGCGCCCCACGCTTCGACAAGCTTTTCCTTCGTCCATCTGGCGTTGGCCGGCGAGGTGGAGGGAAGCTGGACGGCCTCGCGCCCGAGCTTCGCGCGGCAGTATTTTTTATAGCAAGCGTAGGACGTGCCGCCATTGCAGAAGATGGCCTGAATGTCCGCCGCATCCAAAATGACGGACAGATCGTTCGGCACAACGTTCGTGATGCTCGCATCCGACGATCCCACGATCTCGCATGAGCCGATGGTGTCCCACATGGCGACGCCGCGGCGCAGGACCATCGCTTTCTTCTCTTCGACCGTCTTTGGCGTTTCCTCGCCCAGAACAGCGGCGAGCGTCAGCCAGAAGCGGTTCTGCGGGTGCGCGTAGAAAAACGCCGCCTCCCTTGACTTGACCGACGGGAACGAGCCCAGGATCAGCACGCGCGACTTTTCGTCATACAGCGGCGGAATATTGTGCAGCTGCGCTTGCCATTCCATCCTCTCGCCCACCTTTCTGTCTTTTTCGCCATTTTAACACAGGAACATCAAATCGCCAAGTCCCGTTTCCTCCGTCTGCGTGCGCTTCGCTGCGTGCGCTTCACGCTTCGCTGCGGAAATGGGTTGGCTTTTTGGCAAAGTCATGTTATGATAAAGTAGATATATATCAAATGTAGGTGCCTTGCCCCGCGTGGGCGCGGCCATCTTTGAGAAAGGACTGCTATGAAAGACGACGACAATCACATTCTTCTTTTAGAAAAGGGCAAACGAGGCCTTCTGCAGATCATCTTCGGCCGCACGGGCATCATCATCGTTTCGCTGATCGTGCAGATCTTGTTCCTCTTTGCCGCCTTTTACAAGCTCGAGGGCTTTCTGCCCTACTTCTGGGGCGGCAACACGCTGCTGTCGGCGGCAGTCGTGCTGTTTCTGTTCGGCAACGACGACAACCCGACCATCAAGCTCACGTGGTTTTTCATCCTCGCGGTGCTGCCGGTGTTCGGCTTGATTCTGTATGTTTACATCAAGACCGACCTCGGCCACCGGCTGATGATCCGCCGCTACAACGACATCCTGTCGCAGACGGAGCACTTCGCCCCCTCGGAAAGCGCGTGTTCCAAGGAGGAATTACCGGAGGAGCTCCAAAGCCTTGCCTCCTACCTGAATTCCTGCGGCTTCCCCTGCTATCAAAACACACAGGCGCAATACTTCCCCCTCGGCGACGATGCGTTCGAGGTCATGTGCGACGAGCTCCAAAAGGCCGAGCACTTCATCTTCCTCGAGTATTTCATCGTCAGGGAGGGCTACATGTGGGGCCGCATCCTTGAAATTCTCAAGGAAAAGGTCAACGCGGGCGTCGAGGTGCGCGTGCTGTACGACGGCACCTGCGCGGTCGCGCTGCTGCCCTATTCCTACCCCGAAAAGCTCGAAAAGCTCGGCATTGCCTGCAAGATGTTCGCGCCGCTGCGCCCGTTCGTCTCCACGCACTACAACTACCGCGACCACCGCAAGATCATGGTCATCGACGGCAAGGTCGGCTTCACAGGCGGCATCAACCTCTCCGACGAGTACATCAACCGCACCTCGCGCCTCGGCCACTGGAAGGATACAGCCATTGCCCTGCGCGGCGACGCCGTGCGCAGCCTGACGCTGATGTTTTTGCAGATGTGGGACGTCAGCTCCGTGCACTTTACGCCCGAAGTCTACAGCAAGTATCTCGACATGCCGCAGCCGGTGCGCGAAAAGGAAGCGGGCTATGTCATCCCCTACGGCGACAGCCCACTCGACCGCAACCTTGTCGGCGAGATGGTGTATATGGACATCATCAACCGCGCCAACCGCTATGTGCACATCATGACGCCGTACCTCATCATCGACAACGAGATGATCACGGCGCTGACCTACGCCGCGCGCCGCGGCGTGGAGGTGCAGCTTATCCTGCCGCACGTGCCCGACAAGGAGATTGCCTTCTCGCTCGCGCACACGTATTACCGCAGGCTGCTTGAAAACGGTGTACAAATTTATGAGTACGAGCCGGGCTTCGTTCACGCGAAGGTCTTCGTCAGCGATGACTGCAAGGCGACCGTCGGCACGATCAATCTGGACTACCGCAGCCTGTACCACCACTTTGAATGCGGCACGTACCTCTATGCGTCCCCCGAAGTCCCAAAAATTGAGCAAGACTTCCAGCAGACGCTCGCCAAGTGCGTCCGCGCGGACATGGACCTTCTCAAAAACGACCCGCTTATGCGAAAGCTCATCGGCCCCGGCATGCGCATCATCGCCCCGCTGCTGTAAGAAGTAAAAAAGTCGAAACCGAAAGGTTTCGACTTTTTTTATTCTCAATTACTTTTCGAGCTGCTCGAGCGCGCTGCACACGGCAGTGTGCTCCTTCTGCACCGCCTCATAGAGCGGCTGTACGCTTTCAGGCATCGAATCCTGACCGCGCAGCGCTTCCGTCATCTGAGAGCTGGCGTGGGCGAGCGAGCCGAGGCCAAGGTTCAGCGCCACGCCCTTGAGCGTGTGCACCGCGCGGAACGCCGTGTTTGAGTGTGCAGCCCTCGTCCTTTTTCGTCAGCTCCATGCAGATCGTCGCCCAGGCGCTCCTTTGTCTCCTTCTGCATTCCAAGCGCTTTTTCCATCTGCTCGTTCGTGATGACGCTCGACGAGACCAGAAGATCGCCCAAACGCATGTACGCCATATTCATCCGCCTCCGTCTGCTATCTGCCGATGTATGTTAAGAAGTTGTATATCAGGAAAAATATGCTATTGCTATAAACTTTTTCTAAAAATTGTCAATAATGTTCAATATTTCTCCCCATTTCGCACATATTTTACAATCCATATTTCTTTTTTCCTCAAATTTATCGTGCATTTTTTACCGTCCGCTGACGGCTCTCCCGTTTTTTACGGAAACGCTTCGCCCTTTCCGCTCTTTTTTCAATCATTTCTGGCAAAACAGCAGGAAAAACCGGGAAAATTTCCCTTGAATGTTCCGTGGTTCTGTGCTAAGTTTACACTAAGTATCAAATGTTTCTTAAAAACACGCATAAACAGTTTTTGTTTGGCACTGGCTTTTCCGGTGCCTATTTTCTTGTCCGCCCGCCCCGCGGCGGCATTTCTACAAAAGAGCGCGCCCTAAAATGCGTATGAGGTCTACACTATGGTCGAAGCCAGAATCCTGATCGCGGACGATTCGAAAATGAACCAGCAGATCCTTTCCGAAATTCTTGGCGTCCGCTACGAATACCTCTATGCCGACGACGGCATGCAAGCGCTCGAGCTGCTGCACTCCGAGTTCGACATCGACCTGCTGCTGCTCGACATCAACATGCCCCGCCTCGACGGCTTCGGCGTGCTCGAGGTGATGAAGCAGCGCAACTGGCTGCAGGAGATCCCCGTCATCATCACCTCGTCCGAGGATGACGAGTCGTTCATCCAGAAGGCCTACGAGCTCGGCGTAACGGATTACATCCGCCGCCCGTTCAACCTGACGGTCACGCAGCGGCGCGTGAGCAACGCACTCACGCTCTACGCGCGCCAGAAGCACCTTGTCCACCTGGCCGAAGAGCAGGTTTACGAGCGCGAGAAGACGAACAGCGCCATCATCAACATTCTGAGCCACGTCGTCGAGTCGCGCAATTTCGAATCCGGCACGCACATTCTGCATGTGCGCACCATCACCGACATTCTGCTGCGCCAGCTCGTCTGCACATCTCGGAACGGCGCGCAAAATAGAAAGGAAGCATCATGGCTCACAACAAATTTCTCCCTCGCGTGCTCGCCGCAGCGGCGGCGATGATGCTGCTCGCAGGCTGCAGCAGCAAGGCAGACCCCGGATTTTCCCCGGCGAACCCTGTCAATATCACGATCTGGACGTACTACAACGGTGAACAGCTCGAAGCGTTCAACGCGCTCGTCGACGAGTTCAACTCGACCGTCGGCAAGGAACAGGGCATCACGGTTGAGAGCTCCAGCCACGGCAGCGTGACCGATCTTGAGAACAACGTGCTCGCTTCTGCCGAGGGCAAGGTCGGTGCCGAGGCGATGCCCAACATCTTCTCCGCCTACGCCGACACTGCCTACGCGCTCGATGAGATGGGTCAAATTGCCGATCTGAGCGATTATCTAAGCGAAGAGGACCGCGCCGCCTTTATTGAGGACTATCTGAGCGAAGGCGACTTCTCCGGCTCGGGCAGCATCAAGATCTTCCCCGTCGCCAAGTCGGCGGAGCTGCTGTTTCTCAATGAAACGGACTGGGAGCCGTTCGCCGCCGCCACAGGCGCAACCTATGACGACTTGGCCACGATCGAAGGCCTCGTCTCCGTCGCCGAACACTACTACGAGTGGACCGACGCGCAGACGCCCGATATCCCGAACGATGGACGCGCGTTCTTCGGCCGCGACGCGATGGCGAACTACATGCTCATCGGCGCCAAGCAGCTCGGCTGCACGATCTTCGACGCACAGGACGGCAGCATGACGCTGAACTTTGACCACGACGCCGTGCGCACCCTCTGGGATAACTACTATGTACCCTTCATCAAGGGCTACTTTTCCGCAAGCGGCCGCTTCCGCAGCGATGATGTGAAGACCGGCAATATCATCGCCTACGTCGGCTCGTCTTCGAGCGCAACGTTCTTCCCCACGCAGGTCATCGCCGACGACATGGACAGCCACGACATCACGCGCAAGGCGCTTGAAAGCCCGAAGTTTGCGAACGGCGAGGACTACGCCGTGCAGCAGGGCGCGGGCATGGTCGTAACGAAGGCGAGCGACGCTGAGATTCAGGCGAGCCTCGTGTTCCTCAAATGGTTCACCTCACCCGAGCACAACATCACGTTCTCTGTCGACTCAGGCTACCTCCCCGTCACGCACGAGGGCAACTCCATCGACACGATCCGCACAAGCGGTCTTGCCCTCAGCGACGAAATGGACGAAGTCCTCTCCGCCGCAGTCGACACGGTCAACGAAAACCATCTCTACACGCCCCGCGCCTTCTCCGGCGGCACGAACGCCCGCGCCATTCTTGAATATTCCATGAGCGATAAGGCAAGCGCCGACCGCACCGCGGTCAAAGAGGCAATGGCGCAGGGACAGAGCTTTGAAGAGGCCTCGGCGCAGTTCCTTTCCGACGAATGCTTTGAAGCCTGGTATCAGGATACGCTTGCATCGCTTGAGGCCTTTCAGGGCTGAGTGACTGTTCAATGACAAAAAGGGGCAGTTTTATGTTCTTTCGCAAACCATCGGATCATGTGCCGCATGTCACCATCTTCCATACGATCCTGCGCTCCATGCTCTGGATCCTGTTCATCGAGATCGCGCTGCTTGTCGGCATTCTCTATCTCTGCCGCATCAACACGAGCCTTGAGCAGAATGCTGTCGACATCTTGCAGATACAGACGGAAAACCGCCAAAACTATCTGCAAGGCCAGATGCTCGACGCGCAGGACCTCTCGTCGCTTGCGGGCAAGATCAACGCCGTGACGCAGGCCATGCTCGACGACGGCGAGATCAGCCTCGACACGCTCGACAGCGGCAGCGACGCCGCATCCTCCCTGCTGCTCTCGATCGGCGACAGCCTGATCTCCTCGATGCGCCATCGCCCCGTCACCGGCATTTTTGTCGTGCTCAACACGCACGATCTCGACACACGCGAAAAGGGCGAGCCGCTGCCCTGCCTTTACCTGCGCGACCTTGACCCGAATTCCTCCCCCTCGCAGCGCAATTCTGATCTTATGCTCGTGCGCGCACCCGCACAGGTCGTACAGTCACTCTACATTGCGACCGACACGAGCTGGACGCCCTCGATCAACTATGGGGCCAACGGCAGCAGTGGCTTTCTCTATCCCGTCTTTCAGGCAGCCTACCACGGAAACGGCGAACTGGACGCCGCGGACTACGGCCACTGGACGTCCTCGCCCTACACGCTCTCCGGCGACGATCACTCCGCCATCGCCTACACCATCCCGCTTATTTTAGATGACGGCACGGTCTACGGCGTGCTCGGCGTCGAAATTCTTGAAAGCTACCTGCAAGCCCTGCTGCCGGGCACCGAGCTGCAGAACGACAGCTCGGGCACCTATCTTCTCGGCGTCGCATCGAATTCCGCCATCGGAAAAGACGACCTTACCGTCAGCGTCGTCTCCGCCTCTCCCGCTGCAAATGCGCCGCAGCAATCCTATGACCAGACGCTGCTGCTCAAGCCGTCAAAGCGCGGCGGCTACCAGAGTGACTCCCCCCTCGGCCTTTGTCACGCCGCCGTGGCACCGCTGACGCTCTACAACCGCAACGCGCCGTTTTCCAATGAGCAGATGCTGCTTATCGGCTCGGTGCCGGTATCGGCGCTTTACGCCTTTTCAGGCTATGTGGTGCGGCTTTTGATCATCGCGGTCCTCGTCGTGCTCACCGCAGGACTTTTCAGCAGCCTTGTGCTGGCGCGCAAACTCTCGCGCCCGATTTCGCGCCTTTCCGACGAGGTCGCGCACGCGCGTGAAAGCCGCAGCTCCATCCCCATGCTCTCCGCCACCGGCATCATCGAGCTCGACCGGTTCTCCTCCGCGTTCACGCAGCTCGGACGCGAGGTACTCGATACTTCGACCAAGTTTCTGCGCATCATGGACATGGCAAGCGTGGAGCTCGGCGGCTATGAGCTGCGCTCCGCTCCCGACAGCATCTATGTCACCGACAATTTCTTCGACCTTCTCGGCATGCCCGGCGTTGACGCAGACGACTTAACAGTGCAGAGTTTCCGCGAGCTTTTGCAGCGCTTTGAGCGCTCGTGCCCCCACTCCCCCGCGCCCGACGGCGCGATGCTCTACCACATCCGTCTGCCAAGCGGCAAAGAGCGCTACCTTCGCATCGAGACGACGCACGAGGACGGCACACAGGTCGGCCTTGCCGAGGATGTGACCGCCAACACGCTTGAAAAGCTGCGCATTGAGCACGAGCGCGACTATGACACGCTCACAGACCTCTACAACCGCCGTGCCTTCCGCCGCATCTGCGCCGAGTTCTTCTGCTCACCCGAAAAGCTCGGCCACGCGGCGCTTTTGATGTTCGACCTCGACAACCTCAAGCAGATAAACGACACATTTGGCCACGACTGGGGCGACGAGTACATCCGCCTCACAGGCGAATGCTTTGCCAAGAACGCTCCCGCGCGTACCGTCTGCGCGCGCATCAGCGGCGATGAGTTCAATGCTCTCTTCTACGGCTACAACGATCAGGATACGCTGCGCGCAGACATCTGCGCGCTGAAAGCCGCCCTTGAGCAGTCTGTCGTCCAGCTTCCCAGCGGACGTGAGCTGCGCGTGAGCGTCTCCGGCGGTGTCGCGTGGTATCCCGAGAGCAGCACAAATCTCATCACACTGCGCAAATACGCGGACTTTGCCATGTATCAGGTCAAGCACTCGCGCAAGGGCGAGCTGCTGGAATTCGACCCCGAGGTCTACCGCACCGACCTGCAGGAAAGACGCTGCCATGAGGAGTTCCGCCGTCTCATCAACGAGGAGCTTGTCACCTATCACTTCCAGCCGATTATCGACGCGAAGGACGGCAGCGTTTTTGCCTATGAAGCGCTCATGCGCGTGGATCTTCCCACGCTGCACTCCCCTGCTGACGTGCTGCGCCTCGCGCGCGAGGAAAACTGCCTGCACGAGGTCGAGCGCATCACGTTCTTCCGCGCGTCAAGTGCATATCAGACGCTTGAAAACGCCGGTAAGGTCGTGCCCAGCGCGCTGCTGTTCGTCAATTCGATTGCAAGCCAGTATCTAACGCCCGATGAGCTTTCGGAATACTCCGCGCGCTACGCCTCGATCCTGCCGCGTATCGTCATTGAGATCACGGAGGAAGAGGTGCTCGACCCCAAGGCGCTGCGCATCAAGCAGACGATCCGTGGCAGCTCTGGCGCGTTCGCGCTCGACGACTACGGCAGCGGCTACAGCAACGAGCGCAGCCTTCTCGAGCTCTCGCCCAACTACATCAAGATCGACCTTTCCATCATCCGCGACATCGACACCGACGCCAACAAGCGCCAGATCGTGTCGAACACCGTATCCTACGCGCACCAGCGCGGCATGAAGGTCGTGGCTGAGGGCCTTGAGACCGCGGACGAGGTACGCACCGTGCTGTCGCTCGGCGTCGACCTTCTGCAGGGCTTCTTCCTCGCGATGCCGCAGGTCGAACCCGGCGGCGCGAGCGAAGAAAGTCTTGCCGTCATCGCTGAGATGTACAGCCAGAGCGATGAGAGTCAAATTTCGATATTTGGCGGCGACAAGCAGTAAATATCGCAAAAAGGCTCACGAAAGCATTGCTTTCGTGAGCCTTTTTCTTTTATCCGTTCTCTTTCGCCGTGCGGGCGCATTCGATGATCGTGCGCACCGCGCGGTCGATGTTGATGGGCTTGGAGAGGTGGGCGTTCATGCCCGTGGCGAGGCATTTTTGAATGTCCTCATGGTAGGCGTTGGCTGTGAGGACAATGATGGGGATGTTTTTCGCCGTCTCGCTGTCGAGCTTTCGGATGGCGGCGGTCGCCTCCAGGCCGTTCATCACCGGCATCTGCATGTCCATCAGGATCGCATCGAACTCGTCTGGCGTGGCCTGCTCGATCCGCTGTAAGCAGTCCTGCCCGTTCACAGCGCGCACACAGTGCACCCTGTAGCCGCGCAGCTGCTCGGCGGTGATCTCGTAATTTAGGTCGTTGTCCTCGGCCACGAGCACGGTGAGCGGCTTTTCCGGCAGCGTGATGGCCGTCTCGGTGTGCTCTTCGCTCTCGGCGTCGTCCGCCGCGGCGGGCAGGTCGAGCGTCACGCGGAATGTCGTGCCCTTGCCGACCTTGCTCTCAGCCTCGATCGCACCGCCCATCAGGTCGACGATCTTTTTCACAATGGCAAGGCCGAGGCCGCTGCCGCGCACTTTGTTGACGCGCGTGTCGACCGCGCGGGAAAAGGCCGAATACATCTGCTCCATGAACTCCGGCGTCATGCCGATGCCCGTGTCGCTCACGACCGAGACAAGGCGGACCTTGCCGCTCTCGGCAAGCTTTTCCTCATAGACCTCGAACTTCACATCGCCGTTTTCCGGCGTATACTTGACGGCGTTTGAGAGCAGGTCCATATAGGCGGATCTGGTCGGAGAGCAGCACATTGTGGGAAATGTCGTGCAGCTTCCCCGAGATGAAGCGCGCAAGATGCCAGTTGCCGTCCCTCACGGGGTATTCAAGCATCACGGAATCCTCGTGCCGCAGTCTCTCCGCGAGCGTCGAAAGGTCGAAAAACGGCTCGACATAGGGCAGATACTCCGGCACGATGCTCTGCTTGCTCATTTCACTCATGTGGACGCTCGCTCTGCCGCTGTGTCCGGTCAACCGGTGCATCCGCTGCTCACCCGCGATCTCCTCGTAGCAGCCCGTACGCAGGTCGATGCGGTAGATCGTATAATAGATCTTGCTGATGGCCGAGATGACCTCGTAGCTCATCCGGCTCTCCGTGAGCGCCGTTTCCAGCGCGTGCTGGTGCTCGCGCTCCTCCCTCACGATCTCATCCACGCTGCGGAAGTCCAGCAGGATTTGAAAGCTCGTTTCCGTCTTCTGCACCCTATTGGCGCGTACCTCGAAATAGATGTTCCCGATGGCGTTCGGCACACTCTGGTAGCGGCGGCTGACGCGGTCCTTGGTCCTGAGCTCGCGCATCAGATTTTCTGCGTCCAAAAATTGCAGGAAGTCCGGTGCGCTCTCCTTAAGGACGCACTTGTGGTAGTAATGCTCGACCGCCTCGGCATAGGAAAATAGCTCCTGCCCGTGCGGGAGCAGGTCGCCCGCGGAGTTGGAGTGCTCCTCGATCTTGACGATCTCGGCCCGGTCGTTCACCAGATCCACGCGGTAGACGGACGTGCTGTCCTTGCAGAGCACCTTGAGCATCTGCTGCTCAAGCTTCACGGCCTGCAAGTTCTGCTCGAGTGACTTCTGCTTTTCTTCCAGCAGCGTCAGCATGCGCAGGTTCTCCCGCGCGCTGCCGAGGTGTCCGCCGACAAAGGCAAGCAATCGGAGCTGACCGGCCGTCATCGCCCGCTGCGGATTGTCAAGGCCGAAAAAGCCGCTCAGGCTGCCGCGGTAAAAAACCGGCACCGCGATCTCGGAGCGAATGCTCTGCGCCTTTAAGAGCTCGTACTCGCTCGGCATCAGCGTTTTCACATCTTCAATATTGGGAATGACGATCGTCTCGCCGCGGCCGAAGACCTTGAGCCAGTACGGCATATCCGCGGGAACGATCTCCGTCAGGTTGTCGATCTGCGGCGCGACGCCGTTCGCGCACCACTCAAAGGTGTCGCAATAGGCCTCCGCCGTCCCCTCCAGCCGCTCGAAGAGAAACACGCGGTCAGACTGCATGGCCTCGCCGATCAAACTCAGCAGGCGGTAGACCAATTCGTCCATCTCCTCTTTGCTGCACGTGCGGTCGATACGCGCGAGCTGATCGATGAGCGCAAGGCTGTATTCTGCCGCAATGCTCGCCCCTGCGGTCGCGGCCGGATGTTCTGCTTGCTTCATGCTCTTGTCTCCTT
>ENA-UOJC01004764-UOJC01004764.1-human-gut-metagenome-genome-assembly--contig:-C104-NODE-4764-length-11140-cov-4.446008_pt1 | contig 11140 bp, 8 predicted proteins | sample MGYA00242339_ERZ723886 | MGnify/ENA metagenome assembly ERZ723886 | reverse complement strand
GACCCATCAATGCAAGATTTTCCAGCACATACACTAAGAGAAGCAGAAAAAAGCCTGCTGTCAGCTCCCTGTGCGCTCCAAGCTTTTTCCTGAATGCCAGTATAAGAAGCGCCGCCGCCCACAGAATAAGCCATGCAAAACCACAAAGCACCAGCGATGACATAGCGGCATAAAACATTACATAGCAGAGACTTACCTTTACCCTCTCTCTTCTATATAAATAGCAGATGCACAAAAGCAGGAGCGGCATTCCGTACTGAGACAGCCCGTACACCGGCAAAAACGGCAGAAAGGCGTACAGCATTGCCGCGACAAAGGCTATCGGCTTTTTGTCCGTGACAAGCCCTGTCAGCAGGAACATTCCCACATACGCCGCAGCCTGTCCGATTACCTGCATGACAATCAGCGCGGCAAACGGCGACAGCACCTTAAAGAAAAGCACTGCCAGCGGTGCAGGAGGCAGTAAAGCCGTTTTGGAGGCTCCGCATAAAAATTCCGGAATCACACTCTGCCCGCTAAACAGATACTTCGCCTGATAAATGTATGCAATCAGCTCTCCGTCCAACTGGTCATGATAGGGAACCACCGACTGTTCGCCCAGCAGCAGATAGGGTATCTCAGACAGAAGCACCACAGCCAGTCCCGCCGCAAATAAGTATTTATTCATCAACTCATTCAAAAATTTTTTCATATTTTAACCTTGTTTCTTCCTATTAGATGTGTTACAATCATTTCATAAAAGTGGGTTTTTATGCGTACACGAAAAGGATTTCGGCGCATCCCCACAGGATTTATGATAACACAGCACGTCACTATATTTCAAGGAAGAAAGGAGGCGTGACAATGAGTGCTGCTTTAACTTCTGCATACAACAATTATCTCACAACTTATACACCGAAAAGTCTGACACGTTTTGACACCCACAAGAAGAGTGAGCTGCGAGGCGTGTACAACTCCATTGTCAAATTAAATAAAGAGTCCCCCTGGTATCTTCCGATAACAAACAGAAACACGCAGCAGTATGCGGTTGATTTGAAGGAAAATGCCCGCGAACTGCGCAACACCATCGCTCAGTTAGGCGGCTTGGAGGAAAATGGTCTCCTGAGCAAAAAAAGCGCTTTTTCCACCAACGAGGCGGTTGCCACTGCGTTTTATATCGGCGCCTCCAAACCGGAGGAGGTTTCTCCCCAATTTACTATGGAAGTCGCAACCCTTGCTACTCCTCAGGAAAATACAGGGCTGTTTTTGGAGCGCACAAAAGCGGAGCTTCCTGCCGACACCTACTCCTTTGATGTCGCCATCAATGATATGAACTACGAATTTCAGTTCTCCATCGGCGAATCCGAGACAAACAGGGACGTACAGGAGCGTTTAGCCCGGCTTATCAACAATTCCGGTATCGGTATCAAAGCCACTCTGCTGGAATCCGACTCACGCACCTCCCTGCGCATGACCTCTGACGCTACAGGTCTGCCCGCCGGTAAGGACGGTATTTTTTCCATCAGTGACAGCCATACCAGCAAATCCTCCGGCACCGTTGCCTAATTCGGTCTGGATTATGTCAGCCACAAAGCTACAGACGCGCACTTTTCCATCAATGGAGAAAAAAGAACTTCCTCTGCCAATCATTTTACAGTGGGCAAGCTGTTTGAAATAGAATTAAAAGGCACCACCGCCGAAGGCGAAAAAGTGGAAATCGGCTTAAAACCCGATATCGAATCCCTGACAGACAACATTACCAATCTCATCGGCGGCTATAACTCCTTTCTGAAGGCAGCCGCATCCTATCTGGATTCCCAGTCCGGAAGCAAAAAGCTGGTCAGGGAAATGCGCGGAATTGCCGCATTGTATCAGCAATCAATGAACGACATGGGTCTGACTATCCAGGAGGACGGCATCATGACCGTTAACGACGAAAGATTAAAGAAAACCGCCTCCGAATCGAAGGACATTTCACAGACCTTTGATTACATAAAGGATTTTTCCGGTATGCTTCTGCGCAAGAGCCGCCAGATTTCCTTAAATCCTATGGACTATGTGGATAAAACCATGGTCGCCTATAAAAATCCGGGACACAACTTCGTAAGCGTCTACGCTTCCAGTCCCTATACAGGCATGATGTTCAGCGGATACTGCTAAAAATTTCCCCACCCTGATATCTCAGGATGGGGAATCTTTTTTGTTATTTGCTTTTCTTACCTTTTGCTTTATATTTATCAATCTGCACAAAGTCGTCCATCAGCTCAAGAATCTTGTCCCTTCCGCTCTGATTCAATTTCACATAATACTGCATAACACGGTTCTCCAATAACTGTGCGCCAAGAGAGGTATCTCTCTCCAGGGAAGAGAAGTCCACGGGGTTCAGACTTAATTTGTCACACATTCTGATTACCGTGCCATAAGCCATGCCTTCAATACCACGCTCCAACGCAGTCACTAAAGTACTGTAAGGAATGTTCATTTCCATTGCGAACTGACGCACGCTGCGATACTGTCTCAGAATTTCTTTTTTCAAAATCTCTGCTTTTGTCATTTTTTATCCTCCAATCCAGTCAAACATAAGTCTACCTTTGTAGTTTACGATATTTCGTATGTTATTTCAAGTCCCATCAAAAAAATTAATATTTTTAACAATTTTTTTATTCATTATTTATCTTTTTTGAGGGTCTATTCCATAAATCTGCACAACTTCAAGCAGCGGACTTTCATACAAATCCCTGGGCGTCACAAGCATTCCGCCATCGCTGTCCAGGTCATAGCCAAACTGACGGTAGGCATACCAAATCAGATGCGCGCACTGGGTTCCTGAGATTCCCGGCGCCGTGCTGTCCGGCTCCCTATACTCCTCCCCCGTGCCGGCAGCACCTCTTTCCCATATTCCCGCGCTCAATCGATAGGGAAGCTGCACCAACTCCTTCTCCGCATAAGCCGCTATCTGCGCCCGTTCTTCCCCGGAAGCGCCGGACAGGCGCAGAACGGCGAAGGAGGGACGGTCCGTCCAGTCATCTACTGACAGGATGGCAGAGTCCCTCCCTAACATTAACGCTTCCAGCGTGCGTCCCTCTTCCGCATCCACAACAATCGCCGCATGACCATTGCGCCATCCGAAAAAATGACTGTTAAAGGTAATCAGAATATCTCCGTCCTCCAACGCGGGAAACATTACTGAGCCGGCATTTGGCTGCGCCGAAGCCGCCGCCTGCACTTTTATATGATTCTCCTGCTGCCGCAGGGTTTCCCGGAAGATAAAAGAGTTCCACTCACAGGTCGTCTCTGCTTCTGCAAAGAAACGTTCCTGCGCCAAAAGCAGTTCTTCCATTCTGTTTTGTTCCCGCAAACAGTCAACCGCAAGCCCGGAAAGACCTGTCTGTCGATACAAAGTCTCATATTCCTCCCCGGTCAGCATCTCTTTTTCCAGATAAGGGGTAATATCCTCCTTGGGATAATCCGGTGTGAAATGCACATCCTTTTCCGCAGAATAGCTCCAAATCGTCAAAATGCCTCCCAGAAGGATTACGGCAGCCGCCACTTTCACACCCGCCCTGCATTTGCATTTTCTCACACCTGCTGCCTCCATTCATCGTCTCTTTTAAGAGTTTGCCCGATTATGGAAGGTTTATGCTTTTAAAGTCCGGCAAAACCGCTACTCAATGCGCTTTGCAAAATACCGCCCCATATCCGCGGTGAGCTTTAACACGGAAGGATGAAGCTCTCCCGGAAAGCCTTTCATGCAGCGGAACGTCTCAAAGCTGAGAACGCCCTCATAATGAATGTCCTTTAATCCCCGCAGGAATCCGTCCCAGTCTGTGGCAAGACCGCTCCAGCTTCTCATAAAGGTATAGGGAAGGGTATGTAAATCGCTGATTCCGTCATTGTCATGAATGTGCAGAATCTTTAATCTATCGCCCAGCGTCACAACGGACTGGTACAGGTTCTTTCCCAGCACATTTGCGTGTCCCACATCAAAGCAGAACCCAAACAGCTCCTCGCCTGCAAACGCATTCAGCTCATCAATCATAGCTGCCGCCTCCGCAAAGTCGGAGCAGACGCCCTCCATCAGGTGATAATTGATTTCCAGAAACATATTTTCCAGACAAATCATCTGATGGAACTTCTTTGCCGCAGGAATAATTTTTTTGTACATCTCAATATTAAAATCATGCTCTTCCTGTTTGCTGCACTCATACGCCAGGGTAACCGGATGCACCACAATATAGCGGGAACCCATTCTGTGACTGAGTTCCATGGTATTTATGGTAATGCGAATCATCTTTTCGCTGATATCGCCCCTGCCTCTCACCATCATAGGAAAAGGCGCGTGGGTCTGTCCAAAGGTCAGTCCGTACTTTGCCGCCGCATCTGCATGGGGCTTGAAATCCGCCCAAATCTCTTCCATAGGGCGGTCAAAAATATCATTAATCTTACCTGCATACACATCATTGACGGAAAGATAATTATCAAAATTGAAATCTAAGCAGTCAAAGCCCGCTTCCTTTATCATACGGTAGCCTTCTTCGATATTTTCTTTCTGTATTACGCCTTCCGTCTGCATTCCTATTTTGTTGTTCATGGTGGGTCTCCTTTCAACTATGTTACCGTTATCATGGGGAGACAAGCAGCACTGTTACCGAATATTCCGGCAGCGTCAGAGTCTGCCCTTCCGCGGAAACAGGGGTATCCCCGGTAACCAGTGTGGCTTCCAGCATCTTCGCATTCAGCGCAGTTCCATCAGCCAGTGCCGCCGTACTTAAATCCACTGTTTTCACCTGATTAGAGATATTGTAGAGAAGGACAACCTGTTCCTCCTCATAGCTCTTAAGCAATGCGCACACCTCATTGTCGGAAAGCTCCTCCAACTGCTGCGTACTTCCCTTTCGTATGGAAGGGAACTGGTTCCGCAGACGAATCAGATTTTTATAATAGGTATACAGAGAACCTTCCTCCTCCATCTGTTCGTCCAACGCCGCATAGGTCTGGATAATATCCCGGTCTGCATCCTCAGGTCCGTCGCACATGCCCTCCGCTTCTGCATCCGCAGTCCAACGCATACCGAGCCGCTTATTCTCATCCCGTCCATAACCCATCATACCAATTTCATCGCCATAATACAAGAACGCATTTCCGCTCATGGTCATGTTCAGCGCCGCTGCCATCTTCACCTGCTGCTGCGCCCACTCTCCGGAATAATACCCTGCGGAGCGGTCCATATCATGATTACTATAAAAAGGAGCATTGACAAACTGCTCATTCCAGGCAGCATACCGCTCGTCTCCTCTCGTAAGATACCCGCCGTAAGTATTCGCCTTATACAAGCCCGACACCAGCTTATAAATAGTTCCGCTGCTGTCCGCAAAGGCAAAGTCAAACAAGCTGTCAATACCGCTTGCATAGTACTTCGCATAGTCCGGCTGGGAGGTCCATGCCTCACCTACCAGATACGCATCGGGAGAAATTTCTTCCACCATGGTATTGAACCATGTCAGGATTTCCACATTGGCATCGATATCGTCGGACACAAATTCCTTTACCGCATCGATACGGAAACCCGCAACGCCCTTATCCAGCCAGAATCTGCATATTTTCTCAAATTCCGCCCTGACGTTTTCATTGTACAGATTCAAATCCGGCATTTCAGACCAGAAGCCTGCCTCATAATACCAGTCGGTGCCTTCCACCTGCGAATACCCCCACTTCATCCCCTTGTTGAAATGGTAGTAATCCACATAGGGGCATTCCTCCAAATCAGGCTCTCCGTCACCGATACTTTTCAGATAATCACATGCCTTCACAAACCACGGATGTGCGGAGGAGGTATGATTCATGACAAGGTCGATAATTACATTGATGTTCCTCTCCTTACACGCCGCAAGCAGATTCTCAAAATCCTCCATGGTTCCGTAGGCAGAATCAATCGCCATATAATCCTTCACATCATACTTGTGATAGGTATTGGAGGGCATAATCGGCATCAGCCAGATACCCGTAATGCCCAAATCGGAATCCGTGGAAGCATCCCCGTCATTTAAGTAATCCAGCTTTTCCGTAATGCCATTCAAATCACCGATTCCGTCACCGTCACTGTCCCAATAGGAATATACAAAAATCTCATAAAAGGTACGGTACTTATCGGCGGGCTCAAGCTCCTGCACCTCTCTCGAAGAAACAAGGCTCTGACCCACATAGACCGGTTCCGGCTCTGCCTCCCTGCCGCATCCGGCAAGCGCACCCGTAAGCAGTATCCCTGCCAGAATCACGCCAAGCCACCTTACACAGCTTTTTTTCATATACAAATCCTCCATACCGCCGCTTCGCAGCATCTCACACTATTTTGCTTTCTCCAACAGCTCATACACCCGAAGCAATTCCCCCACACTCCATGCCTGGGCAAAGCAGCCTTTTGAGGAGGTCGGCTCCAATCCGTCATAAATTTCCGGCAATTGTCCGATACAGCCCTCCCGCAGGGCAGCCTTCGTCGCCTTAAGCTGCCTGCGCACCCTCCTCTTTGCCTCCTGCGAATAGTCGTTTACCTTCAGATAGGCAAGATAATATCCGCCCAGCGGAAATGCCCAGACAGTACCCTGATGGTATGCCAAATCCCGCTGTAATAATTCTCCTCCGTAAACGGGCTTAAATTCCGCATCCTGCACCTCCAGCGTCCGAAGCCCAAACGGCGTGTACAGCTTTTGAAATACGGTTTCCACCACCTGTCTCTCCTGCGCTCTGTCCAACAGAGAGAAGGGCAGGGAAACCGCCCAAATCTGATTACAGCGAATCTGATTGTTCGGGGAGTTGCCTGCCACATCCCGCAGGCACTTTTGTTCCTCATTCCAGAACTGTTCCCGGAAGCTTTTCCGCGTAACCTCCGCCATCTGCCGGTAGTCCCGCTTATCGGAAAGCGCCGCATCCCTGCATACGTCCTGAAAATAATCCATGATACACAGCACATTATACCAGTAGGCATTGATTTCCACAGGCTTTCCGTGCCTTGGCGTGGGTAAAATATCCCCCACCCGCACGTCCATCCATGTCACCTGGTCGTACCCTTCACCGGCATGAATCAGACCATCCTCATCCATACCGATGTTAAAATCCGTACCTGATATGTAATTCTCCACAATATCCTTCATAACAGGGTACGCCCCTGCCACAAAATTTTTATCTCCCGTCCTCACATAATATTCATACACCGCAATGACAAACAGCAGCGCGGCATCCACCGTATTGTAACGGGGTTCCTTTCCGCCTTCGGGAAACAGATTCGGCATTAACCCTTTCCGACAATACATCATAAAGGTTTTCAGGATACGCTCCGCCGTCTCAAACTGTCCGGTAGACAGACAGCATCCCGTCAGTGAAATCATCGTGTCTCTTCCCCAGTCCTCAAAGAACGGGAAGCCTGCCAGAATGGTCTGCTTCCCCGTGGATGCCCGATAGGAAATAAACTGATTGGCAGCCAGGACAAGCGCCTGCGCCGTCTCATCCTGCAAACCTGCACGCGCAATAAGCGCCTGCCTGTCTGCAGTGAGCGCTTCTTCTATCTGCTCTACGGATAACCGTATCTGCTCCGTTCCGTAAACCGCACTGCAAAAGAGATGTTCTCCTGCCGCTGCCCGGAACCTGAGCTCATGATTCACCGCGGCAGCGCCGCTTTCCGCTCTGCCGTCGCAGGCATCATAGGCATAGTAAAGATTATCACAATATTTCACGGGAACGACAACAAGCTCACCGTCCGTCCTGCAATACAGCTTTCGCCCGCCGGAGCATATCACTGCGCCGGAACATCCCCAAACCGCTGTCTCCTCCGCAGTTTCCTTCACCTCAAAGGTCTGACTTTCAGAAAGCTTTTTTCCCTTTGGGACAAACTCCAGATATGGTATTACGTTTAAAGATATAGGCTTTCCTGAATTGTTTTCAATCTCATAGGAAATACCGATAGTATTTTCCCCAGGCATCAGCAGGAGCTTCTTCGTAATCTCCACTCCCTCCAACTGATAAGTCCACTGCGGATAATCCTTATAAGAAAAACAAGTCTGATAATGGTATCCTTCCTCTTTTGTTTCGTCCGTAAATCTCTGACTGGAAATGTGAATTTCCCGCTCTCCCAGCACCAGAATTTCCTCCAGACGATGTATCATGTTACAGCGATGATTCGGCGACTCCTCCGCCGCACAGCTCATAAGCACCGCATGGTCGTTTCTGCTGCAGGACCCCACCATGGTAAGGGCGGAAAATCCGCCCAGCCCATTGGTCATCAGATAACAGTTCTCTTCTCCTCGCGCCAGCGTCTTAAAATCCTGTTTTCCGTAGATAAACTCCATAACGTTTTCCTCACCTTTTTGCCGAAAATCATACCGCTTTTTGCCGGTACGATAACCACATCTTCCGCCCCTCTGCGGCAGTTCGCCTCCCCGCCGTCCGCCAGAATCTCCCAGCCTCCCGACGGAAGCCCCTCTTCCATGGGAAGCTTTACTTCAAAACCCGATTCCGCAGCGTTGTAAACCACATAAAGGGTATCCCATATGTCAGCGCCTTCGCTGCTGCTGTTATCCACAAAGAATGAAACCGTTCCCTCCCTGTGTACTGTCCTGCCCCAGATGAGCGAATAGGCGGCCGCGCTCTTATCGACAAGTCCGGGAAGCTGAATTAGCAGGGCAATCAGTCCCTTATAATAATCCACCAGCTCAGAAAATTTCACCGTCTGTCCCCAGCGGAGCATATTTATCTCCGGCGCAGAGCGATAACTGTTCTCCTCCCCGAATTTGGTACGTCCGAACTCTTCCCCCGCCTGCATAAAGAGATGTCCCTGACAGGTAAAATAAATCAATGCCGCAAGCTTATTTGCCGCCAATACATCGGAATAAGGCTCCAGATATGCCTCCTGCCGGGAAAGCGCCTCCTCCTTCATCGTAAGCAGCAGCTTATCCCAAAGCGTAAAGTTATCGTGAGCGGATACATAATTCACAATCTGATTACAGGTTTTCGGACAGAAGCCCTCCCCATTGCCGCGCCAGCCCGTGACCGCATCCAGCACACGCTCTTCCAGTTTGCTGCCGCCATTGACAAAACCAGTGTCTTTTGCCAAAAAGACATCTCCCTTAATCACATCTCTGGTATCGTCGCTGAACACGGCAACATTTTCATCCAGAAACGCAATATTCTCCTTCAGCGCCGCGTGGGTGTCCTCCTCCATGGGCGACTCTTCCGCACGCCAGGGTTCTCCGTACAACAGCTTTTCCCCCTGTCCGAACGCCGCATCCAATTCGCTGCGGATTCGATTCATCAGTTCCGTCGTCAGAAGTCCCATCAAATCAAACCGGAATCCGTCTATATGATATTCCTTCGCCCAGTACAGAACGGAATTCACGATATAATTGTCCACCATCGCTCTCCCCACCGCCATATCGTTTCCACAGGCGGAACCATTGGAAAAGCTGCCATCAGAAAATCTTCTGCAAAAATATCCCGGCGCCGTCCTCTCCAGCCAGGAATCCGCATCGTGAGTATGATTGTAGACCACATCCATCACCACGCGAATACCCGCCTTATGCAGCGCCTGTACCATTTCCTTGCATTCCCGGATGCGCACACTGCCATCCGTGACATCCGTGGCAAAGGAGCCCTCCGGAACATTATAATTCACCGGATCATAGCCCCAGTTGAACTGTTCTTCGGAGCCTGCTTCATCCAGCCATCCGAAATCAAAGAACGGGAGCAGATGGACATGGGTTATCCCCAGCTCCTGCAGATATTTCACGCCCACAGGACGCCCGGTATTGTCGGCATCCACTGTAAATGCCTTGTATTTTCCTCTGTATTCCTCCGGCACCCCGCTGTCTGAATCATGAGAAAAATCTTTGATATGCAGCTCATAGATAACATTTTCCACGGTTTTTTCAGGCGGACTCTCCTCCTCAAACCCATCAGGATTCGTCCTGGAAAGCTCAACTACCATGCTTCTCTGCCCGTTGCAGCAGCAGCCTGTTGCATAGGGGTCCGCAGTCCGCACGATTTTTCCGTCATCATAAATCAAATAATCATAATACATTCCATGCAGATTTTCCGAGAACGCCAACGTCCAAACACCCATCTCCCCGCGCTCCATAACAAACCGTCTGTCAACTTCCCTCAAGCTGTCCTCCACAGTAATTTCCATACTGCAGCTTCCGTTTTTATAGAGGCAGAGTTCTACCTTTTCCGCAAAGGGCGCCCACAGCTTGAACGCAGTTCCATCCCCTGTGCAGACTGCTCCTAAATCATTTCCTCTATATTCATATTCCTTATCAAACTCTTTCGTGTATGCAAACGTTTTCTTTCTCACTGTCACTCACCTGCTTTTACGCAAAAATAGCCGCTGTAAAATAAGTGCCATTATTCCACAGCGGCTTTCTCTAAACTGACGGTTAGCCCTTGACGGCTCCCGAAACACCTTCCACATAACATCTCTGCGTCAATAAGAACAGGATGGCAATGGGAATGGATATCATTACACAGCCGGCATAGAACTGTGTATAGAAGGTTTCCACATACTCCTTCTCCAGCATCGTCCACAGACCGATTGCAATGGTGTAATACTTGGTGTCATTACCCATAATAACCTTTGCAAAAATGTAATCCACCCAGGGACCCATAAAGGTTGTAATCAGAGTGTAGGTAATGATGGGTTTGGACAGGGGAACCGTAATTTTAATAAACGTATCCCACTTGGTCGCTCCGTCAATATATGCCGCTTCATCAATGGTTTTGGGAATCGTATCAAAGAATCCCTTCGCCATGTAGAAGTTCAGCCCCGCGCCACCCGAATACACCAGTATCAGCGCTATCTGCTTCAAAACGCCTCTCACCAAAAAGCCCAGACCCAACAGAATATAATATACTGCCATCATGGAAATGAACCACGGAACCATTCCCAGAATCAATGCAACGTTCATAAAGGGCTTGCGCATCTTAAAACGCAGACGGCTCATGCAGTAGGACACGCACAGCACGAAAAACGCTGCTATCACGGTGCTGATTAATGCAATTACCAGAGTATTCATAAACCATCTGCCAAAGTTAATCTGACTGGTTGGCTGGAACAGATTTCTATAGTTATCCAGCGTAAAGCCCCTGGGCCAGATATAACTCTTATACGAACCGCTCT
>ENA-UOJC01004763-UOJC01004763.1-human-gut-metagenome-genome-assembly--contig:-C104-NODE-4763-length-11140-cov-19.672711_pt1 | contig 11140 bp, 9 predicted proteins | sample MGYA00242339_ERZ723886 | MGnify/ENA metagenome assembly ERZ723886 | reverse complement strand
CCTCTTCGAGGCGTTCCCCTCAAGGGGAAACGAGAAGTATGGAGAGGAAAAACAGAGAGTCGTATATTTCATGTACCATTCCGCAGTTTCCCCCTTTGGTGGTGAACGCAGTGAGCCAATCACCAGCATGCGTATCATGCCATATGATCCATAAAGCCAATCCCGTAACGCTGACCTTATAAGCAATCGCCCGTTAGGGCGATACCACAACCCTCGGGGCCAAAGGCCCCGTCAAACTTAAGAACCCTCCGGCCTTAGGGCCGGTCAATCTTAAGAACCTTCCCTTTTGAGCCCTATGAACCCTCATGCCAAAGGAGTGTCCAATGGTGCCCGCCAGCATCGTCATCTCGAGCGGGGGGGATGTGCCGGTATGGGGGTAGATGCAAACCGCTCCGATGATACTCTGAGTCGAGAGATCTCCTGCCGTAATGCCGCCCGTACCATCAGAGGGGGGAGATTTCTCCACTCCGCTCCGCTTCGGTCGAAATGACGGAGGGCGCGGGCCGGCTTTTCTGTCATTTGGGGCGTGAGATTTCTCCACTCCGCTTCGCTCCGGTCGAAATGACGGGAATGGGGGCGAACACAACCCTTCTACACAACCCGCGGCGTCAGCCGCGCCCCCTTTTTTATAATCTGCGCCCGCAGGGCGCCACTACCACCCTTTGAACCCTATGAACCTTCTGAACCTTATGAACCCTCACTCCGCAGGTGTGTCCAAATGTTGTCCAGGAGGATGTACACATTTTCCGTATCGTATTCCACCTGTTCAGACCATCGGGTGACGGAGCGGATGAGATTTCCTGTTCTGGCATATTCCAGAAGGATGAAAGTCACGCTTTCGCTGCTGTAGCAGGCGGCATCTTCTATGTCGTAGGCCTCGCATTCATCCAGCTGGCGGTAGAAAATGTACCGGTACAGGTTGGTAAGGAAATGGGGCGGCAGGTTTTCTGCGAGATGTTCTGCTTTCCGGCTGAGTTCTTCTTCATGGTCTTCCATGAAGGACAGGGATTCTGTCCACTCCCGGTCAATGGGATTTGTTTTCTCCAAAAGCTGCAGCACCTGGTGCACCTGGTCTTTCTGGAAAGAAGGATGGAAATGAAGAAGGCGGCGGGGCAGGGAAAGGGAGAGGCGGCGCAGCAGGTCTTCAAAGGAAAGGAGTCCTTTTTCTCCCTTCACCGCAAAAACCATTTCTCCTTCTTCCGCCAGAAGCTGCTCCACCGTTTCTTCGCAGGCCAGCCCTGTGCCGGCAAGGGTCACGTCTTCCTCCCTTTGGCTGTCATAGGTAAACTTGTAGAACCGGGGATGGTCCCGGCAGATCTGGCAGAGACTGGAAGGTCCCATTTCCAGAATGAGCCGGCAGAGCCCTTTTTCATTCAGAAAATGGCAGTATCCCTGATCGTTCAGCCGGAAGCAGGCGCTGCCTTCATCACCAGTGGTGATCCATGCGCGGAGTTCATCGCCCAGAGGACCGGGGGTGTGCCTGTATGTTTCGGCCGTGTCTTCATCAATATCGATTTCCCATTTCTGGCAGCAGGTGTGGCGGCATTTGTCCGCCTTACAGGCAAAGGAAGGGAAGAAGGTAGGGAAAATGGTAATCATAGGAAAGCTCCTTGGGAGTAAATGGGTTTCCTGCCCGGCGGGATAGGATGGCAGCGCAAAGAGGCAGGAAACTGATTTCGACAAAAATCCCCGCCCATGGCAGGGCGGGGATTGGGGATGGTTATTTGACTTCCTGGATAATGGGGAGAATCATGGGGCGCCGTTTGGTGCGGTCGTAGAAATATTTGCCCAGGGTATCGCGGATCTGGGTTTTGATGGCATTCCATTCGGTCACGTTGCCGGCTTCGCAGCGGTCCAGTACGGACTCGATGCGTTCCCGGGCTTCCGTGAGCAGGGCTTCGCTGTCCCGTACATAGACGAAACCGCGGGAAACGATATCCGGGCCTGCCAGGACCTGGTTGCTTCCTTTTTCCAGTGCAATGACTACGATGACCACGCCGTCCTGGGCCAGCTGCTGGCGGTCGCGGATGACGATATTTCCTACATCCCCTACGCCCAGGCCGTCAACGAATACAGGGCCTGCCTGTACTTTGCCGTTGATCTTGGCGCTGCGGTTGGTGAATTCGAAAACAGAGCCGTTTTCGCCGATGAGGATGTTCTGCTTCTTGACGCCCAGGCTTTCAGCCAGTTCCGCATGGCTGCAGAGCATGCGGTATTCGCCGTGCACAGGGATGAAGAATTTCGGGTGTACCAGGGAAAGCATGGTTTTCAGATCTTCCTGGGAGCCGTGGCCTGATACATGGACCCTGGTGGTGGCACTGGTTACCACATGGGCACCCAGTTTCATCAGGCTGTCGATGGTGCGGCCTACGCTTGTTTCATTGCCGGGAATCGGGGAAGCGGAGATAATGACTGTATCGCCGGCATGGATGGTGACCTGCCGGTGGCTGCCGTCAGCCATGCGGGATAGCCCTGCCATCGGTTCGCCCTGGCTGCCGGTGGTGAGAATGCAGAGACGGTCATCCCGGTACCGGTTGATTTCTTCCGGCTCGATGAAGGTGCCTTCCGGCGCTGTGAGATAGCCCATTTCCAGGGCGATATTCACTACATTCACCATGGAGCGGCCGAAGACGCAGACTTTGCGCTTGTAATGGACGGCGGCGTCCACAGCCATCTGGATACGGGATACGTTGGATGCGAAGGTGGCCAGAATGATACGGCCCCTTGCTTCGCCGTAGGCTTCCATGAGAGAACGGGTGACCACGGCTTCCGACGGTGTGTAGCCGGGGTTCTGGGCATTGGTGGAGTCGGCGCAGAGTACCAGCACGCCCCGATGGCCCAGCTCGGCCAGTTTGTACATATCGGTCTGTTCGCCGTCTACCGGGGAGTGATCGAACTTGAAGTCGCCGGTGTGGACGATGGTACCGATGGGGGTGCGCAGGTAAATGCCGCAGGAATCAGGAATGGAATGGCAGACATGGAAGAATCCGAATTTAAATGAACCGGCTTTGAATTCATCTCCTGATTTGACTACGTGTAAATCATAATTGGAAATATGGGCTTCCTTCAGCTTGCCTTCAATGAGGCCGCAGGTGAGGCGGGTCGCATAGACCGGCGCCGATACATCCCTTAAAAGATAAGACAGAGAGCCGATGTGATCTTCGTGACCATGGGTAATCAGAATGGCTTTGATCTTATCCTTGTTTTCGATTAAATAACTGAAATCGGGAATGACAATATCAATTCCCAGCATATCTTCTTCCGGAAAGGCCATGCCTGCATCAATTACGATAATTTCGTCGCCGTAACGGAAGACAGTCATGTTCTTTCCGATTTCCCCCAGACCTCCCAGGGGAATAATCTGTAATCTAGCTTTTGCCAAGATTCAAATCCTCCTATTCAATTGTTTGGTGCCTATGTTTTTGAAATAAGCAGAAAAATAATGATAAATATTATGTATGTAAAAAATAAAAAAAGCCGTTCCATAGTCGCTTCTCATATTATAGCACAAGGGGGAAGGGGGAGTGGGAAATATTTTATGGAGAGGCGAAGCCCTGTGGCAAAGATCATCGGGCCTTTGGGTCCAAGGATTCAATGGCCTGATATCAGAACGCTTTTATCAGAAACAGGGGGGCATCCAATGCTTGCAAGGCATAGGAGAACATTGCCTATAACTATTGGATATTCGAATCTTTCTATATTAGAATATGGGCAGAAAGGATGAGAGGGACGAATCGGCCCCATCTGGATAGCATAGGAAGAAAGAGACAAAGAAGGAATCTGCCATGAAGAAGATAAGAATTTGTTTGATTGCCGGACTGCTGCTGGCGGCTCTTCCACTGGTTATGAATGCAGAGAAAGTTCCTTTTTACTATGGACATTCCCGGGAGCTCCATGCATCGGTGTATCATCAGGAAGAAAATTCCGGAATGCAGGAAGGGAATATGTATTTTCTTTCCTGGGATGAAAATGTCGATGCCGTCGGTTATGAGCTGGAAATTGCAGAAGAAGAGGGTGCCTGGGATGAGGGGCAGCCTTCTGGAAAGGCGGTGTACCATGTGCCGAAGGTGTATGTGCCGGGCATTATGATTTCTTCGTCCTCTCTTTCTTTAAAGGCAGAGACAAAGGATCGTCTATACTGGAGAGTAAGGCCCTTTGATTTGGACGGGAAGCCGGCAGGGCCTTTTTCAGCGCCTCGCCGGCTGGAAGGGTCCCTGGTCCCCATCCATCGCTATGCGCCGCTTCCCCGCCCCTATGATGAGGGGGAGAAGGGAGGAGCCCTTCTGTATCCCGTATATTCTTACATCGGCATTCCCGGAGCGGACTCCTACGAAGTGGAAGTGACCAGCCGGTATCCGGAAAATGAAGATGGATATGCCCCTTCCCGGTATCGTGTCTATGCAGGGGTCACTACGCTTACTGATCTCTATGACCCGGCACCCAGGAAGGGAACGTATTACTGGAGGGTACGGGGACTGGACCGGGAAGGCCATCCGGTAGGTATCTGGAGCCTTCCCCAGAAGAGGACACTGGATGTACATGGCTGGACAGTGGGAGTCTTCGGCGACAGTATCAGCCATGGCGGAGGCCACCTGTCCTTCAGTCCGGCGGACAGGGCCTACAGCTATGAATCCTATCTGTCTTTTCCAGTGGTGAATCTGTCTCAAAGCGGTGACACCAGTGCCATGATGGTGGAACGGTTTGAAAAGGATGTAGTCCCCTTTCATCTGCGCACAGTGCTCATCATGGGAGGGACCAACAGCCTTCGCGCCGGTGTTCCGGCGGAAGAGGTGATTCATGACCTGGAAACGCTGGAAATGATGAGCTATGCCCACGGCATAACCCCTGTATTTCTCACGCTGCCTCCCATCAATCCCGCCTCCATTGCCAGAGCCTTTCAGGAACCTACGGCAGAAGACTGGCAGGCCTCCTTCCGCAGGGTGAATGATTTTATCAGAACCAGGAAGCATATTGATACGGCGGCTCCCTTTGAAGGAATGGAGGTCATGCCCCCGTCCCTGGCATTAGACGGCCTGCATGGCGACTGGCGGGCCAAGCAGGACATGGCGGCCGTGATTAACGAAGCATGGAGAAGCGGCAGACCGGCTCTGGGTACATCATAAAAGGAGAGATATAGAAAATGGAATTTCGTGTATTGAAATATTTCCTGATGACAGCCCGGCTGGGAAGTATGACCAAAGCGGCCCAAAGCCTCCACATCACCCAGCCCACCCTGTCAAGGCAGATCGCAGAGCTGGAAGAAGAGACGGGCGTTCACCTTTTTGAAAGGGGAAACCGCCGGCTCGTTCTGACAGAGGAGGGTCATCTTCTTCGGAGAAGGGCGGAGGAAATGATGGAACTCATGGAAAAGACGGAAGAAGAACTTTCTTCCAGCGAAAAAAAGCTGAGAGGCTGCATCATGGTGGGCGGCGGAGAGCTGATGGTGACGGAGCGTTTTGCCTCTCTCATTTTTGCATTTCAAAAACAGCATCCCTTTGTCCGGTTCAACTATTTCACCGGGACTACCGATGAAATTGATGAACGGATGAATCATGGCCTGATTGATGCGGCCATTCTGGTCTGCCCTTTTGATACAGAAGCCTTTGATTATATACCTGTGGGGCCGGATGCCCGGTGGGGAGTCTACCTGCGAACAGATGATGTGCTCGCATCCAAAGACCATATCAAGCCTTCTGATCTTCACGGGCGGGCACTGATTCTTCCCAGCAGAAAAAAGCTGAAAAAGGAAATCATCAGCTGGCTGGGGGAGGAGTTCCAGAGTATGACCGTCCCGGTGACAGAGAATCTGGGCGGCAATGCGGGACTCTTCGTGGAAGCATCAGGCTTCTGTGCCCTGTCTTCCGAAGGCGCGGTGCCTATGTACGACGAGAAGAAACTGAAGTTTATTCCTTTATATCCGGAGCGGCGCATCCAGACCGCCATTGCCTGGAAGAGGGATGTGCCCCGCACGCCGGCAGTGAAGGCGTTTCTCCGTTTCTGTAAGGAAGCGCTGGCAGACAGGTAATCCATGACAGCAGCTTTCCATCCTGATAGGGCGGATAGGGGCACCGATGGCGGCCTGCTGCCTTTAGGTTTCCCTGTTTCATAAAGCCTTATGACAAGACATCTGAAAGGAGAGGAAGATGACATGAAAACGAAAATCATACTGCTGCTGGTGCTGCTGCTCATTGGATTGGGAGACTGGAGCGAACATCATTTTACCTGCGCTGCTGAGGAAGCACAGATGCTTCCCATTTCCTATACCGATGAGGAAATCGGAAGAAAAGAGAAGAAGAAACCGGCCGATACAGCGAGGGCCGAGGAAAAGGACAAAACAGACTTCCAGAGATAAGTGAAGAAGGCAGCGGCGGAGAAAGAATCGGGATTTTACAGGATTCCCTGAGCGGGCATGGAAAGAAAAGGGCAGAAGAAATCCAATCCGTGGCAGCTATGCTGCGAAAGAAGGGACATGGGGAAAAGAGGGGCCTGCGCTGCGCCTGTCGAATCGTCAAAGGACGCCTTTCCGGCGTCTTTTTTAGTGGGAACGGGAAATATGGAGAATCCTTTTCTGAGGCCCTGCCGCTTTTCCCTCCCCTTTGCCTCAGGAGAAGAGGAGGTTCCCCAAGCCCGGGGCTTGGGGGTTCTGCATGAACTTATCTAAATGTGGTAAAATATAATATCTATATCATCATATTTATGAAGGAGTTTTATATGAACGATCGGATTTCCGGAGACAATCATGCCATTGTGCTGGCCGGTATGTGTACGGCACTGGTGGTGGTGCTTTCCCTTCTGGGGTTTTACATGCCCCTTCTTTCTACGGTAGTTTTTCTTCTGATTCCCCTTCCTATTGCCTATCTGGGCATGAAGGAAGGCGTGAAATGGTCCATTGTGGTAACCACCGGCGTGCTGGTGCTGGACTCCACCTTTTTCGGCGTGGTGTCCGCTGCCTTTGTCTGTGCCATTTTCGGCCTTCTGGGGGTCACCATGGGTATATGCTACCGGTTTAAAGTGTCGGCGGCGAAGACGCTGATTGCTGGCGCCGTGGTGGTGCTTCTGGCTCTGGTGGCGGAAGGCATGGCCACCCTCTATCTTCTGGGGCTTCCCAGCCTGATTTTCGGCAGTGAAGGCCTTTCCCAGATCAGGGACAGCATGTTGGAAACGCTGCCTTCCTTCTACAGCGGCGAGGCCCTGGACCAGGCGAAGGAAAAGGTGGAGTTCCTCATGGATGCCATGGAAAAGTCGGTGCCCTATACGCTGGTGGCTGTTTCTTTTTTCTACTCCTGGGCTTCCATGGCTCTGGGGTCTCATGTGTTTAAGAAAATGGGCATTACCGATATTCCCCATCTTCCTCCTTTTGAACGGTGGGAATTTCCGAAGGGCACCCTGGGCCTTTACCTTCTGGTACTGGCAGCCCAGTATTTCTTCAAGGATCAGGAGCAGGTGTCCTATGTGGCTTACAATCTGGGTACCCTCTGCGTTTCCATTTTCTGGCTCCAGGGGCTGTCGGTGCTCTGGTGGATGCCTCACCGCTATCCCTTCATGAAACCGCTCCGTCTGTTCATTATGATCCTTTCTGCCTTCATCGGTGTTATCCAGATGTTTGCGGTGTTCCTGGGCATTGCGGACATGGCTGCCAGTTACAGGAAGAAGCGGAATTACCAGTAGAGAAGGAGTGGCGGATGACGCCTTTGGGCACACCTTCGGTGTGAGGGTTCTTAAGATGGACCGGCCCTATGGGCCGGAGGGTTCTTAGGTTTGACGGGGCCTTCGGCCCCGAGGGTTGTGGATTGCCCTTCGGGCAATACTTATAAAGTCAGCGTTACGGATTTACCTTTCTGTATCATATGGCATGATAGGCATTCTGCTGACTGGCTCGCTGCGCTAGCCTCCCCCTATCCGGCTTCGCCGGACTTCCCCCGCAAGCGGGGGAAGAATAAAACACCACGAAACATTCTCTTCATAAGCATCTCTACAGTAAGCACGGGTTGTTGTGCCCCCTCGAAGAGGTGGCAAGGGAACTGGATTCGCAAGGAACCGTAGGCGACTGAGAATCCAGTGACACGCTTCCCAGCGGGGCGGAAAGGTGGTGGCACTAGCCACCAAAGGGGGAATGCATTTCCTCGAGCGGAGCGAGGTCGGTCTGTTTTCCTTCGGGCGAAAGCCCGGTTGTCAGGTTTAATCATACAGAGGGCGCCTTCTATAAATTTTGAGGCGCCCCACCACCACCCTTTGAACCCTCTGAACCCTCTGAACCTTTTGAACCTTCACACCGAAGGTGTGTCCAATGAACCCTCCCATCGAAGGCGTGTCCATACACATATATTTGCATTCATTCCCTATTTCGAGTAGGATTAGAGTAGGCCGGCAAAAGCCGGCGCCATAGAACCGGTTTTCAGAAATCGAGGTTACAAGAAGAAAATGCTGAATGATATCTGGGTGTATAAAAAGACATCCCGTATTATGCTGGCGCTGCTGCTGATCGCAGTGGTTATGCTCTCTACCCAGAACTGGCAGCTGGGACTTCTTCTTTTCATTATCATTGCAGGCTGCATCGTGTATATCAAGCGATGTGATTTCTATCAGGAGAAAAAACTGTCCCGGTACCTGGACGATTTGTCCGCCGGCGTATCGGCAGGCACGGTGTATGCCGTGAAGAACCTGCCTGTGGGCATTGCCATGATGGATGAAAAAAAGGAGCTTGTGTGGGCCAATAATGTATTTAAGAACTGGATAGGGAAGGATGCCCAGGAAGGGGTGCGCTTCCAGAACCTGGTGACTGGGCAGAAGATTTCCAAAATATGGGGTAAAACCGGCTGGTTTGACTGCCATGCAGGGGGAACGTTCTTCCGGGTATTTCACAAATTTATCGACGTGGATATCGGCGGCGGCACCCAGTCGCCTTTCATGGTTTTCTACTTCATGGACCGCACCGATGTGGAAGTGGCGGTGAAGGAATGCACTGAGGCCCGGCCGGTATTCGGCATTATCCGCATCGATAATGTGTCGGAAGTGACGGCGGATATGACGGATATGGAAAAGTCGGCCCTTCTTTCTGATGTGACGGAAAGAGTGCTTTCCTATTTCTCCAGCCGTGACGGATTTATCAAGCAGTACTCCACCACCGACTTTGTGACCTGTATTTCCCAGAAGGCCCTGGCAGACATGATGGAGGAAAATTTTGATATCCTCGACAGGGTCCGGGAAATCCATACGGTGAACCGCATCCCTGTCACCCTGTCCATCGGCGTGGTGCAGAGCGAAGACAGCTTCGCAAGGCAGTTCGAGGAAGCCCAGGTATCTCTGGACCTGGCTCTGGGCCGGGGCGGGGACCAGGCCATTGTCCGCATCGGCAAGGATGTCAGGGCCTTTGGCGGCAAATCGCCTACGGCTGTCAGCTCCACCCGTGTCAGGGTGAGGGTGGTGGCCCAGGCGCTGAAGGAAATCATCGACGGCGCCGATATGGTGCTCATCATGGGCCATGCCCACGAAGACTTCGATGCCCTGGGCGCTGCCGTGGGCGTCTCCCATCTGGCCCGGTCTTCCCATAAGGAAACCCATATCGTCCTTTCGAAAGAAAGGGATACCTGCCGCAAAATGGTGGAAGCCATCGAAGGAAGCGGCGTGGCGGAAGGGCTTCTTATCGACGAAAGTCAGGCCAAAGGCATGGTGACAGACAAAACGGTGGTCATCGTGGTGGATACCCATGTGCCGGAACTGGCTGCAGCACCGGAAGTGCTGAAAAAGGCCAAGAAAAAGGTGGTCATCGATCACCACCGGAGAGCCAGCTCCATGATTACAGGCACCCTTCTCACCTATATGGAACCTTCTGCTTCGTCAGCTTCTGAACTGGTGAGCGAACTGGTACAGTACTACGGCGGCGAAGAGGAAATGAATGAGCTGGAAGCCTCCTGCCTCTATGCAGGCATTGTGGTGGATACCAAGAACTTTGCCGTACAGACCAGCGTCCGTACCTTCGACGCAGCCAGCTTCCTGCGCCGCTGCGGCGCTGACACGAAGCTGGTACACCGCCTCTTTGAAGAAGATATCAGCAGTATTAAGTGCAAGGCGGAAATCCTGGCAGGCATGCAGCTCGTAGACGGCACCATTGCCATTGCCTCCTGCCCGGATCATGTGGAAGAAGCCCAGATTCTGGCAGGCCAGGTGGCAGACTACCTGGTCACCATCAAGGAAATCCGGGCCAGTTTCCTGTTTTACCAAACCGATAAGGGACTCTGTCTTTCCGCCCGCTCCGACGGCTCTGTCAATGTACAGGTTGTCATGGAAGCCCTGGGCGGCGGCGGTCACCTGACCGTTGCCGGCGCCCAGCTGGGGAAAGAGGGAAATAAAGAAAGTGCGGAGAAAGTGATTATTGCACAGGTCCGCAAACAAATAAAGGAGGAAAAAGAATGAAAGTCGTACTCTTACAGGATGTCAAAAAAATGGGTAAAAAGGGAGACGTAGTAGAAGTCTCCGACGGCTACGGCCGCAATGTGCTCATCCGCAAAGGTCTGGGCGTAGAAGGGACCAAGGCCAACCTCAATACGGCAGCCCAGCGGCAGGAATCCAAGGTATTCAAGGACCAGGTAGCCGCCGATGAGGCAGTCATCATGGCAGCCCAGCTGAAAAAAGTGAAAGTGGTCATCAAGGTCCAGTGCGGCGAGGACGGAAGAATTTTCGGCTCCGTCACCGGCAAGGATATCAGCGAAGCTTTGGAAAAACAGTATAAATTCAAGCTGGAAAAGAAAAATATCCGCCTGAAGAGCCCCATCAAGACACTGGGCGAATATGATGTGGAAGTATGGGTACACCAGCAGGTGACCAGCACCGTCCACGTATCGGTTGTAGCAGAATAAGAAAGACTCCACCCTGGCGGTGGAGTTTTTTGCGTCACTGGCGGCGCTTTATGGACAAGCCCCCTATGGGGCTTGAGGGTTCTAAAGTTTGACGGGGCTATCGCCCCGAGGGTTCTTAAGTTTGACAGCGGCTCTGCCGCTGAGGGTTGTTGTGGGCGCCTCTAAATTTATAGAAGGCGCCGGTTTGTATAAAACCTTTACAACCGCCCTGCGGGCGAGGAAATGCATCCCCCCTTTGGTGGCTGGCGCCACCACCTTGCCCGGTGGGAAGCATGTTACTGGAT
>ENA-UOJC01004759-UOJC01004759.1-human-gut-metagenome-genome-assembly--contig:-C104-NODE-4759-length-11151-cov-3.857246_pt1 | contig 11151 bp, 7 predicted proteins | sample MGYA00242339_ERZ723886 | MGnify/ENA metagenome assembly ERZ723886 | reverse complement strand
TCTTTCATTTTTGATATGATATGAATATCTTTATAGCACACTTTATGAAGAACGCTTCAGCGTTCTTCCGAGCGAAACATAGCAACTCTTAGATGTGGTTCTTTCACATCTTAGAGTTACTTTTCGCTCTGCCGCAGCACTGTTTATACTTCTTGCCGCTTCCGCAGGGACAGGGATCGTTGGGATATATCTTGGCATTCTCGCGCTTTACCGGTCCCTTGGGAGCGGAATCGTCCTTGTTGGTGCCGGTCACCTTCGCTACCTGCTCACGCTCTACCTTCTGCTCTACCTTGATGTGGAACAGGAGTCTCACGGTTTCCTCCCGGATGTTCTGCGTCATCTGGTCAAACATCTCATAACCGCTCATCTTATATTCTACCAGCGGATCGCGCTGACCGTACGCCTGCAATCCGATACCCTGGCGGAGCTGCTCCATATCATCAATGTGATCCATCCACTTGCGGTCAATCACCTTTAACAGAATGACACGCTCAATCTCACGGATTGCCTCCGGTTCAGGGAACTCAGCTTCCTTGCTCTCATACAGCTTGACAGCTTCTTCCTTCAACTGCTGCTTTAAACTGTTTTTCTTTGCCTTCTGCACTCTCTCGGCAGTTACGGGCTGCAGGGGAATGGTGGGAAGCAGCAGGGTGTTTAACTCATTGAAATCCCATTCATTCACATCCGCATCTTCGTTAATGCTGATATCCACGCAGTTCTCGGTAATATCCGTAATCATCTTATAGATAACGTCTCTCATGCTCTCACCGTTCAATACGCGGCGGCGTTCATCATAAATGATTTCGCGCTGCTCACTCATAACACGGTCATATTCCAACAGATTCTTACGAATACCAAAGTTGTTGTTTTCAATCTTTTTCTGGGCGGATTCGATGGCATTCGTCAGCGCCTTATGCTCAATCTCCTGTCCTTCGGGGATACCCAGCGTGTTAAACATATTAATCAGTCGCTCGGAGCCGAAAAGCCGCATCAAATCATCCTGCAGGGAGATATAGAACTTGGACTCACCGGGGTCTCCCTGACGTCCGGAACGACCTCTCAACTGGTTATCAATACGTCTGGATTCATGTCTCTCCGTACCGATAATCTTTAGTCCGCCTGCGGCTTTTGCTTCCTCATCCAGCTTGATATCCGTACCACGGCCTGCCATGTTGGTTGCAATCGTAACGGCACCGTGGATACCTGCGTCCGCTACAATCTCCGCCTCCAGTTCATGAAACTTCGCATTCAGTACCTTATGCTGGATACCATGTTTGGTCAGCATACGGCTGATTTCCTCACTGGCTTCTATTGTAATCGTACCCACCAGTACGGGCTGCCCCTTTGCATGGGACTCTTCCACCGCATTCACAATCGCATTCAGCTTTTCTGCCTTGGTCTTGTACACGGCGTCCTGGTGGTCGACACGGGCAACGGGCTTATTCGTAGGAATCTCCACAACATCCATGCTGTAAATCTCACGGAACTCATTCTCCTCCGTCAGCGCCGTACCGGTCATACCGCACTTCTTTTCAAACAGATTGAAGAAGTTCTGGAAGGTGATGGATGCAAGGGTCTTGCTCTCCCGTTTTACCTTTACATGCTCCTTCGCCTCGATTGCCTGATGCAGACCGTCGGAATAACGGCGTCCCGGCATAATTCGCCCGGTAAACTCGTCTACTATCAATACCTGGTCATCCTTTACCACATAATCCTGATCGCGGAACATCAGATTGTGTGCACGCAGCGCCAGAATAATATTGTGCTGAATCTCCAGATTCTCCGGGTCGGCAAAATTGTCAATATGGAAGAAACGCTCTACCTTCTCCACACCTGCTGCGGTCAGGTTCACTACCTTATCCTTCTCGTTGACAATGAAATCTCCGGTCTCCTCCTGCACAACTCCCATGATGGCATCCATCTTGGAAAGCTCCTGCATATCGTCACCGCGCTGCATCTGACGCGCCAGCAAATCACACATCTCATACAGTGCAGTGGATTTGCCGCTCTGACCGGAAATAATCAGAGGCGTTCTCGCCTCATCAATCAAAACAGAGTCAACCTCATCGATAATCGCATAATGCAAATCCCTGAGAACAAGCTGTTCCTTGTAAATCACCATATTGTCACGCAGATAATCAAATCCCAGCTCATTGTTGGTTACATAAGTGATATCACAGGCGTATGCAGCTTTCCTCTCTTCTGAGGTCATGCTGTTTAAAACCACACCAACACTCAGACCTAAAAATTCATGTACCTGTCCCATCCACTCAGCGTCACGCTTTGCCAGATAATCATTGACAGTGACAACATGTACACCCTTGCCCTCCAGCGCATTCAGATAAGCAGGCAGCAGACAGGTCTGGGTCTTACCTTCACCGGTTCTCATCTCCGCAATACGCCCCTGATGAAGAATAATGCCGCCCATCAACTGCACCCTGTAATGCTCCGTATTCAGCACTCTTCTGGCAGCTTCACGAACCGTCGCATAAGCCTCCGGCAGAAGGCTGTCCAGCGTTTCTCCCTCGCTTAAGCGCTTCTTAAACTCCGCCGTCTTTGCTTTCAGCTCTTCATCAGACAACGCCTGCATGGAAGGGCGAAGCGCTTCGATTTTATCCACCAGAGGCATAATGCGTTTCAGCTCTCTGGAACTATGTGTACCAAATATCTTCTCAACTACTTTCATTATGATTTCCTTACCCATCCGTGTATCTGAAGGATACACTTATTTTTACGTAATCTAAAACCTATTGTAACAGATTTACAAAACAGATTCAACACAAAGCTTACGGCTAAGTCATTAACAAATTGTGAAGAATATGTAAAAATTGACATTGCCCTGAAAAAAAAGTATAATTGTAGCAGTGTTTATCTTCTGATTTAGCGACTAGGATTGGGAAAGCAGGTTTGTCTATGAAACGATTATCCAAATTGCAGTTAATCCCCGGCATGACGGTTGCTGAAGATATTTTAAGTTTTCATCATCAGCTTCTGATTCCCAAGGGTACTGTTTTAACAGACAAATTAATTACCAAAATGGATTTATATGGCATCCTGAGCATTTGTGTGGAAGACTCTGTTCCGGATATTGCTTTGGTTCCCCCTGCGCCGAAAATCCCTTCCTACTCCGAACGGGTCAGAGGTTCGGCAGATTTTCAGGAGTTTAAAGAAGACTATCAATTAAATCTGGATTCCTTTCGGGATGCAATGAATCATGTAGTAGAAAAAAATATTCGGCTGGACGTCAATACTCTTTTAAAAAATGCGCTTGACATGATTGCCAACAAAAACAGGCAGGTCGGTATCTTTGATATGCTGCAGAATATACATGAGTTTGACGATTCCACCTATACTCACAGCATGAATGTTGCATTGATTTGCAACGTTCTCGCCACCTGGCTGAAGCTGGAGCAGAGCGAAATAGAACTGGCTACCGCGTGCGGCTTATTCCACGACGTCGGTAAATTGCTGATTCCACACGAGATTATTTCCAAGCCCGGTAAATTATCCCCGGAGGAATATGCAGAAATGCAGAAACATCCCATCGCAGGCTACAATCTGCTTCTATCCCAGGATGTCGATGACCATGTGCGCTACGCCGCCCTGATGCACCATGAGCGAAATGACGGCACGGGCTATCCCATGCACCTGGTCGGGAATCAGATTGATAAATATGCGCGTATGGTGGCTATCGCCGACGTCTACGACGCCATGACGGCAGCCCGCGTGTACCGGGGTCCCCTCTGTCCCTTCCGCGCCATTGAGATTTTCGAGACGGAAGGCTATCAGCGGTATGATATAAATTATCTGCTGACCTTTCTGGAGAATGTCGTAAATACTTATATTCAAAGCCATTGCATTCTAAGCGACGGCAGAGAGGGAGACATTATTTATATCAATAAAAACAAATTATCCCGCCCGATTGTACAGTGCGGCAGGGAATACATAAATCTTGCGGAACATCCCAATTTGAACATTGCTGAAATTATTTAAAATCACCTGACCCGCGTCAGGTGATTTTTTTGATATCCTCCATGGTTCCCATAACCATAATACTCTCGTCCGCTTCAAAGATATGGGTAGGATGAGGCAGGGGAAAAATCTTTCCCTCTTTTTTGGTCGCCAGTACGCTTACATGGTAATTGGTACGCACAGACAGATCAACCATGCTTTTACCGTTCCATTTCTTTGGCACGGCAATTTCATAAATACCGATTTCCGGCGTCAGCTCCACATAGTCAAAAATATTATCCGCGCCGAATTTAATCGCGAGACGCTCCGCCACTTCACGCTCCGCATATACCACATAATCAGCCCCATTGCGGAGCAGAAGTTTCTTGTGCACATCCCTTGTAGCACGGGCAACAATATACTTACAACCCAAATCTTTTAATAAGACCGTAATTTCCAATACGGTCTGAAAGTTCTCACCGATGGCAATCACTGCCAAATCAAAGTTGCGCACCCCCAGCGTTTCCATAAACCGTTCCTCAGTGGCATCCCCTATCTGGATTTTCTGCACGATGCCTACCGCGTCGTCCGCTCTCTCCTCATTACTGTCAATCGCCAGAACCTCATGCCCGTTCTCAATGAATTTTTCTGCCATATGACGTCCGAAACGCCCCAGTCCTATCATTAAAATTGATTTCATAATTCCATTCCTCTCTTATCCAATCTGAATTTTTTCCAACGGTAATCTTGAATTTGTTACCTTCTTTTCCGACGAAAAAGCCAGCAGCATGGTAATGGAACCTACGCGCCCGCAAATCATCAAAAAAATAATAATCCATTTGGAAATCATCCCCAGTTCAGGTGTAATACCCATTGTTACGCCAACAGTTGCCATTGCCGATACCGTCTCAAACAATACCGTCAGAATCGGCATATTTTCCAATGCCGAAATTATCACGGCTGACGATGTGGTCAGCAGCAGATAAATCATAAACACACAGGACGCCGTCCTCGTAATATTTTCATCCATCCTTCGCCCGAACGCCTCAATGTTCTTCTTGCGCCTGAAGGTGGTGAATACGCTGACACAGAGCACCCAGAAGGTCGTGGTTTTCATACCGCCCGCCGTCGAACCGGTGGAACCGCCCACATACATCAGACATATCATGAAAAAGATTCCGCCCTCTGTCATTGCCGTAAAATCAACTGTATTAAAGCCCGCCGTTCTTGCCGTTACCGACTGGAATAAGCTCGCCAGAATTTTCTCACTCAGGGACATTCCCGCATATGCCTCGTGACCACTTTCCAGAAGGAACAAAATCAGCGCGCCGCCGAACACAATCCCGACGCTTAAGCTCAATACCATCTTGCTTTGCAGCGTCAGTCTGCTGAAACGGAATTTTTTATTTCCCAGGTCGCGCCATACAAAAAATCCCAGACCGCCGATTACGATAAGGCTCATAATAATGATGTTGACATACCAGTCATCCGCCATTCCCGTCAGAGAGGAACACTCTCCCGTCGTTCCGCCCATTAAATCAAAGCCCGCATTACAGAATGCAGAGACGGAATGGAACAGGGAGAAATAAATGCCCTTTGCCACGCCAAATTTCGGAATAAAGGAGAAACTCAGCAAAACCGCTCCCAGCAGCTCTATGGCGACGGTTCCCAGCGCAATAAACTTCGTCATTTTTACAATACCGCCCAGTTGCGGCGCTGAAATCGAGTCCTGCATTATGGCGCGCTGGCTTAAGCTGATTTTGCGCTTTGCCAGTATCATAACAAGAATAGCGACGGTCATAAAGCCCACCCCGCCTATCTGAATCAGTCCGATAATCACCAACTGTCCGAACAATGTCCAGTGTGTGTATGTGTCAAAACGTATCAGACCTGTAACGCAGGTTGCAGAAGTTGCCGTAAAGAAGCAGTCCGAAAACGGCGTACTCTCTCCGGTTCTTGATGCAATCGGCAGCGCCAGCAAAATCGCGCCAATCAGAATAATCATACAGTATCCGCCCAGTATCAGTTTCATGGGAGAAATATCTTTTTTTATCCCTTTTTTTATTTTCATGTTCTTTCCAAACTACCCTCCGTACTGCATTTGCACACAAAAATGATTCCGTTTTTATTCTAATCAGGTTAAAAAAGGCTGCACGGTAATTCACATTACGCGGTACAGCCTTTTGTATCTTACATACTTTTTCTCTCTTAGTATTCCATTGCCTGCTCTTCGCCGTTTAATACACGAAGCGCGCCCTGTGCCAATGCAAGCAGTTCATCCTCGCCGGGATATACAGTGAAAGGTGCAATAAATCCTGCATGTTCCTTCAATCCGGCAATAACAGCCTCATTGTACGCGATACCGCCGGTTACGATAATCTGGTCTACCTTTCCCTTAAGCACACATGCCATGGAGCCGATATCCTTTGCCACCTGGAAGATAAAGGCATCCTTTACCTCTGCTGCTTTGGTATCTCCCTCATTTGCCCGCTTAACGACATCTCGCATATCGTTGGTTCCAAGGTACGCGTTAAAGCCGCCCTTTCCAATCAACTTGCTGTATACTTCCTTCTCCGTATATTTTCCGGAAAAACACATCTTTACCAGCGCTCCGCAGGGAACTCCTCCTGCACGCTCCGGTGAGAATGCACCGTCGCCGTCAAAGGCGCTGAACACATCAATGACCCGTCCATCCTCATGTGCTCCTACCGATACGCCGCCGCCCATATGAACAACAATCAGCCGCAGGGACTCATAGGACTTGCCAGCTTCCTTTGCATAGCGCTTTGCAACCGCTTTCTGATTCAAAGCATGGAAAATACTTCCGCGGGGAATTTCAGGCATACCGGAGTACCTTGCTACAGGCATCAGCTCATCAACCACTACGGGGTCAACGATATAGGAGGGAACGCCGATGGAATCCCCAATCTCTCTCGCCAGAATACCTCCCAAATTTGAAGCATGCTGACCCTGAACTCCCACTCTCAAATCCGCAAGGAGTTCATCCGTAACAGCGTAAGTACCGCCGGGAATGGGGCGCAGCATACCGCCGCGTCCTACAACAACATTCAGAGACTTCACATCAAAATTCTTCTCTTCCAGCAAATCCGTAATGATTTTCTTACGGAAATCCTTCTGGTCTACGATGGAAGCATACTGACTGATTTCTTCAGTAGAATGTCTTAAGGTCTCTTCAAACAACAGGGTTTCGTCCTCAAATACACCGATTTTGGTGGAGGTGGAACCGGGATTGATAATTAAACTTTTGATAGACATATTATATTTCCTCCTTACTATATTATGCCTGCGCTTTTTTCATCTGCTCAGCAACAACTGCTGCCAGTGCAATGGAATTTACCTTGGTCTCAAACGTATCGGAACGGCTTGTTAAAATAACGGGAACCTTGGTGCCGGTTAAGATGCAGCCGTTTTTCATCTTGGTCATATGTACGATTGCCTTGTATACAAGGTTGCCTGCATGGATATCGGGGAACAGCAATACATCTGCGTCACCCTGAATCTTACGGTTGGTAGCTCCTTTATGAATAGCAGCTTCCGCATCAATCGCAAGGTCCAGAGAAAGAGGTCCGTCAACAATACATCCTGTCAGCTCTCCTTCTTCGCACATGCGGGTCAGTTCTGCCGCATCCACGGTTGCAGGCATCTTGGGATTTACCACCTCAACTGCAGCAAGCGGCGCTACCTTGGGCATCTCAATACCGCAAGCCCTGCATACAGGCAAAGTATTCTTAATAATATTCACCTTATCCTCCAGTGTAGGATAGGTCATAAATGCAACATCCGTTAAAAATAACAGGTGGTCAATGCCGGGAATCTCAAATACGCATACATGGGAAAGCACACCGCCGGTTCTGAGACCAACCTCCTTGTCCAATACGCTCTTTAAGAAGTTCTTGGTGTCAATCAACCCCTTCATATACATATCAGCCTTGCCCTCATGCGCAAGCTTTACAGCCTTTAAAGACGCCTGAATCATATCCGGCTCGTCAATAATTTCATAGCCTTCCAAATCCATGTTGATGGAAGAAGCGATTTCTCTGATTTTCGCCTCATCGCCTACCAAAATAGCATCTGCGATATTACGCTCTTTTGCCGCCTTTACAGCCTCAAGTACGGCGGAATCCTGTGCTACAGACACGGCTACCGTTTTCTTGCCGCACTCCTTAACCTTTGCAATGATGTCATCAAAACCCTGTTTCATCTCTTAATATCCCTTTCTGCCTTTCTCAGGCATCCCTTATCTCATGGGAATCTTTTCTCTATATACTGTTGGAAAAGCGGGAACTCCGCTTTTTCATTATCGTTAAAATAATAACACGCTGATATTTAAAAATCAAGGGGATTATATAAGAGCGGAGCAATGTCTGACAAAGAATTTACACAGGCATAGAGAAATTTGCGTAATTCCTCATCCGGCTCTGTCTGGTCAGGCACCATAATAACCTTGCAGCCTGCCCGGTATGCGGAAAGCACACCGTTTGGCGAATCTTCCACTGCGATGCACTCCTGAGGGGGCAGTCCCAGCTTTTTGCAGGCGTAGAGATAAATGTCGGGGCAAGGTTTTCCTTCTTTTACCATGGTTGCACTGATGATTTCGTTAAAGTAGCCGTCCAGTCCCGCCATTTTCAGATATTTTTCCGTGCGCTCCAAATCCGTTGCAGTGGCAATCGCTGTGGTGATGCCCTGTTTCCTTAACGCAGAAAGCAGTTCAAGGGCACCCGGCTTGCGCCGGATACCCTCCCTGTCAATACATTCCTCCATTAATTCTTTTCTGCGCCGGCGCACTTTTGCGTAGTCCAGTTCCTCTCCGAACCATTCCTGCAGTCTTGCCGGAGCAAAGGGGCGTCCCAGACTGCGCATGGATAACGCCTGCTCATCCGTCATGTCATATCCGAATTCCTGCAGGGCTTTTTTCCAGAATATCCGGTAATATTTTTCTGTGTCTATCAGGGTTCCGTCCATGTCAAAGATTACTGCACGTATCATCGTCATTCCTCTGTCTCATTTTGCTGCACTTCTTTATTTGTATGCTCTTCCATATGCTCTTCTTTTATATGCTCTTTGGCATTTTTTACCTTTCGTGCAGCAAGTTTCTTTCTAAACAGAAGAAACATTACTGCAAGCGCCAATAAAACGCATCCGCCTGTCACATACCATATTATCATACTATTTTTTTCCGCATATGTCACCCTGAAAGTGCCCGGCTGCTCCATGGAAAACAGAAGATAACTTCCCTTTACCGCAGTCTCTGCTTTTGTAAAGCCATTCTCACCCTTTACCTCCACAATGGCATTCTCCGTATCTTCGCACAGCACACGCACCTCAACCGCGCCGCGGTACGCGTCCGTGCTCTCCTGCTTTGCTTCTTCGGCTTTTTCTGTGCTGCTTTCGATACAAAAGCTGATTTCGCCGTCATTTTCGGTAAGGGAAAGCGTCTGTTCCGGTAAAAAGGCTCCCTCCACCAGTACTTTTGCTCTGCCGTTTTCATCCGTTTCGGCACTGGCAAGAGAGGTAATCCAGTGCTCGTAGACAGCTTCCACCACCTGATTACCCCTGATATTGTCGGAATCAAATTCCTGCCATACTCCATAGTACCCTTCCTTTTCGGGAATCTCAGGAATCTGCTCTGCACTCAGGGAATCTCCGTAGCCGCAATGGTAAACCGCAAGCTCCTCTCCGTCCGCCACAAAGGTAACGGTAAAGTTTGAAAATGCCTCCGGCACCCCTTCCCCTTTTCGGAATTCTTCATAGGTCAGAGGCGTTGCGCCGCCGCTGTAGCCGATACCGTCCACGCCTCCTGTACTTCCTGCCACATAGTAGTTTCCATAAAGAGTGCCGCTTTCCTGAACGCTTCCTGCTATCGCGCCCGCACATTCTCCCTGCGCCTCCAGGGTGTTATAGGCATAACTATAGCAGATATCACTTCCCTTGCCTGCAATGCCTCCTACGTTATTTTTGCCGGAAAGGGTTCCCATGGTATAACAGCTCCGAATCGCATATGCCGAGGTTCCCGCGATACCTCCTACATTGCTTCCACCCGTGCTGGAAATATCGCCGTAGGATTCACAGGATATTACCGCGCCGAACTCCGCTTTGCCCACGATACCTCCGGCACAATCTTTCTTACTGATTACATCGCCCAGGTTACGGCTGTCCCGAATCACCGCTTTGACGGTTCTCTCCACATCAAAGCTTTCCGTTCCTGTCAGTGTAATATCCTCCTCCGGGTCAAAGTCATATTCTGTGGCAACCTGACCCACGATGCCGCCTACATTTGTGTCCGCTTCCACCAGCCCCTTGTTCATACACAGGGTTATTTTGCCCTGCTGAAAGGAGGTAGTGTCATAATATACTTTCTCTGTATTTTCATCGGCAGGCTCTTCCGTATCCTCTCCGGCGCCCGGAGAGACTGCCTCTGTGTCACTGGCGGCTTCATCCGAGGTATCCTCCAGGGTGATTCCTTCATAACGGAACAAATCATCCCGAATCTCCTGCATCAGATTCTTCAACACTTTTGCCTGCGCCGCCAGCGCGTCCATATCGGATGATGTCTGATCCGCTCCCTGCTCCAATACGCTCACAAGCTGTTCCAGACTGTTTCCCGCAGACTCCATTTCCTGATTCAGCAACGTCAGGTTGTCATTGACTGCTTTGGTCCGTCCTTCTGTAGCCTGTGTCATATTTCCGATATGAACGGAGGTATTCTGTCCGAATTTCTGCAGTGCCGTCAGGTAGCTTTCCATGTCATTTTTTATCTGCGAATCCGTATTTATACTGGGGATTTGAACGCTGACATTACTGTCATTTTTACTGTCATTCTGCTCGTCGTTTCCGCTATCCCTATCGTTCAAACTGTCCTCTATAAAATCCTGAATGGCATCGCCATCGCTCACGGAGATATCGGGAAGCGTAATGTCTCCCGGAGCTTCCGGAATTTCGGGTGGCTCCGGGATTTCCGGTTTGTCCGGCTTTGCCACTTCCGCCCAATCGTTTCCGAGCGCCTTTAAATCCTGATTCATTCCTGTCAGTTCATTATTGTAAATGTACCACAGCTCACTGGCTGTTGCGGTCAATTCTTTCGCGGCGCCGGATACCCCTCTCAGACTCTGCGAGATATTCTTTGTCAGCAATAACGCCCGGTCTCCGTACCTGCTCCCCTCCTGATAGGCAGTCTCCAAA
>ENA-UOJC01004754-UOJC01004754.1-human-gut-metagenome-genome-assembly--contig:-C104-NODE-4754-length-11164-cov-8.080655_pt1 | contig 11164 bp, 9 predicted proteins | sample MGYA00242339_ERZ723886 | MGnify/ENA metagenome assembly ERZ723886 | reverse complement strand
CGCCATTTGTGTCGATGGACACGGTGTCGTCGATGGGCTGCGTCAGCGCCGCGTCGGCATAGAGAAGATTGCCGGTGCTGCTCACAAACGTGACATACGTGCCGCGCTTGATGGAGATTTCCTGCGTCTCCTCATCCGCCGCGCCGGGGTTATAAACAAGCGTCAGCGCGCAGACCTCATCGCTGTTGAAGGCCTCGGCCGCCAGCTCCTTGTCCGGCAGATAGGACTCGCCATAGCTCCAGTCATAGAGCGTCGTGCCGAGGACGGATGCCTCACCGCTCTCATCCTTGCTGTAATCTGTCACGGACTTGGCAAGAAGCTCGCCCGTCGCGGGGTCGACATAGTAGAGGGTCGTAAAGTAGTAGTCCGGCATGTCGTTGTAGGTCGTGGTCGTCGAGATCACCACTGCGCCGTCCTGCTCGCTCTGATCGTCGATGGTCTCGACCGAGCCGTCGTCCTGCAATTCGCCGCAGGCGGGCAGCATCGCCTGAATGTAGCTCTCATACTCGCCGCTCGGGTAGCAGTTCATATTCAGGCGGCCGTCGCTTTCCATTTTGCTGAGATACACGCCGTTTCCCTCGATCGACAGGCAGGCCTGAGCGAAGAATTCATCCTCGCCCACGGGGCTGTCGGCGGTGTAGCTGTAGTGCGAGGCCAGCAGCAGGTTTCCCTTATCATCGCGCGTATACTGCACCTTGGCTGTGTAGGTCTCTTTGCTGTCCTGGTCGGTGCCCTGAATGCTCACGGTCACCGTGTCGTGTTCTTCGAGCAGCTTTTCGGGAATGTTGTCCGCGCGCACCTGCTCGAGCGAAATTTCCTTCGGCTCGTCGGCGTTTTTATCGTTGTTGTTCGTGTCGCCGCCCTGCGTGCCGCAGCCCGCGAGCAGGCTCACGACGCAAAGCGCGCCAATGCTTGCTTTCTTCCAGTTTTTCATCTTAGTTTCCTCCTTATTTGGACGCGGGCTCGCGCCCGCATTCTGAAGCTTTTTTAATGGTTTTCTTCCAGCGGCACGATATAGACCGTCGCACTCTCGCCGCTCGTGTCGACGCCGTCGTAGAAGTCGATGGGCTTGGTCAGCTCCCTGTCCGCATAAAGCGCGAGATCCGCACTGTCGAGGAAGAGGATGCGCGTGCCATGCGCCACGCGGATCTCGCTGACGCTCCAGCCGTTCTCCCCGACGTCCCAGCCCTTCTCCGAGCCCGGCGCGGGATAGAAGTACGTCAGATCGCAGACGTCCTCCGTGCTGTCCGTCGAAAACAGAACCTCGTTCATCACATTGCGTTCTGCTTGATAAGGCTCGTCGTAGCTCCAGCGGTAGCGCGTTGTATGTAGTTTGGATACCTCGCCGCTTTCCTTTTTGATGTAGTCGGTCACCGACGCCTCCAGCACCTCATTCGTCGCAGGGTCAACGCGGTAGAGCGCCGTGTAGTAATCGCCATCGGAAGACAGATAGCGCGCGGTGACGGAGAGCAGCAGCTCACCGTCCTGCTCGCTGCAGCTGTCGACCGACTGCTCCACGTCCTCTTCCAAAGCAGGGCATCGGGGGATCATGTCGAGAACGTACTGTTCATACTTTCCCTCAAGGTAGATGCTCAGGCTCAGATCCTCGGTGCTGTCGCTCTCCATACGCGCGGCATCCATCGCTCCGTTCGCCTGACCCCATAGCTCGGCTTTGCCGCTGGTGCTGTTTTCGGTGTACTGGCAATGATACCAGGCCAGCACATCCTCCACACCACGGGTGTACTGAAACTTCGCCGTATACGTCACGGCGTCATTCTGGTCGCTCTCCTGCACAGTCACGGTCACAGTGTCGTGCTTTTCGAGCAGCGAGCGCTGATCGTTCGCAGCCCGCAACTGCTCGAGCGTGATCTGCGGCTCATCGGCGCTGTCGTCATCACTCAGCCCGCAGTCGCCTCCGCAGCCTGCAAGTAAGCTCGCAGCGCATAAAGCAACGGTGACGGCTCTCTTCCAGCTTTTCATGGTGTGCTCTCCTCTCTCATCTCCCGTCAGTCTTGATCGACGCTTTTCACATAGACGGTCATGCTTTCGCCGTCCGGCCACTCGATCTCAGGGCTTTGATACTCCTGCGTCATGGCGGCGTCGTAGTAAAGCATGACGCCCTTACCACTCTCTGGGGAAAAGTACGCTGCGCTCGGCACGGTAAAGTGCTGCTCGTGCTCCTGCGCGGTGCCCGGGTCCCACACGAGCGTGATTTCATGCTTGGGAACATCGTCCGACAGCATCAGCGCGTAGAGGTCTTTCTCCGGCTCGTAGGGGCGGTCATAGTCGAAGGTGTACTGCTCTGTTCCATAGCAGATGTCCTCCCCGTTTGCGTTCTTCGAGCGCAGCTCCATCCGTGCGCTCAGCAGATCGTCGGAGGTTGGGTCGACGCAATACTGCTCCAGCGAATACGCATTGTCGTCATCGCCGCCGATCAGGCGCGATTTGACCTCGAATACAAGCTGGCCGTCCTGCTCATACGGCTCTTCGACCTCCACCGTGATGCCGTCACCGGCTACGGGCAAAAACGGTTCCCGCGCGGTACTTTCTTCGTACCACTCATCCGTTCCGCAGGCGATCACACTGGCAATTCGAGCGCTGCCGTCATCATTTGTTCCAGCGATAATGCACATACCGTCCGGCACTTCATCCAGGCAGACATTCACGCTATAAATATCGTCTGCGCCGTACTCATCATAATACCAGCCGTGGCTCCAGCTTTGCAGCCGGCCTTCTTCGTCGCGCGTGTACTGGTCAGTGCTCTTGACGTCCTGACCGCCGTTGCTGCTGTCTGTGCTCTCCCGTACAATAGTCACCACCTTGTGCCGTTCAAGCAGCGCGGAGATCTTATTTCTCTCACAGATGTCTTCGTAGGTGATCTGCAGCTCGTCGGCGCTGTCGTCATCGTCAAGCCCGCAGTCGCCTCCGCAGCCCGCGAGCAGCAGCATGGCGGCAAGTGCAAGGACGCTCATCGGTCCCCAGCGGTTCATTTTGTTTCTCCTTTCATCGTCTTCTTTCCATCTTGATTATGCGGAGCTTTTTTCGTTCCGTACACTCTCTTAGACGAGAAATCTTCCAAAAAGTTTCACCCTTATGATTTTTTTAAGAAACTTTTTCCCCGTGCGAGCTCTTGCATTTTCCGTCGCCGCGGCATACAATGAGGACACATTTCACCCGGGAGGGGCGTTTTTATGAACTATATCGGCATCGACCTCGGCGGCACGAACATCAAGGGCGCACTCGTGAGCGCGAAGGGCGAGATCTTAAAGGAGCATTCTATCCCGACGCGCGTCGATCTCGGCCCCGAGGCGGTCGCGGGGCGCATCGGTCAGGTCATCGCGCAGCTCTCTATCGGCGAGGACACCGTCGGCGGCGTGGGCGTCGGCTGCCCCGGCACGGTGGACGACGCGAGCGGCATCGTGCGCTTTGCGGCGAACCTGAATTTTGTGAACTTCGACCTGCGAAGCGCGCTGCGCGCGCACACTGCGCTTCCCATCCACCTCGGCAACGACGCAAACGCCGCGGCGCTGGGCGAGGCGCTGTTCGGCTGCGGCCGCGGCGCGGAGAGCACCATCGTCGTCACGCTCGGCACGGGCGTCGGCGGCGGCGTGGTGCTCGGCGGCAAGCTCCTGACAGGCTACACGGGCGCGGCGAGCGAGATCGGCCACATGGTCATCGCGGAAAACGGCGAAGAGTGCACCTGCGGCAGCCGCGGATGCTTCGAGGCCTACTCCTCCGCCACGGCGCTGATCCGCGACACGAAGCGCACCATGGCCGCGCACCCCGAGAGCCTGCTGCACGCGATTGCCGCGGAGCAGGGCGGTGTCGACGGCCGCACAGCATTTCTCGCCAAGGAGCGCGGCGACGAGGCGGGCGCGCAGGTCGTGGAGGACTACATCGAGCATCTGGCCTGCGGGCTCACAAATCTTGTCAACATTTTCTTCCCCGAAGTGCTGGCCCTCTCGGGCGGCGTAGCAAATCAGGGCGACGCACTGCTCCTGCCGCTGCGCGAAAGGGTGCGCGAGCGTTCGTTCGGCTCGCGCTATGCCGTCTCGCACACGCGCATCGAGCTCTGCACACTCGGCTACCGCGCGGGCGTGATCGGCGCGGCGATGCTCGCGCGCGAGTGAACGTAAAATAGCGCAAGATATGATAAGGCCCTCCGCATTTCTGCGGAGGGCCTTTTTTACCGGTAGCCGTCAGGCTCGGCCGAGCCTTCGATCAAAAACTGCACCTCGTCCACGCCGCCGAGCGACAAAATGGACTGCTCGAGCGCGCTCAGCATCAAATCGCGCGCCGCCTCATCCTCCGGCAGCGAGACGTTAGCCGGAAGATTCAGATAGCACACGCCGTTTTCGATGCGAGACGAGATGACCGTGAAGTCCTCCGGCAGGAGCGAGACGAGCGAATCGTCCTCCGGCCCCTGCGCGAGCGCCTCGAGCAGCGCGTTCACGCGCGTCTGGCCCTCGTAGAGCGCGAGCGTCTGCTGCTCGGCGCGCAGCTCGCCCGTCTTGCTGTCGAGGAAATAAAGCGACACGGTGATCGGCCGCAGGCCACTCTCACGCGAGGAAAGCAGTGTATCCGCCGAGAGCAGCACTTGCGTCTCGCGGTACGGCAGCTCGCGCCCGTCCGCCGTGATGCTCACAGCGTTCACATTCGGCAGCTGCGTCAGCGTCAGCGTGATGCAGTAGTCAGCGAGCGACAGGTCGATGCCCGTCAGGCGCGCATACTGTGCGCTCAAGTCGATCTGCGCGCGGCGGCCCGACACCTTGAGCGACTTGAGCGCCGTTCCCTCCGGGATGGGCGAAGAGAGCGACGGCTCGTCGGGCCCTGCGAGCAGCGCCTCCATCAGCGCGCGGACACAGTCTTCGGTCTCCATCGCGCCGTCGAGCGTCAGACGCTTTTCCTGCGCGCGGATGGCGTCGCCGCCGCCCGCGGAGTTGGGATCGCTGAGAAAATAGAGCTCGTAGCCGTTTTCGTCCATTTCCTGCGCGTGCTGGGCCGCGCAGGCGCAGAGAAGCGAAAGCAGGAGGACTAATGCCGCAGTCAGGGAAAGACGTCTTCTCATGTCTCATCCCCTCCCTCTTCGCAGCGCGGCAGGCGCACGGTAAACACCGTGCCGCCGCCCTCGCGGGCGCGGACCTCGATGCTGCCGCCGCGGCGGCGCGCCGTGTCGGCGGCGATGGAAAGGCCAAGGCCTGTACCGCCCGCGGCGCGCGAGCGCATCTTGTCCACGCGGTAGAAGCGGTCGAAAATGCGGGGCATGTCCCCCTCTGGAATGCCGATGCCATTGTCGCTGACGGTGAGAAGGCAGTCCTTTTCATCCCCCGCGAGCAGCAGCTTCACAAAGCCGCCCGGGCGGTTATACTTGATGGCGTTTTCCGTCAGGTTGTAGATGATCTCGTGAATTTCATCCTCGCTCGCAAGGGTCTGTCCCTCGCGGCGAATTTCACACGAGAGGTCGACCTGCTTTTCCTCGGCCACAAGGCGCAGCATGCGCACCACGCGCGCCATCACGGACGAGAGGTCAACGCGCTGCGCCTCGGGCAGCATGCCGCTGTCCAGGCGCGTCAATCGCAGCAGATTTTCCGTGATGCGCGCCAGGCGCTCGGACTCCTGCTCGATATCACCGACAAATTCGCGCACGGTCTGCGCGTCCATGTTCTCCGTCTGCAAAATGGAGTCGGACAGAAGCCTGATGCCCGCCAGCGGCGTTTTGAGCTCGTGGCTCGCGTCCGACACGAAGCGGCGGCGAGCGTCCTCCGTCGTCTGCAAACGGTCGGCCATGTCGTTGAACTCGGCGGCGAGCTCGCTGATCTCGTCGTGCCCGCCGACCTCGGCGCGGTGGCTGTACGAGCCCTCGCGCATCTTGCGGATAGCGTCGGTCAGTACGCCGAAGCGCCGTGTCAGCACGCGGGATAAGAGCACGCTGATCCCGCCGGCGAACACCAGCACGACCGCGGAAATCGTCAGGAGATTTCGTTGCAAGGACAATAGCAGCTCCGCCTGCTCGGTGTCGTATTCATAGGCGTAGACCGCGCCGATGGTCTGGCTGTGGTAGATGACCGGCGAGGCCGCGCGGCTTTTGAACGCCTTGTCCGAAAACTCGGTGTAGAAGACGTCCTCCCCGCGAAGCGCCTGCACAAGCTCTGTATAAAAGGCGTAGCGGCCGATCGCGCCGTCGGTTTCGCGCGTGTCATACAGCACGCGGCCCGAGGCGTCCGTCACAAGCACGCGGGAGATCCCCGTCTCCTCCACGAGCGTCATCGCGCCCGCAACATTCTCCTCGCTCAGCTCCTCAAGGCCCGAAAGCGCCGTCACCATCACGGAGACGCTGCCCTGCAGCGAGCTCTGCTTAGAGCGGAACGTCAGGTTTTCCGACGTGATGAGCGGATACGTGTTCAGCAGGATCAGCACCGCCAGAATGATGGCGATATAGCTGAAGCTGAATTTTCGCTGCAGGCTCGCATGCATCTGCACGGCGCTGCCCCCCTTCTCTTTCTTTTAGTGGGAAATCAGTCCTTCAAGTAGTACCCCACGCCCCATTTGGTCAGGATGTGCTGCGGCGCGGCGGGGTTTTCCTCGAGCTTTTCGCGAAGCCGCCGGATGTGCACATCCACTGTGCGGTAGTCGCCTGCGTAGGTGTAGCCCCAGACGAGGTCCATCAGATTTTCGCGCGAGTAAACGCGGCGCGGATTCTTGACAAGAAGCTCGATGAGGTCGTATTCCTTGGCCGTGAGCTCGACGATCTCGCCGTTTTTGACGGCGACGCGCTGCTCGGGGTCGAGCGTGATGCCGCCCGCGGTCAACAGGAGCGTTTCAGGCTGCTTTTGCTGCGGTGCGGCGTTCGCGCGGCGCAGCAGCGCGCGGATGCGCGCTTTGAGCTCTAAGATGTTGAACGGCTTTGTGATATAGTCGTCCGCGCCGGACTCAAGGCCGATGATCTTGTCGGCGTCCTCACTGCGGGCGGTCAGCATGATGATGGGCACATTGGAAAATTCGCGGATGCGCATGCAGGCCGTCAGCCCGTCCACCTGCGGCATCATCAGATCGAGGATGATGAGGTCAAACCCGCCGCTTTTCGCCATGTCGATGGCGGTCGCGCCGTCGTAGGCGGTCTCGACCGTGTAGCCCTCGTTTTCCAGATTGAATTTCATGCCCTTGACGAGAAGCTGCTCGTCGTCAACCACCAGAATTTTCATTGCCATCCTCCTCCGTGAATGTGATCTCCGCGCGGAAGCCCTCGAGCTTCGCCTCTCCGATGCCCTTGACGTTCAAAAGGTCCTCCGCCGCCGTAAAATCGCCGTGCTCTGCGCGGTAGTCGATGATCGCCTGCGCGAGCGACGGGCCGATGCCCGTCAGCGTTTCAAGCTCCTCCGCCGTCGCGGTATTGACGTTCACAAGCGTCACAACGCGCGTGGGCGCGGTGATCTCGTCGGTCTTGTCCTGCGTCGTCACAGTATAATTCCCGTGCGAGGCGCCCTCGTAGGCCGCTTTGTGCAGAAAGACGAGCGAAACGGCGAACAGCACCGTCAGCGCGGCAAGCACAAGGTAGACGCCGCTGACTTCGGTTTTCTTTTCTTCCTTTTCCACGGTTGCGCTCGCCTGCCTTTTTTGCTATACTGATGTCGAAGCGTGCCGAACGGCGCGCTCCTCTTCACTGTATTCCATATTTGATTGTATCATACAACGAGGTATATTTCCATGAAAAAACGCCGCTGGTTTTCACTTTTTTTATCCTTTGCGCTCCTGCTCCCGCTCTTTTCGCTCACGAGCGCCGACGCCTATGAGGACTTTGACCTCGACGCGAAGGCCGGTCTTCTCATTGAGGCCGACACGGGCGAAATTCTCTACGAGAAAAACGCCCATCAGGAGAACTTCCCCGCGTCGCTCACAAAGGTGATGGTCGCGCTGCTGGTGTTTGAAGCCATCGACGAGGGCAAGATCGCGCTGACCGACTCCGTCACTGCGACGGAATCGGCGTTCGAGGGGCTCTCCAGCGACGGCAGCACGGCGAACATCGTCCCCGGCGAAACGATGACGGTCGAGCAGCTGCTCAACTGCATGCTCATCGTCTCGGCGAACGAGGCGTGCAACATTTTGGGCGAAACGCTCTACGGCTCGGTCGACGCCTTTGTCGCGCGCATGAACGAGCGCGCGACGGAGCTTGGCTGCGAGCACACACATTTCGCCAACGCCACGGGTCTTCACAACTCCCAGCACTACACGACCGCGTGGGACCTCTACCTCATCACGCGCGAGGCGATGAAGCACGACAAATTCATGGAGATCTGCAACTCCAAGAGCTACACCGTGCCCGCGACGAACATGACCGACAAGCCGCGCGAGCTGCACTCGACGAATTTTCTCATCTCCAACTGGCGCGCCCGCGGTTATGTGTACCGCGACGCGCAGGGCATCAAGACCGGCTCGACACCCGAGGCGGGCTACTGCCTCATTTCGTCCGCCCTGCGCGGCAGCCGCCACATGATCAGCGTGGTGCTGGGCGCAGAGCGCGTGACGCTCGAGGACGGTGTGACCATCCAGACGCGCAGCTTCTCCGAAACGTCGCGCATGTTCGACTGGGGCTTTGACAACTTTGTCCTCCGCGACATTCTCTCCTCCTCCGACCTTGTGCAGGAGGTGCCCGTCGCGCTTTCGAGCGAGGCGAGCTACGTTTCGACCCACGCGGCGGAGGATATCTCCTGTCTTCTGCCCGACAACGTGGAGCCCGACATGCTCGAGCGCACCGTAACGCTCACGAACGACACGGTCGACGCGCCCGTTTCCGCGGGCGACGTGCTCGGCAAGCTGACGCTCTCCTACAATGGTAAGGTCTACGCCGAGACCGATCTTCTGGCACTGAACGACGTGTCGGCCTCGTGGTTTCTGACGGCGCAGCGTAGGGTTTCCGACTTTTTTGCAAAGCCGCTCGTCCGCATTCTGTTGATCGTGGTCGTACTGCTGATCGTCGCGCTCGTCGTCTATGTGACGATGTTCTCCCGCCGCCGTCGCTACGGCCACCGCCGCCGCGGCGCGGCACACGGCGGCTACCGCGGGCGGAGAAGAAGATTCTAAGTACTTCAAAAAAGCGGTAAAGCCGCTTTTTTGAGAAAGGCCACACTCCGCTTTGTGCCTTGCCGCCGCTGGCGGCTGCGACACGCGCGGAGCGAGAGGTGTCGATCGCCACGCTCTGGTCGCGGCGATCGACGATCAAAATTCTTTGCGCCTGCGAACGCAAAAGCAAAAATGAAGGGACGCGAAAGCGTCCCTTTTTAGTTGAGTGTGATCACGTTGTTTCCCTGCGGGAACTCCACGAAGCGGATGGAGTAGATGTCGGCGGTGATGTAGGCGCTGCGGCCGGGGTGGAACAGCGTGATATAGTCGTTTCCGACCTCCTGTAGCGTGCCGACCGCCACGACCGTGTTCTGCGAACCGACGAGGAAGCTCACGATGACTGCGCGGCCGATGTTGCGCGCGAGCATCCCCTTCCACGAATTGTAGGCCATCTTGTCGACGGTCTGCGACTCTTCGATCTTGTCGGGCGTGGGCTGGAACTGCCCGCTCGCGCCGCCCTGCAGCACGAGCGACATGCCCCCCGCCCCAGACGATCCTCCAAGCATTTCCTCATAGCTCTGGCTCGCGTTGTTGTTACTGTTGTTATTACTGCTATTATTGCTGCTATTATTATTGCTGCTATTATTGCTGTTGCCGCTCTGCTGCGCGCTCGCCATGGCGGGCACGGCAACCATCTGCTCATAAAGGCACGGCATGCTTTTTCCCATCTGGATCATAAAAACGTCCTCTCCCTTTCCCGTTGCTGCTGATTTGCTTTTCTCAGGTGTCGTAATACGCGGCGGTGGGGTTATAAAAACAGTGGTCGCCGATACGCATGACGAACGTCCCCACATTTGAAGGAAAATTCGCGCGGCAGGACGGCGAAAACGGGTTAAAGAACCACAGCGCCGTTCCAAGGCCGTTCAATCGGTTGCCCGCGATGGCCCAGTCCGCGATCTCGTAATGGACATCGGTCGGGCGCATGTTGTAGATGTTCTGCGGGTTGTAGCTGCCGCGCTCGGTCTCGCTCGCGCAGACGAACTGCCCCGGCTGGAAGATGATTTTGCGGATACTGCCCTGCCCCACGCGCGCGTATTCGCCGCCGGTCGCGCGCACGCGGTTCATCACGACGCTCGCCACGGCTTTCATCCCATTCTCGCCCTCGCCGCCCGCTTCGCACTCGATGAGGCGGGCGAGCAGTTCCCTGTCGGAATAGGCCATGTCGATCTCCTCCCCCATTTCTTCTTCCCCGACAGTCTATGCGACTCCTGTGCGCGGGGAACCAAACACGCGCAAAAAAGCACCGCAGATGAATTTCATCTGCGGTGCTTTTGCTGTGTTCAGTTTTCCTCGTCCGGCGGCGGAAGCTCTTCTGCTTCCGGCGGCGTCGCGCCGTAGGCGCCCTTCATCTTGAGCTCCTGCCACTGCTCTTTCGTGATGAGCAGCTGGCGGGGCTTCGAGCCCTCGAACGGGCCCACGATGCCGCGCGTCTCCATCTCGTCGACGATGCGCGCCGCGCGCGAATAGCCGAGCTTCAGTCTGCGCTGGAGCATCGAGACGGACGCCTGTCCCGTCTCCATGACCACGTCGATCGCGGCGGGGAGCAGCTCGTCCGCCTCGTCGGCGGCGTTCTGCTCGGGTGCGGCATTGCTGCCGCCCTTGCCGCTGCCTTTCTCCTTTTCGGCGACGGCAGCATTGATCTTGTCGATGACGGATTCGTCGTAGTCCGTCTCGCCGTTTTCCTTGACGAAGTTGACCACGCGCTCGATCTCCTCGCTCGAGATGAAGCAGCCCTGCACGCGCTTGGGCTTGCCTTCGCCGAGCGGGGCGTAGAGCATGTCGCCGCGGCCGACGAGCTTTTCCGCGCCCGCGGTGTCGAGGATGATGCGCGATTCCATCGCGGAGGCGACCGCGAACGCGATGCGGCTCGGGATGTTGGCCTTCATCAGGCCCGTGATGACGTCCGCGGACGGACGCTGCGTCGCGATAACCAGGTGCATGCCCGCGGCGCGGCCCATCTGTGCCACGCGGCAGATCGACTCTTCGACCTCTTTCGCCGCGACGAGCATCAAGTCGGCCAGCTCGTCGATGACGACGACGACGCTCG
>ENA-UOJC01004745-UOJC01004745.1-human-gut-metagenome-genome-assembly--contig:-C104-NODE-4745-length-11176-cov-38.716842_pt1 | contig 11176 bp, 8 predicted proteins | sample MGYA00242339_ERZ723886 | MGnify/ENA metagenome assembly ERZ723886 | reverse complement strand
AACACAATGACCGGAGTTTCAACCTTGCCAACAGTGAGCACATCGACCCGGAACGAGCCGAGGGCAACATCTACTGGGACTGCTTCCACGGTTTTCGTTCGGCTCTTGCGCCGCCCGACCCGGATGATCTGGCGGCAACCTTCTCGGATGTAGAACGGCAGTTCTACGAGACCCGGTACACGGCTTTCATCGAAAACCAGAACGAGCGCAACGCCAAGATCCGACACACGGAGCGCAACCGCTCCATTCCCGACCTGCTGTCCAGCCGCAAGACTTGCCCGGAAGAAACCATCTATCAGCTGGGAACGCTGGATGAACACGCCTCCGCAGAGGACCTGCTGAACATCGTCACCGAGTTCATTGAGGAGTTCAAGGCCAAGTTTGGCGAACACGTTCACGTTTTGGATTGGGCACTGCATCTGGATGAAAGCACTCCCCACATCCACGAACGTCATGTGTTCGACTGCGAAAACAAGTACGGCGAGGTGGCACCCCAGCAGGAAAAGGCATTGGAATCACTGGGCTTCGAGCTGCCCGACCCGGACAAGCCCATCAGCCGCCGCAACAACCGCAAGATCACCTTTGATGCTGCCTGCCGGAAGATGCTGTTTGAAATTGCAAAACGGCACGGGCTGGAACTGGAGGAGGAAGCGGAGTGCGGCAACCGCAAGTATCTGGAAAAGCAGGACTTCATCCTCGCCAAGCAAAAGGAGCAGCTTGCCGCCCAGCAGAACAAGCTGGACGAATTGACCCTTAAGGTCAACGACATGGAAACGCTGATCGACGAGGTATCGGCTGCGGCTTACGACAAGGCGGTGGAGGTCGTGACCGATGTGGTGTGCACCGAGACTCGGAAAGAGGATATGCGGATGATCGAGGACACGAAGAAGTGGGTGCTGTCGCCAGAGAGAAAGGCTCCCAAGGTTACACGGGAGTACGCTGCCAAACATCTGGACACCGTGCTAGACAAGTTTCTCAAGACCATGCAGACCACCGCTGCCCGCTTGCAGGAGAATCTCCTGAAGCCGGAAGTCCGGCAGAAAGGCAAAGAGCAGGTCAAGGAAAAGGCACGGGATTCTGTTCTACAACTGCTAAGCCGATTGCAGGCAGAGCAGACACAGCGGAAGCCATCTGCACCGCCGATTGCCGAAAAATCAGAAACACGAGGTGATGTTTATTGAGCAAAGAAGTCAATCAGGAAGAACGCAGCCCCCGAACCGTTGCAGACGTGAAGGAAATGCTGACCAAACATTCCAACGGCGAAATTCAGCGAACGATTCAGAACTGCATCACGATTTTGCAGAATGACCATGTGCTTGCCGATGCCATCCGGCTGAACTTGTTGAGTGAGCGCATCGACATTGTGAAGCCCGTAGGCTGGCCCCGCTCCGGCAAGCCCCTGAACGACACCGACATGAAGTATATCCTGCGGAGGATGGAGAAGTACGGTATTTCCAGCGAGAAGAAAATCGAATCGGCCATCCGCATCGTTGCCAACGAGAACCGCTACCACCCCATCCGGGACTATCTGAACGGCCTAAAATGGGATGGAACAGAACGGATAGCCCACGTCTTGCACCATTTTCTCGGTGCTGCGGAGGACGAGTACACTTGCGAAGCTATGAAGATATTCCTGCTGGGAGCCATCAAACGGGTGTTCCAGCCGGGATGCAAATTTGAAATCATGCTCTGTCTGGTAGGCGGTCAAGGTGCTGGAAAGTCTACTTTCTTCCGGTTGCTGGCAGTCAAGGATGACTGGTTCTCGGATGACCTGCGGCGGCTGGACGATGACAACGTGTATCGAAAGCTGCAAGGTCACTGGATCATCGAAATGTCGGAGATGATTGCCACTGCCAACGCCAAGAATATTGAGGAAATTAAGAGCTTTCTCAGCAAACAGAAAGAGACCTATAAAGTCCCCTACGAAACGCATCCTGCCGACCGTCTGCGCCAGTGCGTCTTTGCTGGCACAACCAATCGGCAGGATTTTTTGCCCCGTGACCGCACAGGCAACCGCCGTTTTATCCCCGTCCCGGTGGATGCGGAACTAGCCGAAGCTCATATTCTGGACAACGAGGAAGATTCCCGTGCCTATATCGACCAGCTTTGGGCAGAAGCCATGACGATTTACAACAGCGGAAACTACAAGTTGGCATTCAGCCCTGCCATGCAGGAAACGCTGCAAGCCCACCAGCAGGACTTCATGCAGGAGGATGCGCAGGCTGGCATGATCTACGCCTTTCTGGAGGACTACACGGGTGACCGGGTGTGTTCCAAGCAGCTTTACGCGGAAGCACTGGGCAACACCAATATTCCGGCAGAGTGGGAGACCCGTGCTATCTGCGAGATCATGAACACGGGAATTTCGCGCGGCGATATCCAAGGCTGGCAGGCTCACAAGACCGCCAAGCGTTACCCGAAGTACGGCGTTCAGAAAGGCTGGGAGCGCGTAACCAGCCCCGAAACCGGGGCTGAAGATTTCTCCGAAATAACGGATGCGGAAGCCAAGCAGCTGGGCTTTCCCTTCTGATGGACACCGGTTACACATCTGGTTACAGATTCGGTTACACCCCAGTTACGGCGCAAAAACCGCACGACTGCTGCGTTTTCCTCTTTCTGTAACCATGTAACCTTAAAAAGATAAGAAAAAGTATAAAGCCCACCGGATGCCCTGCGTGCAGAAAAAGATAATTTTCCTGCCCGGTTACAGGCGTTCGGTTACAAGGATATGGAGGTCTGCCTATGAAGGATGTCCCGATTTGGGAAAAGAGCAATCTGACGCTGGAAGAAGCTGCGGCTTACTCTGGCATTGGCATCAACAAACTGCGTGAAATTACGAATGAAGATAAATGCAAATTCGTCCTTTGGGTGGGAAACAAGCGTTTGATTAAACGTCGCCTGTTCGATTGCTTTGTCGAGCAAGCATATTCTATTTGAGAGGCTGCCAAAGGCTGCAAATGTGAAACCGTCCTTTTCTCATTCGCTGCGGGTGGAAATCGCATGGTTGATGTGTTATACTGACACTGACCTTATAGATGCGCTTTTCACAGAAAGGAGCTTCTAAATGCCTGAAAAGCGCAAGGATAGCAAGGGCCGTGTTTTGAAGGATGGCGAAAGCCAGAGAGCAAACGGCACCTACGACTATCGTTATACCGATATCCACAAGAAACGGCGTTGTATTTACGCTAAATCCCTGACAGAGCTGCGGAAAAAAGAGGAAGAACTGTGGCGCGATCTGGCAGACGGCATCGACTACGCCGCCGGAGAGATGACGGTGGCTGATCTGGTTGACCGCTATATGAACCTGAAACGTGGGTTGAAACCCAATTCACTTCGGTCGTACAACACAGCGGTCAAGCGGATTCATGCTGACCCTTTCGGGCAAAAAGCCATCAAAACGGTAAAATTGTCCGATGCGAAAGGCTGGTTCGTGTTTCTGCATGACAGCGGTTTCAAGCAAAACACCATAGGAATCCTGCAAAGCGTTGTCAGACCGGCGTTTGAGATGGCGGTGGAGGATGACATTATCCGCAAGAATCCATTTAAATTCAAGCTGTCGGACGTTGTGCCGAAGGACGCTTATGTGCGCAATGCCCTGACCAGAGAACAGCAGGAGAAATATCTGCAATTCGTTCAAGACTATGGCGGCAACTATTATGATGATATCGTCATTCTTATGGGAACCGGCTTGCGTGTGAGTGAGTTGTATGGCCTGACACGAGCAGATATCGACTTTGAACGGCACTGTATCCATGTCCGGCGGCAGCTTTGCCGGACGGCTGAAAAGCCCTACTTTGTCACACCGCCGAAAACAAAAAGCGGTATCCGCAATGTTCCCATGACAGATACCGTTTGTGCAGCGTTGCGGCGTGTAGTAAAAGCCAGAGCGTCCACGAAAGTGGAAGCGTTGGTAGATGGTTGCAGCGGATTTCTCTTTCTGGACAAGTCCGGAATGCCGAAGGTGGCAATGCACTTGGAAAACTATATGCGTGGCGTGCAGGGAAAGTTTGAGAAGGCGTACGGCAAACCTGTTCCGCGCATTACACCTCATGTGCTGCGACACACCTTCTGCACCAATGTTCAGCAGGCCGGGCTGGATGTAAAAAGCCTGCAATACCTGATGGGACACTCCAATGCCAGTGTGACGCTGGATGTCTACACGCACAGCAGCTTTGAATCGGTTGAAAGAGCCTTTGAACAGATCGCCGGCAACCTGTAATTTTCGACGTATGAAGCGGAATTTCTTACGCCGAAACTTACGCCAAAACTTACGCCAATCACCCGGTAAGTGGCGTAGATTTGCGTAGAAAAGCGTGGATCGTGCAAAAACGGAGAATCTGGAAAAATCGGCTTGTGGCCTTGATAATTCTACAAAAGTCTACGTTTCCCGATATTCGTGATTCGGCTCCAAAAGTGTGGTTTGGAAGGGCGGCATGTACTAAGCCAAAACCGCCGCTCCCAAGAATCCCAATTTATAAAAAGAACGCAGGCAGAACTTTTCGCAAAGGCGAAGGCTCTTCCTGCTTTTTTGCACCCCTGCCGCACTTTTCTCTTCGCCGCAAATGTGCTACAATAGCCTTAGCATAAGGAAAAGGGGAACGCGCATGGCCAGAAACAGGCAGAACCTGAACATCATCTACATCTCGGACCGAATGCGGGAGGCGCTGCGGCCCATAGCGTCCTGTGCGCTCACGGCGGTGGTGGCCCCCATGGGCTACGGTAAAACGACGGCGGTGCGCTGGTTCTTGGCAGAGCAGGCCAAGGCGGGGGCCGTGGTGCTGCAAGCCAGCATCTACTCGGATAACCGCTCCATCTTCTGGAAAAGCGTGCAGAAGGCCTTTACCGCCGCCGGGCTGACGGTGCTGGAGGGCTACGACTGCCCCGCCGACGCCAGCGGTGCGGCTTTGCTGCTGGAGGACCTGTGTGCCGCGCTGGGCGGCAAAACGCCCTACTATCTTTTTCTGGACGATTTCCACCTGCTGGGGGACGAGCGGGTGGCGCAGTTTTTGTGTCGGCTGGCCTACCGCCTGCCCGAGAACGTCCACCTTATTGTGGCCAGCCGCAACCGCTTTCTGCCCGGGGAGCAGGTGGTGCGGCTGGGGCGGCGGCTCCACCGCATCGAGGCCGACGGCCTCCGCCTGAACCGGGAGGAGCTGCTGGCCTACACCCACCGCTGCGGCGTGGAGATCACCGCCGCCCAGGCCGAGAGCCTGCTGCGCTCCTGCGAGGGGTGGTTCTCCGCCGTCTACCTGAACCTCCATGCCCTGGCCGAGCGGGGGAGCCTGCTGCAGCCGGGGTCGGACATCTACGCCATGTTCACCGCCGCCATGCTGGAGTCCCTGCCCGAGAAGACCCGGGGCTTCCTCGCTGTGATGGGGCTGGCCGATGAGTTCACGGTGGAGATGGCCCGGGCTGTCACCGCCCTGCCCGACGCGGAGGAGGTGCTGCGGGCCCTCACCCAGCAAAACGCCTTTGTCACCCGCCTGCCGGACGGGGTGAGCTTCCGCTTCCACCACATGATGAAAGAGTGCGCTGAGCGGCTCTTTGCCCAGCTGCCCGCCGCCCGGCAAACGGAGGTCTGGCGGCGGTATGGCCATTGGTATGCCCAAAAAGCCCAGTACCTCCACGCTTTGCAGGCCTTTGAGCACTGCGGCGACCGCGACGCAGCCCTTGCCGTCATCGAGGCGGACGCGGGGAATCTGCTTGCCTCCCTCAGCCCCGCCGAGCTGCTGCAGCGGCTGGACCGCTGCCCGGTGGAAGCGCTGCAGCGCCACCCGCTGGCCATTCTGGTGCTGATGCGCCGGATGTTCACCTGGCAGCAGATCCCCAAAATGATGGAGCTGAAGGCCCTGCTGGAAGCCGCCGTGGCCCAACACCCCGAGTGGCCCGCCGCCGAGCGGGGCAACCTGCTGGGGGAGTGCGACCTCATCCAGAGCTTCTTGTTCTACAACGACATCACCCAGATGAGCCGCCTCCACCGCAGCGCCAGCCGCCAGATGAGTCGCCCCGCCGTCACCCTGCGCAACAGCGGCAGCTGGACCTTCGGCTCCCCCTCGGTGCTGATGATGTACTACCGCGCCCCCGGGGAGCTGGGCAAAGAACTGGCCGAAATGTACGAGTGTATGCCCCATTACTATAAAATCACCAACGGCCACGGCCGGGGGGCCGAGCTTTTGATGGACGCGGAGGCCGCCTACCTGCAGGGGGCGTGGGAGAAAGCCGCCGTGCTGCTGGAGCGGGCCCGGGCCGACGCCGCCGGGCAGGAGAACATGACCCTCTGTTGCGACTTTTTGGCCCTGCGGCTGACCCTGTGCGGCAAGGGGAAAGAGGGGTACGATTTTGCCGCCAAGCGCGCCGCCTTGCTGCAAAAGCACGACGGGGTGCAGGTGCATCTGCTGGAGAGCATCGCCGCTTATTTCTACGCTTTGCAGGGCAGGCCGGAGCAGGCCCCGGAGCTGTTCCGGGAGCACAAGCTGGCCGAGGTGAGCTTCTTTGGGCCCTGCCGCCCCATGATGTCCCTCATTGAGCAGCAGGTCTGGCTGGCGCAGGGGGAGTACGTGAAGGTGATCGCCCACAGCGAGGGCCTGCTGCGCCGGTGCGAGGCCATGCACTACGGCTTGGTGGGGCTGCAGGCCCGCATCCAGCTGGCGGCGGCGCAGCTGCGCTTCGGCCAGCGGGCCGAGGCCCGGGCCGCGCTGGCAGCGGCTTTGCTGGACGCTGTGCAGGACGATTTCTGGGTGCTCTTTGTGGAGCAGTATCCCGCTCTGGCCCCCCTGCTGGAAGAGGAGGACTGGGCCGCCTGCGAGCCGCGTCTGGGGCCCTTCGTGGCCCGCATCCTGCCCGCAGGCCGGGCCTTTGCCGCCCGGCTGGGCCTGCCCGCCCCCGCGCCGGAGCTGCCCCTGACCGACCGCGACCGGGAGCTGGCCCGTCTGGTGGCCGGGCGGTGCACCAACAAGGAGATCGCTGCCGCCCTCTACCTCTCCGAGGGCACGGTGAAGCAGTACATCAACCAGCTGTACGCAAAGCTGGATATGGGCGGCGACCCCCGCACCCGCCGCGCCCGCTTGGCCGAGTGGTACCAGAAAAACGCCCCCCGGAATTAACCAAAAACTAACCCCGGGTTAATAGCAAAAACCAAAGCTCCACGGTATCCTAAAAGTGAACCGTGGAGCTTTTTTCCTGCAACAAAATTGGTAGAAAAAAGGAGGCTTTTGCAATGAAGCGAAGATGGAAGAAATTCCTCGCCGGGGTGCTTTCCGCAGCCCTCGCGCTGAACCTCGCGGCCCCGCTGGCACTGGCGGGCAGCTCGACGATCGGAGCAGCTTGCAGTGTGACAAGTGTGTTTCTGTATCCGGAGTATGTCGGACGGGTCGATGGTGAGAATGTGAGTTGCATTCAGGGTGAGGTATCCTATGACCATGGCCTTTTGACCTTTCACGGAGACGTGACGCTGACCACAGTTGGAGTTGCGGATTTGGGGACGGTCCCGCTGGTCAAAGCCCTCAGTGAAAAAAATCTGAGGCTGGTGGCAAACGGCAAGGTGACGGGCAGAACGAAAGGCAACGGCATTGAGGAAGCAAAAGAGATCGCCGGGGGAGAATACAATCTCACCTATGCCGATCTGGGTGCCTATTTGGATACTAAGCCGAACGGAATTTTGGGCGGAGACACAGGAACAACGATCACAGCCGGGACCGAAATCACGCTGAAAGATTTTCATACGGGCATCGGCGGAGGAGACGTCCGGATCGATGGCACCGTGAACATCACAGGGGCAATGTTCGAGGGAGCAACCTACGGCATCGCCAATTTCACTACCATGAACCCGGGCAGCGAGCTGGAGATCCATGCGGAACGGTACATCAAGGGGGGTGGTCATCTGACGTACAACGGCGGTCACCTGCTCATGAAGATGGCGGATGAGGGCTACGGAAACAGCGTCCGGGAGAAACTGAGCATCGGAGAGAACGTAAGAACGTTCTGGTATCGCACCGACGAGAATGGAGCGTATACGGAGATCACCGTGAACGAAAATTTTGAAAACTTTACGGCTGCCATAGAACAGGACAATGACTATCTGGAACTGACGGATGTGGACCCGGACCCGCAGGAAAGCTATCTGGCCTACTGGGTCGTCCGCCCGGGGGATGACCCGGTGGCGACCATGCAGATCCCCGGTGCGATCACCAGCAGCGAGGAGGAAGCCCGCCTCTTTGAGGGCTGGTTCCTTGAGGACGGCACCCGCTTGGAGGATAGCCCCTACTACATGGGTCCGGGTGCGGACCATGTGGGCAACCTCGACCGGGACGTGACCTTCTATGGCCATTGGCGCACCGCCGAGAGCGGCGAGGGCAGCCCAGACGGCGGAGACGGCTTCGGCACCCTTCTGGCGGTCGGCGCAGTCGTGGGCGTGGCGGGCGTCGTGGCCTATCAGGTGGGCACGGAGCTCATCCTTGACCAGCTCCTGCCTGCAGGGGTGGCCGTGCCCCATACCCGCGCCGAGCTGGCAATGCTCCTCTGGAACACCGCAGGCCGCCCGGCCCCGGCCACTCTGCCCGCCTTTGCGGACGTAGCCGACCCGGAGCTGGCCCAAGCCGCCCAGTGGGCCATCGAGCAGGGCTACCTGAAAGCCCGCGCCGACGGCAGCTTTAAGCCGGACAAGGGCGTCGCCAAGTGGCGCGTCATCCGCGGCTACCGGGCAGTGACCGAACCATGACCGTGCAGGTAAAATAGCCCCACAGCACAAGGCCCCGCAGACTTTGAAAAAGGTCTGCGGGGCCGCTGTTTGTTTATGCACCTTGCCGCCGCTTGCACCAGCGGAAAGCTGCTGCCCAACATGGAGCGCATGGAACCCTTCAACGTGATCTACCAGACCGCAGAGGACGGTCTGGGCGATACGGTCAAGCCCCGTCTGATTGAAGCGGGTGCAGACCTTGACCGGGTGCTGGTCATTGATGACAGCGATGTGCAGCAGACACTTTCCGATGAACGAATAGAAAAAGCCATAATCGAGAACAACGCCCGACTGGTCATCATCGACCCGATCCAGGCGTATCTCGGTGCCGATGTGGACATGAACCGGGCGAACGAAGTCCGGCCCATCTTCATGCGGCTGGGACAGGTAGCACAGCGAACAGGCTGCGCTATTTTGCTGATCGGGCATCTGAACAAGGCCGCTGGAATGCAGAGCTTGCAGCGGGGCCTCGGCTCCATCGACATTACCGCAGACGAGATGCTGTCCGGCATCGAGCCGCAGCGGGAAACCAAGACCCAGCAAGCCAAAGACCTGATCTGCGCCCTGCTTGCCGGAGGAAAGCAGGTGCTCAGCGAGGACATCGACAAGGCGGCTCTGGAAAGGGGCATCCCCGGCCGAACTGTCCGGGATGCCAAGCGTGAACTGGGCGATGCTCTGAAAAGCAAGATCGTGGAAGGCCGCAAAAAGGTCTTTTGGATGGAATAAGCCATTTGGCTGGCAGAAAATTTTGGCTGGCAAGAAAATCATGGTACACCCACAGTTGCCAGTCTGCCAGCCAAATTTGTAAAATGACGATAAAATGAGAAATTTAATGGAAAATCAGAATTCGAGTTATTCGGTGCAGATTGGCAAAACCACCTTTATTGTGTGCGTGAAGCAGTCCGAAACCGCCAAAAAACCGATTGAAAAGATGTTCAAGGATATGTGCAGACATGAGGTCACACGGGACTTCCTTGCAGACAACCTGATGAATTTAGAAAAATTACCGAAAACCTCTTGACGAAGTCCAGCCCGAAGGTACCGGATACCGTGCACGCACCCGGTTTGCCAAGTTTTTCAACCTCCCGGAGCTGATGTCCATGTTCAAGGAAGTGGCCGATATCAAGACCAGCGACCAGCTGCATCTGCCGGTGCCGGAAGCAAAGTTTGAAACGGTGGTTGTAAAGCCGTCTGAAATCCAGAAAGAAATGGTGCAGAATCTGAGTGAGCGTGCAGCCAAGGTGCATTCCGGTACTGTGGATGCGTCCGAGGACAACATGCTCTGCATCACGAATGACGGCCGGAAAATCGGCCTTGACCAGAGGCTGATGAATCCGCTGCTGCCCGATGACCCTGCCAGCAAACTGAATGCCTGTGTGCGGAATGTGCTGCAAATCTGGGAGGACGGCGGGGAGCAGAAACTGACACAGCTGCTGTTCTGCGATCTTTCTACCCCGAAAAACGATGGGCAGTTCAATGTTTATGATGACATCAAAACAAAGCTGCTGGCCGCAGGCGTGCCGGAAAGTGAGGTGGCCTTTATCCATTCGGCGGACACTGAAGCAAAAAAGGCGGCACTGTTCTCCAAAGTGCGCTTCGGCGATGTGCGGATTCTGCTGGGCAGCACTGCAAAAATGGGTGCAGGCACCAATGTGCAGGACCGGCTTGTGGCGGTTCATCATCTGGATGTCGGCTGGAAACCCAGTGATATGACTCAGCGCAACGGCCGTATCATCCGGCAGGGAAACTGCAACAAAGAGGTGAAGGTGTTCAACTACGTCACGGAAGGAACTTTTGACGCGTACCTTTGGCAGACACTGGAAAATAAACAGCGATTTATCTCGCAGATTATGACCAGCAAATCCCCGGTGCGTTCCTGCGATGATGTGGATGAGCAGGCGCTCTCTTACGCCGAAGTCAAGGCGCTGTGTGCCGGAAACCCGCTGATTAAGGAAAAGATGGACCTTGATGTGCAGGTAGCTAAGCTGAAAGTTCTGAAAGCTGACCATCAGAGCCAGAAATATCGTCTGGAAGACAAATTGCTGACGCAGTTCCCGGCAGATATTCAGCAGCAGAGAGCGCATATTTCCGCACTGAAAACCGATGCGGAAACGGCTGCGGCCCATCCGCAGGACAAGGAAAACTTCTGCGGGATGACCATCAAGGGCATGATCATCACGGTGCGGTACTTCAAAGAGGATACCGCCCACCCGGAGGTTCCGGCGGTGGGCAACTACATCACACTGACCGGAAAAGCAGACCGCATCGACCCGGTGTTCCGCACCTTGCAGGTGGGCGACACCGTGGTGCCCTTTGAAGATCTGGTGGAAATCAGCGGGGAGGGCATCATGGAGATCGACCAATATCTCGGCATCTCCGGGTAATAAAAAACGCTGGGAGAGATCTCCCAGCGCAAGCAGCCCTAATCACGGTACCGACGTG
>ENA-UOJC01004742-UOJC01004742.1-human-gut-metagenome-genome-assembly--contig:-C104-NODE-4742-length-11183-cov-21.462347_pt1 | contig 11183 bp, 8 predicted proteins | sample MGYA00242339_ERZ723886 | MGnify/ENA metagenome assembly ERZ723886 | reverse complement strand
CGGACGGCCACAAGTATCATTCCAGCCCGGAAAGCTATTACAACGATGTGCGCGGTACTTCGGACGAACTGTGCCGGGAGAATGATTTATCCGTCATCGCCCCGCAAGGTAAGGGTAAGCATTACGCCGAGTGGAAGGCGGAGCAGGGCGGCAAGCCCACCGTGCGCGGCATCATCTGCGCCGACATCGACGCCATCATCCACCAAGCCTATACCTACGATTCCTTTCTCATGCTGCTGGGAAAGAACGGTTATGAGGTGCGCCGCAGTTCCAACCGGAAATGCACCACGGTCAAGCCCCCCGGCGCAAAGCGGGCGATTCGCCTGGACAGTTTGGGTGAGGGGTACACCGAAGCGGATATTATGGCTCGGCTTTCCAAGCAACGGCACGGCGGCATAGCCCCGCCGATCATCGCCCATCCCGTCAAGCGTTACCGTGTGAAGGGCAAGCTGGCGACCGTCCGAAAAAAGAAAATCACCGGCTTTCATGCACTCTATCTCCGCTACCTCTACCTGCTGCGGGGAAACAGGCGGAAAAAGCTGCCGCCCAAGCTGCCCTTCTCCGTCAAGCGGGAGGTCATTCATTTGGAGCGGTATGAGCAGCAATTCAAATACCTTTTATCAAGCGGAATCACTACCGAAACGGAGCTGGAGCAGCGCATCCGTGTGCTGGAGTGGGACATCCGCTTGCTGGAGGAACAGAGAAAACCACTTTATCAGGAAAGGAGGAACACCAGCGATGAAGAAGCACAAGCCAAGTACAGCGCGGAGATCCAACAGCAGACTGCCGCCTTGCGGGAGAAACGCCGGGAAGTGCGGCTGTGCCGCAGGATACAGGCAGACATTCCGAGGGTATCCCAACAGTGCCAGCAGGCGCAGGCTGAACGGCAGAAAAATCTAAAGAACAAGGAGGAACACGAGCATGAGTACCAACGGTGAAACCGCTGACCTGATGGTGCGTGAGGGCATCCAGATCACCGAGAGCGCCCTCAAGCTGGCGGGGCTGGGGGCGAAAAATCTTGCCGCCCTTCTGATTGCCCTTGCCAACGACAATCAGAAGCTCGCAGGTAAGACCAACCTCAAGCGCCTGATCCACGACGGCGAGGAGCTGACGATCTTTTCCGTCAAGCAGGAGGACTTGAAGGGCTTTCAGATGGAGGCCAAACGCTATGGCGTCCTGTTTTACCCCATCGTCAATAAGGTGGAAAAGACCGGGACGGTGGAGATCATGGCGAAGGCCAGGGACGCCAAGCAGATCAACCGCATTTTTGAACGCATGGGCTATCCCGCCCCGGTGAAGGAGGATACTGCCGAAAAAAAAGAGAACGCCCGCGCTCCGTCCGAGAACAGCTCAATCAAGCGCGGGACTGGTGCGAGAGCGTCTACGGAACCGGCTGCGGAGAAAGCTGAGGCCCGCCCCTCTGTCCGCAGCCGCCTGATGGCACTGCAAGCTGCGGCGGAGCGGGACGGCACAGCTCCCACCAAGGACACCGTGCGGGAAGCCATTCAAAAGGCTATGCCCACGCGGGAATAAATTGATTTCGAAAAGGAGAAACGAACATGGCAAAGTTAGACGATTTGATCCAGCAGAAGCAGCAGAGGGACGAGGACTGGAAGGCAAAGAAAACAGCGGAGCGCGAGGAATTGGGGCAGCTTTCCGACGATGCGGTCATGCGCGTCACCAGCGAACCCGGCGCATACCTCCACTATCTGGACACGCAGGCCATCAACCCGCGATACAGCGCATCCAATGTGATGCTGGCGATGGCGCAGAACCCGGAGATCACCTACATCAACAGTCTGGAGGTGTGGAACCGGCTGGGGCGCAGCGTCAACCGTGACGAGAACGGCATGAAGATCCGCGTGTCGGACACCTATGTGAAGGACGGGCGGGAGTATCACGGCTATAAGATCGGGCGTGTTTTTGATGTGACGCAGACCCACGGCAAGGCCGGTGTTCCGGCGCTGAGCCTGAAAGACAATACACCGGAAATGGACGCCGCCCTGCGCCGATTGCTGGACAGCTCCCCCGTTCCCGTGGTCACCAGCAGCACTATGTACCAGGACGCCGTTTATGATCCTAAGACGCAGAGCATTACGGTATCCAGCCGCCTGATCGACAGCAAGATCTTTGCGGCGCTCTCCCGTGAGATCGTCCACGCCGGCATCCATGACCACGGGCGCTATCCCTACTATACCCGTGAGGACTGCGCCATGGACGCCGAGAGCGTCAGCTATATGCTCTGCCGCAATTTCGGCGTGGAGACCCCGCAGCCCGATGTGAGCCGCGTGGGGCAGGTGTTTGACGGCATGGAGGTGCAGGATCGCCGCGGCGTGGTGGACAGCCTGCAAAAGTATTTCCGTAAGCTGCAAAATGATATTCAGCGTGAGATCTCTCCGCAGGAGCGCAAGCAGCCGGAGCAGAATAGGCCCGTTCGTTAAGAAAGAGAGGCGTAATGTGAAAAAGAAACTTGCATTTGCTCTCTGCACGGCGCTGATGCTGTGCAGCATGAGTGTCGCGGCGCTGGCCGCAGAGCCCATGACAGAAGCCGATACGGTATCCACAATGATCTCTGCCGCAGATACGCTACCCGGCATTTCCGCCTATCCCGCCGAGGTCAGAGCCAGCGAGGAAAACGGCGTCTATCGTTTGGAAAAGGTCTACTACCTGACCGCGAAGGACGATCCCGCCACGATCCCCACCGCTGACTTTGAGCGTGAGGGCCACACCTATACGCTCCTTGATTTGCTGAAAAACGACCAGACAGAAACGGACACGCGGGAGCATATCGAGGTGGTCACGCTGGAGAGCAAGACCAAAGATATGGCGGAAATTCTGAAAATGCTGGAGCCAAAGCTGGAGGTCAAGACCGAGGACGGCTATGAGGGCGTCCTGTCCCTTGACCACACCACCATTCAGGTGGAGGCAGCGGGCTACGGGACCAGCAGCCGCACGGTGACGGCGGAGCGCACCTATCCCAACCTCTCAGACGCGGATGTGTCCCTTGTTCCCAAGTCCGTGAATGAAAATGGCCGCACCCTGACTCTTGCCGATGTAAGCTGGCAGGAGGCGGCTGTCGATCCCACGGACGGCTATGACATTCCCATTCGCTACACCGCCGTGGCAAGCTACACCGGCACCGCCACCAGCAAATATGCCACCGGCTACACTGTCACGGCAGACTATAAAGGTGACATCACCCGTACAAGCTGTGATACGGTGGTCTACACCGCCGTCTTTTCCAGTGTCGGCGCTGCGGCATCGGCAAAGAGTGGAGTTGATTTTAACTGGCTGTGGCTGCTGATCCCCGTGGGCGCTGCGGCGCTGGGCGGCTGCGGTTATGTCGGTTATAAGGGCTATCGCCACTACATCAATAAAAAAAGAGGGTATGCCGCATGAAAAAATATCTGACCACGCTGCTGGCCGCCTGCTGTATGCTGGCGGCTTTTTCCATGCCTGCATCGGCATTGGAGTATCACTTTGACGGCCCGGACGCAGGACTGTTCGGACGCCCCACCTCGGACGATACCATTTATGTCACGATGGATAAGAATGCGAATACCGACCGCAGCAAAAACGCCGCCTATATCCCACCTGCTTTCGGAAGTCCGACCAGCTACACACTAAACGCCGGGGAGCTGCTGACACCAAACCTTGTGAGCGGTTCGGCCACGGGAACGGTCAGCGGCACAGGCGGTGTGACCGTCCTGCCGCCCGCTGCTTCCGGCAGCATCACTGGTGGGGCAATCGGCACCAACACGCCGGTGAAGCACACGGCGGTCACGGAAGACCTGTATTACAGAGATGGCTCCCTCGGAACGTTGAATATTCCTGCCATCGGACTTTCTGTCAGGGTGTATCAGGGAACGGATGCGGACGCGCTCCGCAAGGGCGCGGGCCATTTTGCCAGCACCTCCATTTGGGAAGGCAATGTGGCGATTGCAGGTCACAATCGCGGCGTGAACAACCACTTTGGCAAAATTCACACCCTTGACATTGGCGACACCATCAAGCTGACTACCCAGCTCGGCACACGCAGCTATGAAGTGTACTCTGTCAGTAAGATCGGCGTGGACGATACCAGTGTTCTGAACGACAGTACGGAGAACATCATCACTCTTGTCACCTGCGTGATGAATCAGCCGGATTACCGCTGGTGTGTGCAGGCACGAGTAAAATGATGAGATGTTGTGCTGGTCATAGAAAATTAACGATTCCTGACAGCAAGAAATCATTGCATAGCGGGCAGTGGCCTGATAAAATAAAGTAGAGGATGAGAAGCTATCCTCGAAAGGAAGTGTCACATGGTAATCAAGTATTCCAAGGATTCGCTGAAATTTCTGAGCAAGCTGGATAAGAAGTCCGTTGCCCGGATTAGGGCGGCGATTCAGGACTTGACCTTGACTCCCCCGAAAGGAGATATTAAGGTCATGCAGGGGTACAATGATGACCGGAAACGGCTCAGAGTTGGCTCGTGGCGCATCATTTATAAGTATGGTGTTGATAATGAGATCGACATTCTATTCATTATTGACATCGGAAACCGAGGAGACATCTACAAGTAAGGAGGTAGTATTTATGTCTGACATGGCTATTGACGCTGCCCGCATGATGGATATGCTGCCTGACGAAGATAAAAACTTTGCCTATGAATTCATCAAGAAGCTGGTAAAAGCGTGGGACCCCGACTTCACAAAAGTGACGCCGGAGGAGGCACAGCGTATCAAGGCGGCAGAAGAAAGCGGCTTTGTCGCGGACAGCGATATTGACTGGGATCATCTCAGCGCCATCGTATAACAGAAGATGGATACCGTTGATCTGATCGAACGAAAGCTGGGCGAGGCCGAAAATGCTGCGGCTTTATCTGCTGTCCGATACACAGCCGACGAAATGTTTTCCCGCATAAGAACGAATCAAACATCAACAGGAAGAAAACCGCTCTGAGAAATCAGGGCGGTTTTCTTGCAAAATAGCGTCAATGTTAACAACTTCCCCAAATAGAAAGTTTTTAACATTGATGTGAAAAACTTTTCTGTGCTTCTTTTCCTCGTTTTTTGACACACGGCAGTTGCCGCGATACTATGAACCCATCAAAGGATTTGGAGGTACACACCATGAAGCGAGGAAGTTTTGCAGCCAGTTTTCTTACCTGCCTGCTGTTGGCTGGCGTCACCACCACGGCGTATGCTGCCGGAATCGTGGCGGAGCGCAGTCACCATCGCATTGTCGTAGATGGAAAAGAAGCGCAGATGGAAGCCTATGTCATCAACGGCAGCAACTATGTGCGGCTTCGGGACATCGGCAAGGCTGTTGGTTTCGAGGTTTATTGGGACGGCGATGCCAAATGTGTGCAGGTGGAGAGCGGCAAGCCCTACACCGGCATCGCGCCGGTGAAAGCGGAGACCAGCGGACCTGCTTCACAGCCGGAGGTTACGACGCCTGCCGATGATGTGGATGCCATGAAGCAGGATATTGTGGATCGCACCAATGCGCTGCGGCGCGAAAATGGCGTTGCTGCACTGCGCGTCAACGACAGGCTCATGCAGGCGGCGCAGGTACGAGCCGACGAGATGGCTGCGCATACCGTCTATTCGCACACAAGACCGAATGGCGGAAAATTCAATACCGTCACGGATTGTCCCTACATGGCCGAAAATATCCATCGCATCGCAGATTGGGTGCTGTCTGACCAGACACTTGCCGAACGGGCCGTGGCGGATTGGAGCGCTTCGACAACCCACAACAAGAACATGGTCAACCCAAAGCTATCTGAGATTGGCGTTGGGCTGGCAAGAGGTGTCAATGACACTGGTGACCCGTGCTGGTACTGTGTCCAGCTTTTCCTCTACGATGGATGCTCCGTCACTCGGGTGGATACCCCCACAAACAAATAAATCATCAACTTTCACGCAAGAGCAGGTCGTCAAGATCTGCTCTTTTTATTGCGCTTTTTGGAAAGGAGAAAGACATGAAGTCAATTAAACATCGCTTGTTGTCACTGCTTTTAACGCTGGTGACGATCTTGAGCCTGCTGCCGACTGCGGCCTTCGCTGCGTCGAAGACCGGCTCCGGCATCCAGATCACACAGAACCAGGCATATTGGAGCACGCGCCTGCTTGCCAACGGAACCCCGTACAGCTACCGCCCGCCGCTGGTGGACGGCAAGCTCGTGTACTGCATGGATAGCGGACTTGGCTATCATTACGCAACGCCTTCGTACCTCAATTCCTTTACTTGGACGTCCGGTACCGGCGCGGACGCAGATGCCGTATTGCAGTCGGCTGTCACGAACAGCGGCCTCAGCGAAATGGACGCCGCGACCGTTGAGAATGTCAAGTGGATGATGACCTATCTCAACGACTGCAAGGAATCCAACGTCGGCCAGCTTTTTATGGCGGTACAGACCTACGTTTGGGAGAACCAGTCCTATAAGGGCGAACCCGGCGGAGACGGCGACGCGGGCGGCTATGCCAACGCCGACACCTACGAGCTGTATCTGAGCCTTATCGACTCTCTTCTCGCAAAGAAAGCAGCTGAGGATGCCGAGTTCCAGCGTCAGATCGAGGAGTACGCTGCGCAGGGCATCGCTGCAACCATCGTGGAGGATGAGAGTGCAAGATGGGCGGTGTATGCGATCTCCAGCAACCGCAAAAATCAGTCATTCTTTAACTACTATGGACCGCGCAAGCTCGTGACGGGCGAGCCTGCGCCTGACCAGCCCGAGCAGCCTACGGGCGGCACGGGCAAGATCACGCTGAAGAAAACTGCCGGTGGAACCACAACTGGTCTCGCCGGCGCACGTTTCAGCATCTATTTTAACGGGCAGATCGTCGGCAGCGACGTGACGGACGGAAATGGTGAGATTCATATTGAGAACGCCGCCACCGGCCTTTGGACTTTTGTTGAAACGGCGGCCCCGTCCGGATACTGTGTTGATCCCACGCCCAAAAGCGTCTATGTAGATGTGTCCGAGGGCGACCGCGAATACTCCGTTGCGGCGATCAACTACGAGAAGCCCGATATGAAGATCATCAAGACCGATGCGCAGACCGGTGCGCCAATCCCCGGCACGGTGTTTTCCATTAAGTCCGTGACCGGCAGCTATTCCACCTCCATCACCACAGGTACAGATGGCTCCGCAACGCTTCCGGCACTTCCCGCAGGCGTCTATGTGGTGCGGGAGGAATCCGTACCGGAGCCTTATGTGTTGTCTCACACCGAGCAGACCGTAGCGCTGCGTCCCGGTAAAACCAGCGAGGTGCGCTTTCAGGATTACCAGAAGCCCGGTCTGGAAATTTTGAAGAAAAACATCGCCACCGGAGAGCCTATCGAGGGCGTCACTTATCTCATTGAACAGATCGACGGCAGCTACTCCACCAGCGCCACGACCGATAACCATGGGCGGATTTTCCTCGACTCTGTTCCTGTTGGCACATTCAAAGTAACGGAGATCAATGTTCCCAACCATGTCATTCTCTGCCCCATCCCGCAGGAAGTGGCATTGAAGCCCGGCGAAACCTCTACCGTCACCTTCTTCAACGCCCTCAAGCCCAGCTTGGAGATCCGCAAGTTGGATAGCGTCACCGGCGATCCTGTCAAGGGAGCCAAGTTCCAAATCTGGTATGCCAGCAACCATACGGATACCGGCGAGTTGAATGACCTCGGCACTTACTTTTCTGACGCAAGCGGAAAAATCATTCTTCCTGAGATCAAGGATGGCTGGTACAAAGTAACGGAATTGGAACCGGCGTCCGGGTACGCCATCAAGGAGCCTGCCACGCAGGAATGCTTCATCTCCGGTGGAGAGAGCAAGGTGCTGACCTTTGAGAACACGCCTCTTTCTGCCATCATCATCCGCAAGGTGGACAGTGAGAGCGGTCAGCCGCTGGAAGGCGCGTGGTTCCGCATCCGCTACCTTGGCGGCACCTCCGGTACGGGTGGCACGGTCATCGGCGAGCACCTCACTTCGAGCAATGGAACCATCGTCGTGACTGGTCTCAAGGCAGGCACTTATGTCTGCGAGGAGATCTCCGCGCCGGACGGGTATGTGATCACCGATGCCACGGAAACGGTCTATCTATCCGGCAAGGATCAGGATGTCATCACTGTGACCTTCGGCAACGATAAGATGGGGTCTCTGCTCATTGTCAAAAAGGACGCCGTGACCGGCGCACCTATTTCCGATGTGGAGTTCTTTATCACGGATTCGGACGGCAGCGTGATCGGTACGGCGAATGGCCGCTATGTGACCGATAGCGCGGGCACCATCCGCATTGACGGCCTGACTCCCGGCATGACAGTCATCGCCTGTGAGGTGCGGGCAAAAGACGGCTACATTCTGGACGATACCCCGCAGAGCATCAAGATCAAGCGCAATTCCGTGATGACACTGGAGTTCCGCAACCAGCCCAAGGGCGGCGTTTTGGTGAAAAAGGTGGACGCTGTGACGAACGCTCCCATCTCTGACGTGGAGTTCCTTGTCACGGATTCGGACGGCAATCTCATCGGCAACGCCAACGGCAAGTTCGTGACGGACAGTGCAGGTGCGTTCACCATTACCGACATCGCCCCCGGCACAACGCTCGTTGTCAAGGAAACCCGCGCGAAGGACGGCTACATTCTCGACGATACGCCGCAGACGGTCAAGGTCAAGTCCAATGAAGTTGTCACGGTGGAGTTCCGCAATCAGCCCAAGGGCAACCTCATCATCGTCAAGCAGGATTCCGTGACAAAGGAGCCGCTGGAAGGTGTCGAGTTTAAGATCACCTATGCGGACGGCTCGTATGTAGATGCCGAGGGCGGCGCACTGTCCTCCACCGGCCTGTACTGGACGGATAATGCAGGTAAAATCTCCATTTCTGGCATTTCCGGCACCATAGTAGCGACGGAGGTGAAATCGATCCCCGGTTACAGCATTGACGAAAACACCCGTACACAGACCGTGGTTGTCAACCCCAACGATACGCAGACGCTTTATTTTTACAACACGCCTGCGGGCGGGTTGCAGATCATCAAGAGCGACAAAGACAGCGGAAAGCGTATCGCCGGGGTCAAATTCGAGATCCGTAAGATGAATGGTGAGATCATCGGTGCCTACACAACGGACAGCGACGGTGTTATCTATCTCCCCGAAGCTGAAAGCGGCTGGTACACCGTGACGGAATTGGAGGCTGCGTCCGGCTACCTGCTGGATACCACGCCGCACCGTATTGAAGTCAAGGACGGTCAGACCGCAACGCTGGAGATCACCAACCACAAATCCTCCCGCATTTTGCTTCACAAGGTGGACAAGGCAACAGGCAAGGGCATTTACGGTGCGGTGTTCCTGCTGTACGACGGAAATCACAATCCCATCGGGGAATATGTAACGGACCAGGACGGCTACATCTACGCCGATGAGGAACTGGCCGATGGCCGCTATTATCTGCGTGAGATCAAAGCCGCCCCCGGTTATGTGCTTGATCCTGAACTGAAAACGATCTATGTCCGTTACGGCTCTACCACAGAAATCGAGTGGAGCAATACTGCGGAGTGCGGCCAGATCCAAATCATCAAGAAATCCGCAGACGATAACGCGACCAATGGTCTGCCTGCCGGGACGCTGCTGGAGGGCGCAGTGTTTGAGATCTACGACAAGGCGGGCAATGTGGTGGACACCATCAAGTCCGACCGCAATGGGCGCGCCGTTTCCAAGACGCTGCCCCTGTCCCGTTATACCGTCCGTGAGATCAAAGCGCCCGCGAATTACTCCATCAACCCCACAGTGATGACCGCCTATCTGGAATTCAACGGACAGATCGTCACCTTTGAAGTGCAGAATACCAGCGTTTCCACCGGCGTATCCATTAAGAAAACAGGTCCCGTGCAGGCCGTTCCCGGTCAGCCCATCCGCTATGTGTTTTCCGACATCAAGAACACTTCCAGCGTCGCTCTGGAGTCCTTCTATTGGCGGGATCAGCTTCCCGCGCAGGTGACGCTGAGCAAAATCGTCACCGGCAGCTACAATCAGCCGCTTTCCTACAAGGTGGTCTATAAGACCAACCTCTCCGGGGACTACCGCACTTTGGCGGATAATCTCAGCACCGGCAAGACCTATGTGCTGGACGCTCGTCCTGCTGTCCTCGGCCTTGCGGCCAATGAGCGCGTTACCGAAGTCATGTTTGTGTTTGGAAATGTAAAGGCGGGCTTTGCACAGGTAGAAACGCCTTATATCTACGCCGCCGCCCGCAGCGGTCTTGCCAACAACTCCAGCATTGTGAATGTGGCGGATGTGGGTGGTCTTTACAACGGGCAGTGGATTCAGGCAGTGTCCCGCTGGCTCACTACCGTCTACACCAAAACAACGGTGAAGCTGCCCAAGACGGGGTACTAAGCCTTGCGGCAGAATGACTTTCGCAGCGCCGCCCCTGTGTGGGCGGCGCTTTCCCCGTTGGTCCTCTGGCTGGCGGCAATCGCCGCCTATGCCTACGAGGACGGTATGAACCTCTTTCAATGGATGGGGCGTTTCAGCCAAGTGCTGGAGCGCCCCTTTTCCATAGGCTGGACGCCCTACACACTGAAATGTATGCTGGGGAGCCTGCTGCTCTACGGCTGCGGCCTCGCGCTTTACTACTCCAGCCGGGAGAACCGACGACCGGGCGAGGAGTACGGCAGCGCTAAATGGGGCAATCCCAAGGAACTGAACCGGAAGTATATGGATCACCAGCATAAGGACGCCAATATCATTTTGACCCAGCGCGTCCGGTTGGGTATGGACGGCTATATCACCCAGCGCAACATGAATGTTCTGGTGGTGGGCGGCTCCGGCTCCGGCAAGACCCGATTTTTCTGCAAACCCAATATTTATAGCGCAAATTGCTCCTATCTTATCACAGATCCCAAAGGCGAACTGCTGCGGGCAGCGGGCGGATTACTGGTGGCGCTGGGCTATGAGGTGCGGGTATTCAACCTGATCGACCCAAGCCAGTCCGACGGATACAACCCCTTTTCGTACATTCACAGTGAAAAGGATGTGCTGACCCTCATTGATAACCTTATCAAAAATACCACGCCCCGCAACGCCTCCAGCAACGACCCCTTTTGGGAGAAGGCGGAGATCGCGCTGGATTCAGCCCTCATGCTCTACCTTGTCAGCGAAGCGCCCCCGGAGGAACAGAATTTTGAAATGCTGATCTACATGATGA
>ENA-UOJC01004741-UOJC01004741.1-human-gut-metagenome-genome-assembly--contig:-C104-NODE-4741-length-11185-cov-12.389039_pt1 | contig 11185 bp, 12 predicted proteins | sample MGYA00242339_ERZ723886 | MGnify/ENA metagenome assembly ERZ723886 | reverse complement strand
TCACCGGCTCCATGGACATCGGCCTGGAGGAGGTGGAGCAGGCCGCCAGCCTGGTGCAGGCCGCCGTCCACCCCGACGCCCTCACCATCTTCGGCGCCACCTTCGACGAGACGCTGGACGATGAGATCCGCGTCACCGTCATTGCCACCGGCTTTGACAAGGCCCCCGGCCAGACGCCCAAGGCCGCTGAGGCCGCCGCGGCCCAGGGGAGCGGCACGGCGCCCCAGCCCGTGCCCCTGAAAGAGGAGGACGTGCCCAAGCCCGAGGTGGAGGACGACCCCTTCGACGATATTTTCAAAATTTTCAACAAGCGCGACTGATACGTATTTTTTGGAAGGATCCGCAGGCTTTTGCCTGCGGATCTTTTTTCGCGCCCTGAAATGCCGGGACGGCGATTTGTGCCATGGGCGCGCTGCCGCTTTTTGCTTGGCGTGATTTCGCCCCGGCGGCAGATGATAACGGTGCCGGCGGGACGCATGGGCCCGCGGCGGATTTTGAAAAAGGGGTGATCTGATTGTATGGACCAACGCAAATCGCGAAACGGCTCCTGCAGGGCGGAGCCGCGTTCCTTTTGGCGCTTTTCCTTTGCGCCCCGCCTGTGGCCATGGCCGCCGGTTTGACGGCGGAGAGCGGCGGAGAGAAGCGGATGCTGGTGCCGGTGGGCCACACGGTGGGCATCAAGCTGTTTGCCCGGGGCGTTGTGGTGGTGAAGCTGTCTGAGGGCGGCACGCCGGCCAGGGAATGCGGCCTGCGGACCGGCGATATCATCGTCAGCTGCGGCGGCACGGCCGTGACCTCCACGGAGCAGTTTCAGTCCCTTTTGCAGGCCAACGGGGACGCGGCCACGGATCTCCAGGTCCGCCGGGACGGCGGCAGCATGACCCTCTCCGTGGAGCCGGCACAGAATGACCAGGGGAGCTACTGCATCGGCGCGTGGATCCGGGACAGCATGGCGGGCATCGGCACCATGACCTATTACGACCCGGCCACCGGCGCTTTCGGCGCCCTGGGCCATGGCATCACTGACGTGGACACGGCCCAGCTGATGCCCTTTTCCAGCGGTTCCATCCTGCCCTCCACCGTGAAAGCGGTGAAAAAGGGCGCGTGCGGCGCGGCAGGGGAGCTGCGGGGGGATTTTGATTTGACCCGCGATTTGGGAGAGCTGTGCGCCAACACCGACAGCGGCGTTTTCGGAACGCTGACAGAGGAGGACTATGGGCCGGCGCTGTGCGGCGCGGTGCCGGTGGGCACGGCCCGGGCCGGCGGCGCGGTGATCCGCTCCAATGTGGCGGGGGATCAGGTGCAGGAGTATGACATTGAAATTTTAAAGGTGGTCCCCAACGCCGCCGACGGGCGGGACATGGTGATCTCCGTCACGGATCCGGAGCTGATCGCCGCCACCGGCGGCATTGTCCAGGGAATGAGCGGCAGCCCCATTTTGCAGAACGGGCAGATCGTGGGGGCGGTGACCCACGTTTTGCTGAACGATCCCACAAAAGGATATGGAATTTCCATCGAAAATATGCTGAACGCGGCGGAATAAGACCCAGGCGCCGGGCGGTTTTGCCGCCCGGCGCCTCTTCATACGGCGCAATCGTTGTCGGACATCGTGAAGGGCATAGTGAAAAAAGATTTCTATAAGCTGTTTAAAGCTCACAAAATTTCGGGAGAAAATTGGTGTAAAAATCCCGTAAAAAACGCAAACGTTTGCCTTGATTTTGGGCGGGGACTGCTGTATACTGGGAAGACAAATTCAGAAATAGGAAGATGCTGACTATGTATACCCTGCTATCCGTCTCTGTCGCCATTCTGGCGGGCCTGCTGATGACCCGCGTGATCCATCCGCTGAAGCTGCCGGACGTGACCGCCTATCTGATGGCCGGCGTTTTGATCGGCCCCTACTGCCTGGGCGCCATGCACATCGACGGCCTGGGCTTTGTCTCCACCGAGGCGGTGGGCAGGCTGTCCCTGGTCTCTGAAGCGGCGCTGGGCTTTATCGCCTTTTCCATCGGCAACGAATTCCGCCTGAAGGACCTGAAGGCCACCGGACGGCAGGCGGCTGTCATCGGCGTTGTGCAGGCCCTCACCGCCACGCTGCTGGTGGATCTGTCCCTGCTGGCCGTGCATGTTTTGATGCCGGAGAAGCTGTCTGTGGCGCAGGCCATCACCCTGGGCGCCATTGCCACGGCCACCGCCCCCGCCGCCACGCTGATGGTGGTGCGGCAGTATAAGGCCAAGGGCCCGCTGACCAGCCTGCTGCTGCCCATTGTGGCGCTGGATGACGCCGTGGGCCTGGTGGTGTTTGCCGTGTCCTTCGGCATCGCCAAGACCCTGGTCAGCGGCGCTGTGGATCTGGTGTCCATCCTGGTGAATCCCCTGGTGGAGATCGTGGGCTCGCTGCTGCTGGGGGCCCTGATGGGCTGGCTGCTGACGCTGCTGGAGACCCTGTTCCACTCCAACACCAACCGGCTGAACATGACCATCGCCTTCGTATTCCTGACGGCCTCCCTGGCCATGCTGGAATTTGAGGTGGGGCCTGTGACCGTGGGCTTTTCCTCTTTGCTGGTGTGCATGATGCTGGGCACGGTGTTCTGCAACCTGTGCCCGCTGTCTGAGGACCTGATGGGCGCGGCAGACAAGTGGACGTCCCCGCTGTTCGCCCTGTTCTTCGTCATCAGCGGCGCGGAGCTGGAGCTCAGCGTGTTCACGGATATCGCCATCGTCTGCATTGGCGTGGTCTATATTGCCTTCCGGTCCGCGGGCAAGTACATCGGCGCGTATATCAGCGCCAAGGGGACCCGCTGCGCGCCGCAGATCTGCAAGTACCTGGGCATCACGCTGCTGCCCCAGGCGGGCGTGGCCCTGGGCATGTGCACCACCGCCATGCAGCTGGGGGAGCAGGGCGGCCTGATCCGCAACATCACGCTGTTCTCCGTGCTGGTGTATGAGCTGGTGGGCCCGCTGCTGACCCGGCAGGCCCTGACCGCGGCGGGGGATATCCGGCCCATGTCCGACGAGGTCCGCAACCGCCGCCAGGCCAAGCTGGACGCGGCCAAAAAGAAAGGCAGATAACGAAAACCCCTGGGGCGCCGACTGTATTGCAAAAGCGGGATCGCGGCGGCTGCCCACAGGGCCGAAGCAAAACAAGCGGCACATGGACAAGATCCGTGTGCCGCTTTCTTTTTTTCCTGGTTTAAGTATGTTGGATTTCTTCCCTCACATTTGTTATAATCCAAGCAGTTCCCCTTTGGGAGTGTTCAAACCTTCCGAATAGCCCCGGGTACGCCGGATGCATCCAGCCCTCCTGTGCCATGGATGACAGGGAGCATATCAAATGAAAGGGAGGTAACGGGTCATGGCATGGAAAGATGGCCTCAAAGGGGTTTTGGGGGCGCTCTTAGGGGCGTTGGGCTGCGTTCTGCTGTCCTGGGGCGGCCGCCGGACTGGTCTCTTCGGCAAGTCTGCTGGTCACGTTTTTCGCCGGGCCGTTGGCCATGGCGGGCTACCGCCGGTGCAAAGGGCTGAAAAACCGAAGGTTCGCCTATGCCGTCACGGGGATCTTCACGCTGCTGGCCAGCGTGCTGAGTCCGGTGGTGGCAGCGGCGGCGTACCGGCTGGAGGCGGGCATTTTCCTGACGATACTCACCCCGGCCTACTGGGCGAAGGCGTGGATCGTCCATCTGTATATGAGCGGCCTGGCTATGCTGGCCTTTTGGCAGCGCAGGGGGAGGCTGCAGGTATATATCGACCCCAGCCTGGGGCCGCGGTATGAGGCCGGAAAATACGCCGGCGGGCTGATGTATAACATGTGTCCCATGCAGCTGGCCGCACAGGCGGTCCCCCGGCAGTTCTATGTGGGCGGCAAGCTGGAAGTGGACGGGGCGCGTCTGCGCACGGTCCCGGCCCTGCGGAAGGGCAGGACCTTTTCCGTGGGGGAGATCGCGGGAGTGGTCCTGGGAAGAAGCACCGGGAGCAACGTGCTTTACGACAAGGATCATCAGGTGCTGGCCAAATTTGCCTGGAGCATGGGCAATGCCGACCTGCTGTTCCTCTACCTGCTGGAACACAATGTCAAGTTTGATAACCTGCCCCCGGAGCTGGCGGTCTATGGACAGCCGCCCACGGGCTCTTAAACGCGGTTTTGCTCAGATCTCGGCCCGATCCGGGGAAACTGCTTGATAACCGGCCAGTTTGGCGTTTAGTTTGCTGTAAATGCGCTCCCGGAACCAGGGCTCCGAAGAGGCGGCGATGGCATCCTCCAGGCCGAACCAGGCCGCGCCGCTGTTTTCCCCCGGCCTGCCGCGGACCGGCAGGGCGGGATCGGCCTCCAGAAGATAGGTGAGGTTCAGGTGCAGGTGGGATGGGACGTATACCCCGCGCTTTTCGTGGCCGCTGACCGCCAGGATCTCCAGGGAGTAGATATCCTCCGTCACGGGGCGGACCGCCGTCAGGCCGCTTTCCTCCCGGACCTCCCGCAGCGCCACGGCCAGCAGGTCCCGGTCTCCGTCGGCGTGGCCGCCCAGCCAGGCCCAGGTGTTGTACAGGTCGTGATGGGCCAGCAGGACCCGCGTCCGGTCCGGGCTGACCACCCAGGCCGAGGCGGTCAGGTGGGCGGAGAGGTTCTCCCGGCTGTACAGCTCTTCGCCGCCTTGCAGGCGGCGCAGCAGCTCCTCCCGGTCCCGGGCCTCCTGGTCGTTCCAGGGGCGGTATGCCCCAAGGGCGGCGATAAGATCCATGGCTGCTCCTCCAGTCGCGCTTTTTCTTGGATTCCCCGCGGTTTTTCCAGGCCGGCGGCCTTTCCGCGTTCCATGATAGCACATTCCGCCCCAAAAGGGAAGCGGGGCCGGAAACCCTTGGGGGAGAAGGGAAACCGGGGTCTCGAAAAACGTGTCGAACGATTTGTGGAATAATTTGGCAGATGTGCCTTGAAAAAACTGTTGCTTTATGCTAGTTTATAGAAAACGTGATTTGAAGATTCATGAATCCGTCGCAAATCGCAAATTCAGGGAAAAGGACAAGGGGTACTATGGAGAACAGAAGAACTGTATTGCTGGCAGATGCCAATGAGGAATTCCGCGCCATGCTGCGGGAGGCCATAGAGAAAGCGGAAGGGTTCACGGTGGTGGGTTCCGTCGGGGACGGTGCGGAGGCTTTACAGTTGCTGGGCCAGTACCGCCCGGATCTGGCGGTGATGGACGTGGTCCTGCCGGGGCTGGACGGCCTTGGCGTGCTGCGCCAGATGAAGGCCCAGGGCGGCACGACCAGGGCCGTCATGGTCTCCGCCTTTTGCAGTGACGCGGTGGTGGGCGAGGCCATGTCCCTGGGGGCGTGCTATTTCCTGCCCAAGCCCTTTGAGCCGGAAGCGCTGCTGGACCGGATGCACAGCGTGTTTCAGCAGCCCGCCACGCCGGAACAGCACGCCGCCGTGCTGAAAAACCTGGTCACCTCCGTGATCCATGAGATCGGTGTTCCCGCCCATATCAAGGGCTATCAGTATCTGCGGGAGGCCATCATCATCGCCGTGAACGACATGGAGGTCATCAACGCCGTCACCAAGGTGCTCTACCCCGCCGTGGCCAAGCGCTTCGGCACCACCCCCAGCCGGGTGGAGCGGGCCATCCGCCACGCCATCGAGGTGGCCTGGGACCGGGGCGACCTGGAGACCCTGCAGAAGTACTTCGGCTATACCGTCAGCAACGCCAAGGGCAAGCCCACCAACTCGGAATTCATCGCCATGATCGCCGACCGGCTGGTGCTGGAGATGAAGAACGGCAAGGGGCTGACGGTGTAAGAGCAAACGAAAAAGGAGAGGCGGCGCCTCTCCTTTTTTACGCATTTCTCAGCTTTGCGGCGGCGGTGGCGGTCATATCCTCCGTAAGGGTCCAATCCCAGTCGAAGGAGATCTCCGCCATGCGGTCCGGCCAGCAGACCAGGAACTGATTGACGGGCTCCCCGGAGTAATAGCGCTGGTAGACCTCCTCCGCTCCCCAGGCGGGGGCGTCGATCAGGCGGTACTCGTCCCAGTACTCCCGGGACAGCTGGCCGTTGTCCCGCTCCACCCAGGCGATGAAGTCATTTTTGCACAGGTCGTAGAGGAAACCGGCCTTTACCGTCACGATCTCATAGTCCAGGTCGGGGATGTCGCCGGGATCGCCCACCCGGGCCCGCTGGGTGTATTCCCCGTGGGTCAGCAGGAAGGAGCTGTCCACCCGGGCCCGAGTGGACCAGCGGTCATAGTCCACTTCCATCAGGTCCTCGATCCGCAGGGGGATGTCGTCCTGGTAGACCTCCCAGGTCTGTCCGTAGGCCTCGTAGGTCTCCACAGGCGGGCGGCCTTCCAGCCAGCCGGAGCCGGTGTGGAAGATCAGGGCCACCAGGCCCGCCATGCCGCCCACGGTCAGGGCGATGATGACGCCGTAGGTGACGGCGATGTTCGCCCAGCGGGGAAAGCGCAGGTGCTTCATGGCGTCCTTGGCGGCAAAGGACAGCAGGAGCATGAGCCCCAGATAGAGCAGCGCCCCGAGCATGAGCAGGAGCATCCCACGGGACTGCCGGAGGGCGGACAGCAGCATCCACAGCAGGATGAAGCCGGACCAGCCCAGCAGCAGAAGGCCAAGCCACCGGACGCTCCGCAGCTCCGGCAGGGGGGCGCCTGCCTCGGCGGCGGCCCCGGCCCGCCGCTGCCAGCGGAAGTACCGCACAAGCTCCACCACGATCACCGCGTCCAGGAGCGGCCACACCAGGGCGGAGAGCAGGGAGCTGCTGTTGGAGAGGGTGTCCACCGGGTCTGTCCAGACCCGGTGGATCCGAAAGCCGATCTGATACAGGGACAGAAGCAGGAGCAGGACATAGCTGGTGAGAAAGCTCTTTTTCATGCACCGGCGGATGTTGGAAAATTCCACCGCCGGGTCCGTCTCGATGGGGACGGCGTTTTCGTCCTCATTGCAGAAGATCTGCACCTGGGCGGTGTCCGCCACCAGCTGCCAGCCCGCCTGGGCGCAGTAGTCCCGGTAGGTCTCCAGCCCCTGGGAAGGGGCGGGGTCGAACTGGGAGGCGGCGGGGAAATAGGTGACGGCGAACCGCAGCTTTCGGGGCTCCGTCCGGCGGTAGCGCCAGGACCAGGCGCCCAGCTTTTCCAGCATCCAGCCCTGGGCGGCCATGTCCGCCAGGTGGGCGGCGATGCCGCTGCGGTCATAGTAGCTGTACAGGGGGATCCACTCCCGCTTGACGTTTTTCATTGCGCGCGCCCTCCCTTGCCCGTCTGGGCCTCGTAGTCCGCCGCCAGGGTCAGCAGGCGGCGGTATTCCTCGTCCAGCATTTTCTGGCCGGCCTCCGTGATGAGATAGCTCCGCTTCCGGCCCTCCACCTTCGTCTCGGTGATCATCCCGGCCTGGAGGAAGCTCTCCAGCAGGTTGTACAGCGTTCCCGGCCCCACGGCCACCCGGCCCTTTGTCATCGCGCTGACCCGGGCCATGATGTCCGCGCCGCAGCACTCCTCCCGCAGGCACAGCAGGATGTAGAACATCTGCTCCGTCAGGGTCTGGAATTTCTCCCGGGCCATCCGCGCCGCCTCCTTTTAAATATCGAATATCGCTATTAATAGCTTCAATATATCATCGAATATCGATATTGTCAAGGCTTTTCTGCGGTCTCCCGCCGAACGGGGGGACTGCGGGCTTTGCGGCTTGCCTTTTCAGGCGGGGTGTGGTATTTTAAAAAAAGAATACTACAGGAAAAGAGGAGAGACAGCTATGACCTATTCCTTCCGCCCCCAGGGCGTCTGCTCCCGGGAGATGCGGGTTGAGGTGGACGACCAGGGCGTCATCCAGGATCTGCAGGTCCTGGGCGGATGCAGCGGCAACCTCCAGGGCATTGCCGCCCTGGTGCGGGGCATGCCCGCCCAGGAGGCCATCCTGCGCCTGCGGGGCATCCGCTGCGGCTTTAAGGACACCTCCTGCCCGGACCAGCTGGCCCGGAATCTGGCGGCACTGCTGGAGAAAAAGTGAACGGGGGGAGACTGCGGCCTGCGCAGCCTCCCTTTTTCACGGGGCGCGCCGCATGTGAAGTTTTTCACGCCGGTGGACAAAAGCGGGCAAATCTGATACACTGGACAGGCGTCCGGGCCACCGGGCAAAATCAGGAAGAGAGCGGATAAAAGTATGAAGATCGTATTGGTCATCGACCAGTTTGACGACGCCAACAACGGCACCACCATCAGCGCCCGCCGCTTCGCCACGGCCCTGAAGGAGCACGGCAACGAGGTGCGGGTCATCGCCACCGGCAAGCCGGCGGATTATAAATACGCGGTGCGGCAGATGAAGTTTTTCCCCATTGTGGAGCACCTCATCACCAGCCAGGGAATGCGGCTGGCCATCCCCAACAGGCACGTTTTTGAAAAGGCGGCGGCCTGGGCGGACGTGGTGCATTTCATGATGCCCTCCCCCCTGGCCGTCACGGGACTGCGGCATGTGGAGAAGCTGGGCATCCCCCACACGGCGGCCTTCCACTGCCAGCCGGAGAACATCACCTTCACCCTCCACATGGGCAACAGCCGCCGGGCCAACGACCTTTTGTACCACGGCTTCCGGGACACCTTTTTCAACCGCTTCACCCACATCCACTGTCCCAGCAGCATGATCGCGAACCAGCTCCGTGAGCATGGCTACACCGCCCAGCTCCACGTCATCTCCAACGGCATCAGCCCCCAGTATTTCTATGATAAGAAGCCGAAGGAGGACTGGATGCAGGGGTACTTCAACGTGCTGATGGTGGGCCGGTACGCCGGGGAAAAGCGGCAGGACGAGCTGATCGAGGCCTGCGCCAAGTGCCGCCACGCCAGGGAAATCCAGGTCATCCTGGCGGGCAAGGGGCCGCTGGAGAAGAAGTACCGGAAGCTGGCGGAGAAGCTGCCCAACCCCATCGTGATGCAGTTTTACGAGCCCTCCCGCCTGATCGAGATTCTGCACATGGCGGATCTGTATGTCCACACCTCCGACGCGGAGATCGAGGCCATGAGCTGCATGGAGGCCTTTGCCTGCGGGCTGGTGCCCGTCATCGCGGATTCTCCCCGGTCCGCCACGCCCCAGTTCGCCCTGGATGAGCGGAGCCTGTTCCCGGCAGGGGACACGGACGCCCTGGCGGCGCGCATCGACTGGTGGATCGACCACCCGGAGGAGCGGCAGGAGATGGAGCGCCACTACGCCGAGCACGCCAAGGAGTATGCTCTGGACCGCTCTATTGAGCAGACGGAGGAGATGTTCCGCCTGGCCATCGCCGAGCAGAAAGGCAAATAACATGGAAAGCGCCACAGCCGCCGGAAGCACCGGCGGCTGTTTTTTTGCATACGATAGACCAGCAACTAAGGAGGAGTGAACGATGGCTTATTCCGACCGTGAGCTGCTGGCGCGGCTGATCCAATGCGAGGCGGGCGGCGAGGGGGAGAACGGCATGAAGGCGGTGGCGGGGGTGGTGATGAACCGGGTCCACGCCAAGGGCGGCGAGTACGCCCGGGTGGGCCAGGGGAGCATCCGCAACATCATCTTCCAGCCCTACCAGTTCGTCTGCGCCAGCGAGACGGAGGGCGGCGCCTACAACCCCCAGAATATTTACAACATGCGGCCTGAGCAGATCCACTACGACATCGCCGACTGGGCCATCGCGGGAAACCGGATCCCGGACGTGGCGGAATCCCTGTGGTTCTACAATCCCTTCGGCCCCACCTGCCGGTCCCGCTTCCCCTCGGACGTGGGATACTGGCAGACGCGCATCGGCGACCACTGCTTTTATAATCCGACAGACGCGTATTACAAGACTTGAGAGGTGTCATGATGGTACATTATCAAAATACTTACACGCCCGGGATGCCCGGACAGACCCTGGACGGGCGGCCCCTGTCCCAGCTGGACTGGTCCACGGAGATCACGCCGGGGCCGGAGAACCAGGCCCGCCCCGCCTCGGATACCGGCATGGGCGGCATGACTGCCGCCCCGGCGGACCTGTCCGGCGGCATGAGCGGGAGCATGAACGGCGGGATGCCCGGCATGGCCGGCGACATGATGGGCGGCGCCCCCGGCGGCATGGCGGGGGCCTCCGGCGGCATGATGGCCCGGAATGGCCAGATGTTCCCCATGAACGGGGAGACGCCCATGCAGAGCGAAGCGCTGAACATGCGGCGCACCGGCCTGCCTGACGAGGTGATCCAGGCTCCCACCACGGTGGATGAGGCTTACCGGGGGTCGCTGAAGGTCATGCTGGCCCGCTATATCGGCAGCTATGTGGTGGCCACCTTCCTGGTGGGGACCCAGGGGACGGTCTCCTGGGAGGGGACGCTGTTTGACGTGGGCAACGACTTCGTGACCATTTACCAGCGGCCCCGGGACCGCTATATCGTCAGCGATATCTACTCCCTGAAGTATATCGAGTTCTACGATACCCGCCGGCGGGAGCTGTGCGAGACCTTGATCCAGCAGAACGGCTGGGGGAACAACAACGGGTGATGTTTTTGCGGGAAGGGATTGCGGCGGCGGACCATCTGTGCTAAAATCCAGGCATCACGAAGGATAAAGGAGAATCCCTATGGACTTTGTAAAACTGTCCGCGGAGCGGTATTCCCTCCGCAAGTTCAGCGACCGTCCCGTGGAGGCGGAGAAGCTGGAGCTGATCCTGGAGAGCGGCCGCAGCGCCCCCACCGCCCACAACAACCAGCCCCAGCGCATTTTCGTCCTTCAAACGCAGCCGGCGCTGGAGAAGGCCGACGGCTGCACCAGCATGCACTTTCACCCGCCGGTGATGCTGGTCGTGGCCTATGACCCCGCCGCCGCCTGGGTGCGGGAGCTGGACGGGAAGAACCACGGCGAGATCGACGCCGCCATCGCTGTCACCCAGATGATGCTGCAGGCGGCGGACCTGGGGCTTGGCACCACCTATATCGGCGTCTTTGACCCGGAGAAGCTGCTGGCGGCCTTCCCGGAGATGGCGGGGCTGCGGCCCATCGCCATGCTGCCCCTGGGCTACCCGGCGGAGGGGGCCCATCCCTCCCGGCTCCATACGGAGCGGAAGCCCCTGGAGGAACTGGTGAAATACCTGTGAGCAAAAAAGAGACTGCCCAACGGCAGTCTCTTTCTGTTTGTTGAAAAACCTCTGTTTGGAGAAAAAGCGTTCCGTTTCGCAGGGGGAGTACGAGGGG
>ENA-UOJC01004740-UOJC01004740.1-human-gut-metagenome-genome-assembly--contig:-C104-NODE-4740-length-11186-cov-12.795436_pt1 | contig 11186 bp, 7 predicted proteins | sample MGYA00242339_ERZ723886 | MGnify/ENA metagenome assembly ERZ723886 | reverse complement strand
GAGCATTAAGGTGTACCTTTGTGCTCAGTCAAATGTAACTTGCAGGAGCGCAACCGTACCAGTTCGAGATATAGGAGGTTTGCTTTTATGAGTACAACTCAACTGTTGTCGTTGGTGGAATACATATCTTACAAGGTGGGCTGCACCTATATCAGCGATCTGCCCGGGCTGGACGGGCTGGGGAAAATGAAAGCAGTTCATGTCTTGGACGATGTATCAGCGGATGTTTACCCGCTCAAGGAGTGGAACGATGCTCTGCAATACATAGTGCATGGTTCGGCAGAGCTGACGGCGGAAGAGGCTCGCGCAGCGCTGATGCGAAAACTTTGTGACCGGCAGATTGAGTAAAACCTGAAGATAATCTCATTGAGTATTTAACGGAGAACGGGCAATGGACAGTCCATTGCCATGCTCTCTTTTCTGAGAGAGCATGATAAGGATTTGCTCCTCTGCATCGTGATGCGGGAAATTGATATGAGTTCATATAAATATTTTAACAAGGAGGATCATTATGAAGAAAAAAGTATTGTCGATGCTTGTGACATTTGCAATGCTGCTCTCCATGCTTCCGGCCACTGCTTTGGCTGCAGACGTTAATGTCACGGCTGATGGCAATGATCTGGACGGTGCGGACAGTGCTGATTTCTACACCTTTGATGAAGTGTTGTCTCAAGCTACTGTTGGTGACCAAATCATCATCAAGGAGAATGTTACGGCGGATGAGGCTTTTACAGTTACCGATGTCACCATCGACCTCGGTGGCAATAAGCTGACGGTCGGTGCTGGCGGCAATTACTTCAAAGGTAATGTGGTCGTCAAGAACGGCACCATCGACATCACTGATGTGGTTGCGAGCGGCGACTGCATCATGGGCATCGGCGATCGCAATGCTGATGCGACTTTGACCCTTGAAGATGTTAACCTGACCGGTTCTGATTATAGCTCCGCATTTGCGGTGCTTATGGTCTATGGCAACGGCACGCTGAACGTCGAGGGTGGCGAGTGGAACCTTTCCGATGACCGGAGCGATGCTGGTGGCGTCATCAAAAACGAAGATGGCGCAGGCGATTCCGGCAATGTGAAAATCTCCGGCACTACCATGAAGTTCTCGGATGTTAAGCGCGGTATTACCGGTGCGACGGTCGTTCTGGATAAGGTTGATTTGACTATCACCGGCGGCGACAATGGCATCAATGGTTCCAAGCTGACCGTGAAGAACTCTGATATCACGATCACCGGCGGCACCGGCCGCGCGTTGACTGTGACTGATTATGATGTTTCTGCCGAGAATTCTACTTTGAATCTCTCGGGCAACGAAGAGGCAGACATTCGCTTCAAGAGCAGCAATACGCTGACGGTTGATGCCGCTTCTACCCTTGGCGAATGCACCGTGATCGCTGATAGTGCGGCAACTGATGCAAAGGTGAATGGCTCTGTTGTAACTGGCACTGAGGCTGAACCCGACTCTGTCACCGTCGAAAACGGTGTGACCACGATCAAGGCGGCACCCAAGGGAACCGTCACTCCTGCCTACACGGAAGAAACTAAGTTCTGGGGCGAGGGTACCGCCAACGCCACTGCGAGCTTTGTAGTTGAGCTGTATGAGGGCAGCACAAAGATTGCATCCTCTTCTCTGATCAACAAGGACGACATTATCAACGACGACGTCTACGTGACCTGGTCCATCCCCTTCGATGGTGAGGACAGCGACTACTGGGATGTCGAATGGGCTTCCGGTTATCCTAAGTATGATATGAATCCGGATGCGGTCAAGCTGGTTGTAGACGGTACGACCGTTGCCACAAATAATGTTTACTTCAATGCCCCGGACAACTTGAATAAGATCGTAGCTCTGGCCGAAGGCAATACCGGCGGCGTGAAGGCTTATAAGAGCCTTACCGACGCCATGGGCAACTTCAATGGCCGCAAGGTCAACGTACTGCGGGATGTGACCGAGTCCATCGAAGAGATGAACGGCTGCACCCTGACAACCAACGTCACTGGCGGTGTCACGATTACCAGCACCTATGACAATTACGTCTACGCCAATGATCTGGGTATTGGCAGTGGTGTGACTGTGAAGGCTGGCACCTTCTATGCCGAGGGCGCCAATGTGGAGTGTGGATATTTCCTGCTGAAGCCCTCCTATGATACCGAGAAGGAGGATGCGGACACGAAGTATCCTCCCATGGATGTGACGCTGGATAACTCGACCATCACCGTGACCGGCACTTCCGATGGTCAAAACTCTTTCCAGATCGACGATCAGGCGATTCTGACCCTGAAGAACGGCTCTGCAATCAAGGGTGTTCGTGACTTCAACATTCTGATTGGAGCACAGCCCTCGATTTCTGTGGATGGCACCAGCTCCGTTAGCGCCGAGAACGTCACCATCGCCGATGGCGTGGCTATGGAAGCCACGAAGAACAGCGATGGCACGTACACCTTTGCCAAAAAGCTGAGCGGTGAAGGTACAGAATCTGATCCCTATGTTATCAGCAATCTGGAAGATTTGAAGAATTTCCGAGACAACGTCAATAACGGCAATAATTATTCCAATAAGTTCGTTGAACTGAATGCCGATATTGACCTTGCAGGTGAGACGTGGACACCTATTGGTACCGCGAAAACCCCGTTCAACGGCAACTTCAACGGCAATAATTGCACGATCAGCAATCTGGTCGTTAACGGTGGTTCCAGTGACGATCAGGGCTTCTTTGGCCGCACCAACAATGGTACCATCAAGAACCTGACGATCAAAAACGCAAAGGTTTCCGGTTATCTTAATGTCGGCGTTGTTGCTGGCACTCCCTACACCAGCAAGTACACCAATATCACCGTCACTGGGCATGTGGAAGTCAACGGTATGTCCTATGTCGGCGGTGTGGGCGGCAAGAACGCTTATGCCGACTGGACCGACATCACCGTGGTCGTGGACGATACGTCCTACGTGAAGGCAACCTCTACCGAGAGCGGCACTGCATACCGCACTTATGTCGGTGGCGTAGTTGGCTTTAATGGTGAAGGAAGCCATACATTCAAGAACATCGACTCTAACATTGATGTCATCGGTGATGTCTGCGATGTTGGCGGCGTCTTTGGTATTGCCCACTACGGCAACAAGTTTGAGAATATTGCCTGCTCCGGCAATGTGACCAACACCAGCTCCGACCCGGAGGCCGCTCTGGAAACCGGCCTGATCGCCGGTGTGTGGCATAACGAAGCTGGCTATTCCGTGACCTTCAACGGGTGTTCCGCCGAGGGGGGCACTGTTTCCACCCCCAACGCAGACGTGACCCTTCCCAACAATGGTTTGATCGGTGCAGCCTACGAAACCTCTGACGATACGGACAGCACCAGCGGAACCCTGATCGTGGATAAGGAGAAGAAGTGGCCTCTGGTTGCGGAAGTGAACGGTGTGAAGTACGGCACCCTGTCTGCCGCCATTGCCGCCGCGGAAGCCGGCGATGTTGTCACTCTGCTGAACGATGCGATTGAGGTCGTTGAGATTAAGGATGGTGCGGCGACTATTGACCTGAACAATAACACCCTCACCGGCTCCTTCCTGATCAAGAGCGGCGAGTTCGAGATCAAGAACGGCTCCATCGTCAATGAAGATTCCAATGTCAGCGGCGTTGAGATCAATGCCGGTGCCCTGACTCTGACTGACGTGAATGTGACCAGCTCCCGCCACGCCCTGCGTGTGGACGGCGAGGTGGATGTCACTGTGGATGGCGGCGAGTACAAGGTTTCTGAATCTGCGGGGATGACCACCCATGCCGTCAATGTTTCCGATGGCGGCTTTGTGATCATTCAGGCCGGCACTTTCACCGGTCCCAAGGGCCTGACGGTCAACGATAGCGGCTCGGCCGTGTGTGTGCAGGCGAATTCCTCCGTTGTCATCACCGGCGGCACTTTCTCAGGTGGCAAGAACGACACTCTGTCCAGCAAGGGAACTCTGACCGTCGCCGGCGGCGAATTCGATCAGGATCCCGAACCATATCTGGCTGAAGGATATTTGTCCTATCAGAGCCCGAGCAATCACTTGTACTATGTAAGGGCGGATGATGGTGCTGAGATGGTCGCCAGTGTCAACGGGGTGAAGCATAAAACTCTGGAGGCTGCTGTCAACGCCGCTAAGGACGGTGATACGGTTGTTATCCTGCAGGCTGGCACTTATACTGTCCCCACCGGCAAGGACCTGACTATCACTGGTGCTGTTGATGGTGTGGTGTTTGACGACATTGGCGCAAAGAACATGGGTGGTGCGGATGTCACCTTCAACAATGTGACCTTCGACTACTGTCCCAACACCACCTACACCGGCCTGCAACACTCTGGCAACCTGATCTACAACGACTGCACCTTCAACGGCCAGGTGTTCCTGTATGGCACCAGCGAAACCTTCAACAACTGTACCTTCAACCAGAACAGCGCTGACGCCTACAACGTCTGGACCTATGGTGCAAAGGCTGTTAAGTTCAACGAGTGTACCTTCAACAGCGTTGGCAGGTCCGTCCTGGTCTACAACGGGGGCGCCGGTGCCACCGACCTGACCGTGACTGACACCGATTTCATTGCAACCTCTGCTGTTAAGGGCAAGGCCGCCATCGAAATTGACACGAGCCTCATGCCTGAGGGCACGAATATCGTCATCGATGCCACTACCATCGCCACTGGCTTTGACAAGGGCTCTATCAGCGGTAATGAACTGTGGAATGATAAGAAGGATCAGACCAACCTGACGGTCACTGTAGGCGGTGAAAAAGTTTGGCCGAAAGGCAAGGCAGAAATCGATCATGGTTTCCAGACTATTATCGATAACAGTAAGTCTCGTGAGTCCATCACCACGACGCTGAAAAATGTGTATGCCAGCGAATCCCTGGTTCTGAAGATTTACTCCGGTGAGACTCTGCTGGGCACCACTACCCTGCGTGAATACGAGGATGGAGACACCAGTGAGCCTCTGTATCCCGCAACGTACGATGAATGCACCGTGAACAATGTGATCACTGGTGAAGCGTCTGGCTCTTGGGAGACGGCGTGGGTTGTGGACTTGACCCGCAAGAACGTACCCACAAAGATCGAAGTCTATGCGGACGGAGTCTTGACGGATACCTACGTAGACCCCAATGGCTGCTTCCTGAACGATGAGGAAAAGGCGGAGTACATCGAACTGTTTGATTTGACTTTCACCGTTACCTTTGATACCGACGGTGGATCTTCCGTTGATGCGCAGGAAGTCGTAAGCGGAAAGCCGGCTACCAGACCTGCTACCGCTCCCACTAAGAGTGGCTATACCTTTGTGAATTGGTACAGTGACGAGGCCCTGACCACCGTATTCGACTTCTCTGCACCCATCACTAAGGACACTACGGTCTACGCCAAGTGGAGCAGAAACAGCTCCGGTGGCGGCGGTGGCGGTGGTTCTACCAGATACACCATTACTGTTGAGGACACCGAGAATGGTGACATCACCGTGTCTCCCTCCCGTGCATCCTCTGGTTCTACCGTGACCATCACTGTCGATCCTGACAGCGGCTACGAACTGGATGAGCTGACCGTTCTGGATAAGAACGGCAAGGAAATCAAGCTGACCCGCAAGTCCGACAGCAAGTACACCTTCAAGATGCCTTCCGGCAAGGTCACCATTGAGGCTACCTTCGCTGAGATCGAGGCGTTTGAGAATCCCTTTACCGATGTGGCTGAGGGTGCCTACTATTACGACGCAGTGCTGTGGGCAGCTGAAAATGGTATCACCGGCGGCACTTCCGCCACTACCTTCAGTCCCGCTGTGACCTGCACCCGCGCCCAGACCGTGACCTTCCTGTGGCGCGCTGCTGGCAGCCCTGAGCCCGAGACCACGGTTTGTCCCTTCACCGACGTCACCCCCGACAAGTATTATTACGATGCTGTCCTGTGGGCAGTCGAGAACGGCATTACTTCTGGTACCTCTGCCACAACCTTTAGCCCCAACGCAACCGTGACCCGCGCACAGAACGTCACTTTCCTGTGGCGCTGGGCTGAGTCTTCTGCCGTTGAGGCTGTGAACCCCTTCACTGACGTCGCCGCTGATATGTATTATCACGACGCAGTGCTGTGGGCAGCCGATGAGGGTATTACCGCTGGTACCAGTGCAACTACCTTCAGTCCCGATGATCCCTGCCTGCGTAGCCAGATCGTGACCTTCCTGTATCGTTACTTGGTCAAGTAACGCGAGGGGACAACTTAATTAACAATGGAAGACGGGGGCTTCGGCCCCCTTCTTCTCCAAGTTCTCTGCGAAAAAGGGGAGAATTTGGAGAAGAAACTCAGACATTAGAAAAAACGCCAGGCAGAAAGGATGTGTGCGGCGTGGATCAGAAAGTGATTGATATGCGAAAGATCCTGCAAAATAAATATTTTGCCGAGGACGATCTGCCACGAACAGGCAGTATCCACCCGGAATTTAGCCATACCATGACGGTCTGCGTCGATGCCTTTGAATGTGGTTTGGCTCAAGGCTGGATTCACAATTATTATTTTGAAAGCAAAACGGAATTTTCAAGTCTCGACCAGATGCTGCTTGGAATCGACGATATTTTGGATCGTGCGGGAGAGTGCCAGCGTGATACCCGGTTGAGAACTACATTCAAAAAAGAGCCGACAGTGAAGCACACATCCATGGGTGATGAACAATTTGCAGATTATCTGACAAGCAGTATGGCAGAGCGGATGCCTCCGGCATTTAATCCGGATACTCTCCGCGTAAAAGAAGGAAAGCTGGCCAGCTATTTTATCAGAGTCCTGACTCGGTAGCACAGCAGTATGCAGGGTGTGATCAACCGCGCTGGCAAGGACGGTGTTTGTGTATTCAGAAGCGAGATGGAATTGCTGCGGCTTATTCGGGACGATTTGGCGGCAGAGCGCTCCTGGGATAAACAGAGAGCAGGGAAGTAGAGAAAACGCCGTTAGCCGACGAACAGCTTAGAGAATACACAGTAACCAGTCGAAAAACTAAGTTTATGATTGTGAGATTTTCTGACCCCTAAAAGCATTGACTGTGACATTGTTTTTTGAAATTCAAATATAAGTTGTAAACTCAGTTCATGCAAAACCGGGCAGTACGGATTCGTTTCCGTACTGCCCGGTTTTTGTTTATTCCTTATCTGTGGTGGCTTCATTCAGAATACCATAAACCTCCGCCAACGCATGAACATACCTGGGAAACTGCGTTCGCAGCTCGGTATCATCATCCGGCGGCAGGATCGGTCTCCGCATCAGCCGGTGGACAATCTTCCAAAGCTGAAGTTTACTGCCCGGATAGGCCTTCTCCAGTTTCTTGATGGCACGGTCCTTTGCCTTTTCCACAGCAGGCTCTTTCATCATGTGGTACATACCGATTTCTTTCAGCGGAGTCTTTTTGAAACCGAACAAGCCGTAAAATTTGCCGAGGATATCCCTGTCCTTCTTCGGCAGGGCATCAAACATCTCACGGAACAGCTCGACGCTGAGCTTTCGATACACGATCTGTTCCGCCGGAGCAGAGAGCTTCCCAGGCATCAGCAGCTCAAAGGGATCGCCGTCATAGTCCTCCGGAACAAGATCGTACACTCCAAGAAAATGGGTGTTGTAGCGAATATGACGAGTGACCTCTGTACTGTCGATATTCATCTCTTTTGCAATTTCGTCGATGCTGTGCCAATCCGAATGGTACATCTTTTGTGCCTTCCGAACGGCTTCCATATCGCCTTTGCTCAGAGCCAGATTGCCGATGCTCCGCTCCAGCCAGCGTGTCATCCGCCCTTTCAAGTGGGGATACAAATAGGTGGTCAGCAAGGCCCGGCTTTCATCATATTCTCTGCTTTGGATTCTGGTCAGAAACTCCAGCGCACCCTCACCGCAAAGGTCATCCAGGATCGTCTTGGTATAGCTGGAAAAGTCCTCCGGACGATTCCTGTCCATGTGCAGGCAGTTGAACTCTTTGGCCGCTTCCTTGGCGATGCTCCGAATCAGGCCAAGGTTCCTGCGGTACAGCTTGTCCAGAGCAGTCTCATCCCCGTCGTAATACTGACGGATCAGTTCCTCGTTGGTCATGGAGTCTCACCTGCCTTTGGCTTCGGTGGACGGCCCCTGGGTTTGGAGACTCTGGTAATCTGGCAACGTTTATAGATTCGCTCTGTGGTTATCTTCTCTGTAAAATCCTCAACAGAAACATTGGGATCACGCAGAGCATCGTAAAGCAGATCACGCACATAGTCCTTGGCTCTTCTGGCATCTTCCTGGGAGATGGCGCCTCTCTGCATATCCTTCGTGATGCGGGAAAAGGCGGTCAGCTTGGCCTTGACCTTCGGAATGTCTCTGGCGAGTTCCTTCTGCACTTCCACCGTGCCGAACTGTCGGCAGGTGTAGCCGGGGGCGTGAGGACAGGCGCCTTCGCAGTACAAGGCGTGAACGCCACTCTTGAGCATAAAATATTTTCCACAGATGATGCAGCGGCGAATGTTATGGCCGCTGTTCAGGGCCAGCATATAATCCGCTTTCATCAGCGCCTGCAAGCTGTCGGTCACGTGCCCCTGACAGATGGCGGCGGAACCATCCGGCAGCTCCCGCGGCACATAGGAGAGCATATACTCATCGTGCCTCGTGTAACAGTCCCCGCGGCTGGTGATTGGATTGATGATCAGCTTCTCTGCGATGCGGTCATCATTATAGAAACCGTAGAGAGCCTCCGCATAGCTTTCCGGCCCGTTGGTTTTCAATTTGGAGATAGCGAACTTGATAAAATTCCGGATCGTGCCGTTAAACGCACGGATGTCGTGGAGGTACATATCATAGCGGTCGATATGCTTTTTGTATGTATCCCAGGTTCCCTCTGTCTCACCAAGGATGCGGAACATCTCGTAATAAAATGACTCGTCCATTTCCGAGTCGGCCTCACTGGGGCGAAACAGGTCCAGCGGTCTCCATAGGCCATCCTCTTCTGGTGCGGAGTCTGCCTCATTAAGTGCAAAGAATTTCTCCGCAGCGGCTCGGAGCCGTTCTATCTGTTCATCCTCCGGCGGGTCATGTTTCTCCGAAGGAAATAAACTGAATTGTCCTGTGACTTCACGGATCACAGAAAAGAAAGCATCATCGCTCTCGTCCAACAGTAAGCGGAACACCGTATACCGGCGCAGCTCCTGGCAGAGCGCGTCCATCTCGTCATTTAGCTTCCACCAAACCTCGGTGTCCTTATTGTGCTCATAGGCCGTCGTAAAGGTGCGGATGCGCTTCATCCGTTCATGCATGGGATGATAGTCATCGGGCGACAGATTCAGCAGATCCTCTGTCAGCCTTCCTGCATCAAACTGCTGACCGTTCAGCTCCAGGGTGCTGCCGTAGGTATAAAATATAATGTTGCCTTCCATTTCCATAAGCACCCTCCTCTGCAATAATTTGTCCTACCTGACTTTTAATCTGTCCATGCTTTTTATAAGAATATCATGTTTTCCTCCACAATACAAGCAGAGGGGTGAGGCGCACAGCTTCACCTCTACTTTTTTATTCAGAGGTGCTATATGAAACAAGAAAAACGACTGCAAACCATCGACGGCGAGAGCCTGATGAGCCTTCCACTCACGCCGCTCAACTTCGTGGTGGACACGCTGCTGTCTCAGGGACTGCACATCCTTGCTGGCTCCCCCAAGGTGGGCAAGTCCTGGCTGGCGCTGTGGCTCTCCGTCATGGTGGCAAAGGGAGAACCCGTCTGGGGGATGCCCGTCAAGCAGGGCACAACCCTCTACCTCTGTCTGGAAGACTCTACACTCCGCATCCAGAACCGGCTGTTCGAGATCACGGAGGATGCTCCCGCCAATGTCCACTTCTCTACCGGCAGTGACATTCTGGGCAAGGGGCTGGAGGAACAGCTCTGCACTTTCCTCACCGAACATCCAGACACGGTGCTGGTCATCATCGACACGTTGCAGATGATCCGCGGCACCAACTACGACAACACCTACGCCAACGACTACCGCGACCTCTCTGCTCTGAAACGAATCGCAGACACTCACGGTATCGCCATCCTGCTCATCCACCATCTGCGCAAAGAAACAGCCGACGATGTGTTCAGCCGCATCTCCGGTACGACAGCCATCAGCGGAGCGGTGGATTCCAGCTTCACGCTGGTGGAGGAACGGCGCGGCAGTGGCAAGGCGAAGCTCTTCTGCATCGGTCGCGACATCGAGTACCGGGAGTTGACGCTGGAACGCAACGGTGAAAATGTGTGGGAGATGGTAACAGACAGCAGAACACAGCCGGAGCTGCTGGGTGACCGCATCGTCTATCTGGTCTCTGAACTGATGCGCGGCCGCACAGAATTTATCGGCACTCCCACGGAGCTGTCTGAGAAGATTGACCCTGCCGGTACAGAGCGCATCACGCCCAAGAAAGTGTCTCGCCTGATCCTGCAAAACCTTGACGCGCTAAGCAAAATCGGCATTTCCGGTGTGGTGCGCCGCAGCAACGGAAAGCGGCTCATCGAGCTGCGCCGTGCCGAAAGTGACGATGCCCGGGGTGTCCCGGCGGTCGACCCTGTTGACCCTGTCGGGGCGCAGTGCGGCGATTTGCGGGAGGTTTCCAGCCATGGCGAGTAAACTCCCGCTGGAAAAAAGAAACGCCGTTTTGGGCCGCTTGTGGCCGAAATTGAAAATGCAGGAGTTCGGCGGGAGAAATCACCTCCTTGGAGGTGGCCAGCATCGCGTTTGTCTGGTCTGCGGCAGCGCCGCTGTCCCGCCTTCCGCCTGTTTGCGGGGCGCTGCCCCACACCCCATTTTTACGAAAGATTGGAGGAAACAACATGAAAAAGGATATTAAATTCAGCACCCGAATGGCATCCGAAGACCGGGAGGCCATTAAGGAACTGGCGAAGCAGTCCGGTATGTCCATGAGCGATTATGTGACCGCCTGTTGTCTGGGAAAGCAAGTCGTGGTTATCGACGGACTGAAAGATGTGCTGAAGGAGCTGAAATCCATTGGCAGAAATCTGAATCAGCTCGTCACCCTGGCGCACATGGGACGAGTGACTGTGATCGATCTGGAGAGTGTGCGTCAGGCGCTCTCTGAACTCAGCGAAGCTATCCGGTCGATCCTGGAACGAAAGCGGTGGTGACTATGGCGATCATCAGCTTCACCAACTACAAGCGGGGACAGACCACCGGATGCATGGG
>ENA-UOJC01004737-UOJC01004737.1-human-gut-metagenome-genome-assembly--contig:-C104-NODE-4737-length-11190-cov-20.320251_pt1 | contig 11190 bp, 3 predicted proteins | sample MGYA00242339_ERZ723886 | MGnify/ENA metagenome assembly ERZ723886 | reverse complement strand
TTGTCAGCGCCTGCAAGCATAACTTCTTTGACGGTTGCGCCGACGTTTTTACTCGTCATCGTGATTGTTGCGGTGACCGTTTCGCCTGCGACTACGCCCGTAAGGGTTGCAGGCATGGTTGCGGTGCCGTCGTAAGTTTTGGTTGCCGTCACTGTAAGAGTTTTAGCGGTGATGCTTGCGGTGACGTTTGCTACGGTTAGCATATAATTGTCTTTGTCAGCGCCTGCAAGCATAACTTCTTTGACGGTTGCGCCGACGTTTTTACTCGTCATCGTGATTGTTGCGGTGACCGTTTCGCCTGCGACTACGCCCGTAAGGGTTGCAGGCATGGTTGCGGTGCCGTCGTAAGTTTTGGTTGCCGTCGCCTTAAGTGCTTTTTTTGCGATTGCAAAGTCAACAGTTTTTGATGCGGCTTTCCACTCTGCCGTGCCTTCTACGCTGACTTTCGCAGTATATTCGCCGACGTTTTTCGGGGCGGTTGCGATGTATGTATTATCGTCTGCGCCTTTTACTTTATACATAATGGTAATTGCGCCGTCGCCGTAGCGGTTAACTTGCGATGCATCAAAAACAACTGCCGTTCCGTCATAGGGTTTGTCAAGCGTTAAACCGTCTGCAAACGCAATAGTGTTTGCTTTTGCGGAAAGCGGACTGCCATGAGAGAATGTTTCCGTGCCCTTTACGCCGCAAATGCAGGATTTGTAATATTTTGCCGCAGCGGTATAAGTAGCGTCGCTTGCAAAATACATTTCGGAAACTATTTCTTCATCGAAAACGTGAGACGCTTTATCGGAAACTTCATTGCATTTCTCGTCTTTGCATTTATGCCAGTGATAGTTTTCGTCAGTTGTCCATTCGGCGGAAAACTCATGTTTATGTGCGAGGGTGATCGGCAGTACGACGGCGCATATTACGCCCGCACCCAGCACGCACGCAAGGATGATTGCCAACATTTTGTGTGATAAGATCCAACTTTTCATAATTTACTCCTTTCTTTTTGTTATTTTTGTTTATGTCTTGAAGCGGGTAAAACAACCCGTATCAATACTTATTGTATTATGGTAAAATAGTTTTCCTCCGCTGTTTGCGGGCAGTTGTTTTACCGGTCAGTAGCACTCAGTTGCCCGAGTTTTTCTCAAATTTTGCGTACACATACATTCCTTCGTTTACGGTAAACGTGTAAGTTGCGTCCGACGATATAAGTTCTTCCGTCTGATCATCAACGGATTTATACCAACCGACGAAAGTAAATCCCACGTTTGCGACGGCGGTAAGAGTTATCCGCGTGCCTTTTTCAACAATTCTGCCGTTGCCGAATTTGACCGGCTTCCCGTTTTCGATAATATTCCCTCCGTTATATGGAGCTGAATAAGCGATAAAGTTATACATTTCTTTTTTTGCAAATTTGGCGAAAACGTACAGCTTACGGTTTACCGTAAAGGTATAAGTCGCATTCTCGGATATAAGTGTTTCGGCTTGCTGCTCGTTATAGAAATACCAGCCGAGGAATTTATATCCCACGTTTGCGACGGCGGTAAGAGTTATCCGAGTGCCTTTTTCAACAATTCTGCCGTTGCCGAAATCGACCGTCTGACCGTTTTCGGTGATATAACCCCAGTCATACTCGATACACTGAGCAAGGAAGTTGACTCGTTCCACTATTCTGATAGTGATTACCGCCTTTAATGCGGGGTTGGCAAGATAGGTGTAGGTAACGGTGTAAGTGCCTACTTTGCTCGTATCGAGCATATTGTTTGCGCTGACGCCGATCTCACTTTTAAGGCTGTATTCCAAGCCGCGGTAAAGCCTCTCGTATTTGTCACCGACTTTTCCGAGTACGTTGACGTATTCGAAATCAACCCAATGTTCGCTGTTAAGATTTAACACGTATTCTTCTTTCGGGTTGCCGTTTTCGTCAGTCTCGAAGCCGTGATCGTTGAGGTCGTCGAGTTTAATCTCGGTAACGGTGCCTCTGAACATAGCGGTCAGATAAACGTTACCTGTCTCTTCGCTTACGGTAAAGGTGTATTTAAGGTCGGTCGAAATCAACGCATCCGCATTGTAACCTGCGCTGTCGGAAGACGGGAACCAGCCTATAAAGCGATAACCTGCGTTGGGTTTAACTTCGACGGTAACGCTTGCATTGTTGGGCAGATCGTCGACATAAAAGCCGTTTTCGGCAGAAATGTCTTCGCCTACAAACTTGCCCGCACCGTCACTTTCTATTCTCGCACTGACGAAGAACGAATAGTCGAATCTTGCATAAACGGTAGCGTCTTCGTTTACGGTGAACTCGGCGACTTCTTTGTCGAAAATAAGTGCGGCGGTTTCGCCTTCGCCGTCGTACCAGCCGAGGAATTTGAAGTAAGCGGTTTCTCCGCTTGCCGAAACTTTAACCTTGGAGCCCTCCGTAACCACAAATTGCAGTTGTTTTTCGGCGGGAGAATATCCTTCGATATTATTATTGTAAATGTTTCCGTGTTCGCCCGCAATAACGGTTAAGGTAACTCTTTCCTTTTCGGCAAACTGCGCGAAAATATAGGTGTTGTCGGTTATCGTAAATGTTTCGGTCACATTCGACGAATAGAAGCGATTTCCTTCGGAGCCGGAGTTGGAGTTGGTTATATACCAGCCGGCAAATCTGTATCCTTCGTTAGGTACAGCCGTCAGCGTGAGCGTTCCGCCGAGGTCGACTTCCTCTCTGTATCCATCGGGATCTCTTACCACGACTTTGCCGTCTTTCTGTATCACACCCTGCGTGCCGTCCCTATCCAGCAGATACGAATACGTTTCGGCTTTTGGGACGTTTACCATGAGCGTGGCACTTACGGTCTTGTCATACTTGTAAGTAATAACTATTTCATGATCGCCCGTCTTTGTGTAGTCTACTTTGCTTGCGTCTACAATGTATTCGGATGCGTCGAGAACGTTGCCGTTGTTAGTCGTTACGGTAAGCCCGGTAAGGTCGGCTTGTTTTTTGGTCGACAAGTTGTAATGGAAGAATCCGTATTCAAACCCTTCGCAGGTCACGTCAAGCGTTTCGACTTCTTCAACGAATAAGGCTTTGATATGCACGTCTGCGCCGTTCTGTCTAAACTCATATTCGACTTCCGTCGAAACGGGCTCTTCGGAAAGGTTACCCTCTTCGTCCACCAAATACCAACCGACGAATTTATAACCTTCGGCGGGTTTTGCCAGTAACACTCTGTTATCGCCGAGAGCGAAATAATTTAAAACATGGGGAGTATTACTCGTCTTAATTTCGTTAAACTTATTGTTTTTCTCTGCGATAGAGCCTTTGCCTGCTAATTCGACGGTAAGATGCGCAAACCGTTCCGAAACGTACACAATGAAAGCGTTGTATACTACATCTTCCATCGCTTTGTTTATCCTGCTGAAATGTACAGTGTATTTTATTTGGTAGGAGCCTTCCTTTCTGAAATCCAGCCCGCCGTAATCTATGGAATAATCGCCGAAGAACAATTTTACGTGTTCATACACGTTGCCGTCGGTCGGGTTATCTTTACGGCGAAGACCTCTTACGTCCAGCTTCAAAAAGTCGGTTTCGGGCGTGCCGGGTTTGTAATACAATACGTTTTGCGCTTCAAGCGGTACCGTGCCCTCTCTGTATACCCGGGGCAGTCCCGACTCGCCCACCCAGTGATGCAACTGATAAACGTCAGTTTTGAGATTGGATTTTTCGGGTTTGATTTTGAACATAGCGATAATGTTTAAATCATAGTCGCTCATGCCTATTTCGTAAGTTGCGCTTTCGGAGAGAAGATCGCCGAGAACGCCGCCGGCGTACCATATGTACCAACCGCCGAATTCGAAATCGCTATCGGGTACGGCGGTAATGCTGTACTTCTGATCTTTATCGGTGAAGATAAGCTGTTTTTCGGTGTAGACGTCATATTTTTCTTCCATATAGAAGTGTCCGTTTTTTCCGGCTTTAACTATAACGTCGCTGTTCTTCTCGGAAACATAAACTGTTATAACAAGAGTAAGTTCTTTTTCGTCGCTGACTCTGACCTTATATTCCACACGATACTCACCCTCTTTGGAATAATCGATCTCGTCAAGACCGGTAACGACGAATTGTTCGGGCGCAAGAAGCGTGTACATAAGTCTGAAGCCTTTTTTCTTTTTACCCTTGATTATAAGTTTGCTTAAGTCGATTCCCGCCTGATTGCCGGGTTTGATGTATACCGACGTGGCGGCTCTTCCGTCCGCATAGCCCTTAGGCATGTTTGAATTACCGGGGAACGCCCATATGCTTTCCATATCGGTAAGATCCGCCGCAAATTTGCAAACTATCGTCGTTGTGCCGGCAACTGTTTTGTGAGCAAAGCGGCTTTCCGTTGAAAACGGAGTGCTTTCGATTTCGCCATCTTTCTCTCTAAACCAACCGCTATGAACAAAATCATATCCGCATTCAACGGAAAGATTCAATTTTTTGTTCGCTTTGGAATAGATTGTCTTTTCTTCGCCGGAATAGATTTTGTCAATTACATGGTCAATTATACTATACTCTACCCCATAAATAAATTCGATTTCAGACGATACGATAACCGTTCCCTCGCACGGACCGGGATTCTTTATAACGAGCGCCGAACTATTTGAGTTGTCAAGAAAAACGTAAGGTGAGAAAGAGTCCGTTTCAAAAATAACGTTCCCGTCTTTGAACTCGCAGTCGAGTCGTTCGACGTTGCTTTCACTCTTGATGTGGAGAACCATATATTCTTCGACGCCTTCTATGGGTGCGGGTACGGACACTCTGACTTTTCCGTCGGGTTGAACCTTAACTCCGTCGGATTCTACCGAAATGTCGATTGTCACCATTTTTTCGTCGGCGAGCAATTTAAACTCTTCGGGCAGTTTGTCAATAGTGCTTTTTGCCGTTTCTTCCGTCATTTCCACTTTTTCGGTTATGAGTTTTGCCTTTTTCCCGAAGTTTCCGCCGGTAAGCGTCACTCCCGTATCGCTTTTCAGCTCATTCGTTTTGCCGCCGCCGTTGCAACTTGCAAAAACGCACAGGCTTAATGCGACCAATATCACGGATATGACGCAAAATAGCTTTTTCTTCATAGATTTTGTCTCCTTTTTCTTTTTGTTCTTTCAAACCGCGGCTGAAATTTGCGATTCAAAAAATTGTGCTTTGTGTTTTTAAGTGTTAAAATTATTCTTTACCCCTGCCGTTTTATGCCGATAATCGACTTACAGGCGGGTTTTTGTCGTTTTTTTGTGTTATTGTTTTTTCTCAAAAATTCCTTTGATTGCCGCAATTAGATCGGCAAAAGTCTTTTTCCTGACGACGAACCAGTAGATCGCAAATCCGCCGAGTCCTGCAACCGCTACCGAACCGATTACGATACCCGCAATCCCACCGCCGGACAATCCTTTCTTTGCCACGGGAGCATCTTCATACACAGCCGTAAGAGTGGTTTCGCCAGTTACGGTGAAGGTGTATTCGGTATACGTGCCGACGATGTTTCCGCTTTCGTCCTTCCAGCCTTTGAATACTTTGCCTGCCTCCGGCGCATTTGCCTTTACGGTTACGGTAGCTCCTTCTTTAAAGAATACGTCGTCCTTGTCGTTTATCGTTCCGAAATTCACGGTTACTTTATGCGTGCCGATTTTTGCTATTCTCAGGTCGGCTATCTCGTTTCCGTCATTATCGAAATGCCTTGCGCATATGGTGCAGTCTTTGTGCGCCGTTACGCCGTAATCTTCAATCGTCGGAGCAACCTCTTTCACCCACTCGCCGAATACGTGCGCTTCTACGTCCTTTTTTGCGTCGCAGTTTTTGCACTTGTGGTAATGGTTTTCTTTGTCGATGGAATACTCGCTGTCGAAATCGTGGATAATCGTTTGTTCAAGCGTAATTTCAGTGTTGCAGGCGGCGTCCTTAAAGAGTTTCCTGCACTCCTTGCGCTGACATTCGTAATACTCGATGTTTCCGTCCTTACCGTCAGAGCAAGGAGTTGCGTCGTGACGTATGCCCAGATGTCCCTTGGGAATAACTGCGCCGGAGGCATTCCACTCCATAGTGCGAACGGCGTCGAAAAACGCTGCTTCGCACCCTACGCAAACGTACTTGTCTTTTATTCCGTCCTCTGTGCAGGTTACAGGTTTGCCTGCCTCTAAAATAACCGTTTCGTGCGGACACTCTATTGCCGGCTTGGTCTGAAAGACGAACGTAATCTCCTTTAGGTCCGTGCTTTGAGTATAACTCGACAAATTTCCGCCGTTGATATTGAGTTCGCAAAGCCAATTTTCGATAGTTGTTTTGCCGAGGGTCTGGAACGTTTTGCCTTCCGGAGCGTTTATCGTTACTTCTACTTGCATGCTTCTATTTAACGTCATCAAACCGTCATACAGGTATCCGCTTACATTGTTTACCGTCACCTCTAATCTGTTTTTTTCGGCGACTGTTATCGTTTCGGGCGAAAGACCCGCAAGGGGTTGTGAAATTTCTATATCTATGGATTGCACGACGCTTTCAACACGAAGCAACACAAGTACGACAAGATTTCCGTTGTTATCTCTAATCTTTTTGCTCAGCACTTCGCCGCGAGTTACCTTAACGCTTAAATCGTCTATATTTTCCGGGAAAGTGCAGTTCGTTTGCGGTTTAAATGCGTATTGCATGACGCTGTTTTCGGTAATGAACGTCGTTTTAAAGTTATGCGGACCGCTTAAATAGCCGTTCCCGTCGCGACTGAAAGACGCAATGTGGTAATTGATTCCCAAGTCTATTACGTTGCCTTTTATTACGGTGGGATAGAACATCGCTTCGTACGCCATTCCTTTGTAAAACTCCGGCACGTCTATTAAAACTTCTTTGATATATTTATCGGACGAACACTCCGTGCAAGTTCCGTTTACGAAATTATGCGGAAGAAAATCTCCGTGTTCCAAGCCGCACGCAGCACCGTTTTTCTCATAGGCGCACTTTGCCTTTTTTTGGCAGGTTGCAGTGCCGCCGGCAGGAGAATGTCTTAAACTCGTGTCCTCCTCTTTACAATATTTGCAGAACCCGAGATGCATGTACGTTCCGTCGAGGCTGCCGAACGACTTGAATTCGTATTTATGTCCTGTCGCTGCAAGGTATACTTCGCCGCAAGTGTCGCACTGTGCGCCGCTCAGACAAGTTTGCTCGCCTCCGCTGTGTTCTTCTTTTTTGACTTTGCCGCTTGCATCCTTTTCAAATTCGCCGCAAACGCACTTAAACACGTGACAAGTTGCGTCGGACTCGTCGGGCGCAGCGGTAAAATTATGCTTTGCGTCCGGATTGCCGAGGTCGCCGCACTTTTTGCACTTTGCGTTACAGCCCGAATAGAACTCGTGGCTTGCATACTGCGAGCCTTTGTCAAAAGCAAGGGCAACGCCTGGGCAAGTCGGATCGGTGCATTTCGTGTATCCGTGATGTTCGTAATCTATCTTCTCGATTTCTTCAACCCACGTATGCTCATGTCCGCCCGATACGGCTGCAATCGTAACGGGAATATCGCAAGTCTGTCCGTCCGCCGCCGTTACGGTTATGCACATCGTTCCGCCGTCCATTGCGTTTTTGGCGATAATTTGATAGTAGCAGGTGGATGCGTCGTCGTTAAAGCCGTCGTGCTTATCCAATTTCGTGCCGACGGGAGCGGTTTTCACCGTATATGCGTAAGGACCGGGCGCACCTCTGAGCCACATACCCGTGCCGGTGTACAACGTGCCTATTTTGCCCATTACTTCTTCGTCGATTTTGGGATATATAGTTTGCCGATACCCTATGTAAGTCAGACCTTTTGAAATAATGAAGTCCATATCTATTGCAGTTAAATCGGCGAATTGCCCGGCAATGTCCCAAAGCTCTACGTCTTTACCTTTGCCGAGTTCAGCTCCGGAAACTTTAAGCTTCCTTTTCAATGAGTCAACGTCTTTGGACAGTTTATGGTTTTCTTTAAGCTCAAAACGAATGCGGATACAATACGCAACTTTCTGCTCGATAAGTTGATTTTCGACTCTGCTCCACGGAAATGACGCCTTGTCTTTTTCCCACAACGTTTTCGCTTGCCCATCTTTGGATACGAACTGGAGCGTTGCCGTATAGTTTGCGCCCGCAGGAACTTTGAGCGTTCTTTCCGTTTCGTTCTCGAATTCAAACGCAGCGGCAAGGCTGTCGCCTACGTTTACCTTTTTGAACGCCACCTCGAGCGTGTCGATAGTCGTCGTTTCGGCGTAAGCCGACTGCGGATTGACTGATGCTATACCGAGAATTACCGCAAAGCACATAGCCAGCCCCAATGCAAGCGTAAATATCTTTGTTCTTCTTGTTTTGTGTGTCATAATCGCTGCTCCTTATTAAGTCCGTTTTCTTATGTATGATATTTTGCTTTTTGTTGTAAATGCAACATTGACTTTCGTGCGCATGTGTGATATACTGTATACACTCACAGCGTTTCCGTGCTTGCTTGCACCGTTTGAAACATCGTGAGTATAGCAGAAACGCAATAAAAATTCCCCCACCCAAAACTGAAAAAGGTGGGGAAAAACGAAAAAATCAAAAAAATTTTAAAAATCGGGTGGGCAAACGCTCTTGTAACCGGTAGCGGAAGATCGATATGAGATGTAATACCAAAAAAATTGTTTCATTGTTTATCGTCATTGCGATGACGCTCTCAATACCCTTTACGTCTTTTGCGTGCAATAAAAACAACACCTTGCTGGACCCCAAAAAACCGACGACTCTTACCATGTGGCACGTTTACGGCGAGCAGGTCTATTCTCCCATGAACGACATCGTTGAACAATTCAACTCGACCGTCGGCAAAGACAAGGGCATCATCATAAACGTTGCGCTGATGTCAAACGCTTCGCAGATTGGCGAAAAATTGAAAGATGCGCAAACAGGCAAAGCGGGCTCCAAGGAAATGCCCGATTTGTTCTTTTGCCATTCGAGCGACGTGCGAAGCCTGGGCGCAAATAAACTTTTGGATTGGAACGATTATTTTTCCACGTCCGAACTTGACAAATTCGTCCCCGATTTTTTAAGCGACGGAATGGTCGACGATAAACTTGTCGTTTTTCCCGTTTCAAAATCGACTTATATGCTATTCATCGCAGGCGGAGTTTTTGACAGATTTGCCGCCGACAAAGACGTTTCGCTATCCGACCTCGGAACATGGAAAGGATTTTTCTCCGTTGCCGAAAAATATTACGAGTGGTCGGGCGGCAAACCGTTCTGCGCAATAGATTATCTGATAAGAATTGCCGAACTGTGCGCCATATCCGGCGGAGAGAATATTTCTTATAAAGACGGCTGGTACGACGCAAACAACCCCGCTCTGATACAAGCATACGAAATGTTTGCCACGGCTATCGCCAAAGGACATATTGTCGTATCCGATTTGTATTCCAACACGCAGGTTATGACGGGACAAACATGCGCAGGCATCGGTTCTTCGGCTTCTGTGCTCTATTACAACGACGAAATCACCTACCCCGACAACACGTCTGAAGCTATGAATCTGAAAGTTTTGCCCATGCCCCAACAGACAGGCAAACAAAAAGTCGCAACGCAATCGGGCGTAGGTCTTTGCGCTTATAAAACGACGGATATCAAAGCTGAAGCGGCAACCGTCTTCGTGCGATGGTTTACCGAAGAACGCCGCAATATAGATTTTGTCCTTTCAACGGGTTATATGCCCGTAAGAACGGGGGCTTTTGCAAAAATCGGCGAAAACTCTTTTAAGTCGGAAGCCTACAAAAATCTTTATAAGGCTCTGGCTACAACCGTTGAGACCTGCTCTTTTAAACAAGAACCGAGTTTTGAGGGTTATTACACCAAAGTATACGCTTTGTACGAAAAAATCCGCAACATTCAGAGTACGCTCGAACAAAGATACGAAAAAGGCGCAACCTGCGAACAACTGGTTGCGGAAATGGACGCTGCGCTTATTGGAAGCAAGTAATTGCGGCAAACGTCGGCAGAAGAGAAAACATCGGAGCAACTGCAATATGAAACTCATAGATTTCAAAAAAAAGAAAACTTCTATGCATCGTAAGCTTTTATTGTACATGCTTGCACTTGTTCTCGTTGTCGTTATGTTTATCGCAGTCGGATTGTTTTTCGTCGGACAGTTTTCCACAACAACGGAAAAATATTCAAACAATCTGACTTTTCAAAACGACTTCTATACAAGGCAAATCGAAAAATTCTTTGACGACCTTTCGATGATGAACGAGATGCTCGCAACCGACGCTTCGGCTTTAATAGACGATTATCTGAATGAAAAAGGAATTCATATAAGCACGCTCAACGATTCTCAATTGTATACGGAAGGCGTACAAAAAGCGCTTTTCCCAAAACTTAAAGAGGAATTATTAAAAGCCGATGCGTCGGGCGCATTTATAATGCTTAACGCAACCGTAAATACGGGCAAACCCAACTCGGATAAATACAGAACAGGATTATATTTTAAACGCAGCACCCTTGACCGAACGGATGAAACATTACTGCTGTTTCGGGGCAGCGCAGAACTCGGTAGAAAAAACGACATAATGCCGCACCGTAAATGGCGTCTGGAATTCAAAATCGATTTCGTGCCGCAAACAAAAAACTTTTTCAACGAAACAATCGTCAAAGAAAAAAAATCGGTGCTGACCGATATTTTTACGCTTAACGGAACAAGCGAAGAAGCAATGGCTTTCCTCACTCCTCTGTTCGGCGCAGACGGGACGTATTACGGCATTTGCGGATTTGAAATCTCGAAAAATTACTTCAAAGATTTCTTTGCTCAACCCACAAAATTAGAGCAACTAACCTGCACCTTTTCCAAAACGACAGAAGACGGCAAAATAGACTGCGAAAACATATTTTGGGCAGGCGTCCTCGGCGGATACTCTCTGAAACCGAGCGGTACGCTTATACCAAAAGAAATAAACGACTCACTCACCGAGTTCTTAGGCGAAAACACTTTCGTTGCCGCTAAAAACGAGGTTAATATCTGCGATACATCCTACACTCTTGTAGTTATGCGACCGAAAAGCGAATTCGATAAAACCGTAACCGTCAATGTTATAAAAATTGTATTGGTATGTTTTTTGCTTGTATTTTCCGCCGTTGTTCTTTGCGTAATTTTTTCGCAAAAATTTGTTTCGCCTGTGATAAAAAGTCTTGAAAAAATACGTATGCAGGAG
>ENA-UOJC01004728-UOJC01004728.1-human-gut-metagenome-genome-assembly--contig:-C104-NODE-4728-length-11217-cov-4.148092_pt1 | contig 11217 bp, 7 predicted proteins | sample MGYA00242339_ERZ723886 | MGnify/ENA metagenome assembly ERZ723886 | reverse complement strand
AATGGACAGTCCGCTGTAGGAAAGCACCGGTATCGTCGTCATTATCACTGACAGCGCCACCGCCCCTGCCACATAGAGAATCACATCACCGGTAAAGCGGATTTCCAGGCTTCTCGTAACGGAAAACTCCAAAAACGCCGTGGAAGCGCCAAGCAGCTTACAGAACACCGCGCCTAACGGTACGCCTGCCAACGCCGATACAACGCTTAAGAAAACGCTCTGCATCAGATACAGCAAAAACACCTGCCGTTTGGAGGCTCCTCTGGAGCGCATCAGCGAAATTTCGTTTCTCTCCATCTGCAGCATCTGCCCTGCAATCATGTAAAGGAACGCACATAAGAGCAAAAGCACCGGAACCTGTAAAATCAACAGCGTCGCTTCGATTCGCTTTGCCTTACTGCTGTAGCTGTTGAGAATCTCCATATAACCGCTGTCCGCCGTTCTGTCCTTCAGCACCTCAACCCTGTCCATGCGGTTCATGTTGTACATGAGCCCGCTGACCTCGGTGATATCAAGAGTCTCATAATCCCAGATAAAATTCCAGCTTCCGTACAGGGAGTAGAGATTTTCCACCCCTGTTCCCAGAAAATTGTTCTGAAAGGCTTGCTCCGTGGCATAAACCTGTTCTGCAAGCTCGTCCTTCACAGGCTCCCAGTACAGCTCGCTCTCATCCAGTGGGCGGAATACACCCACCACCTTTAATTTCAGCGGATTCCCGTTCTTGTCTTCCCACAAATCATAGGTATATTCGTCATCAATCAGGATGTCCTGCTCTACCATAGCCTCATCACTGACCATGATTTCCAGAAAGCCGTCGCTGTCAGTCTCGTCGGAGGGGTATCTTCCGTAAAGGATTTCCACATGCTCCTGCATTCCCGAAATGGAGGATAATGTCAGTCTTTTTCCCGTCTCGTCATCTCTCACGACAGCAGGTGTTGCCCTCTGTGTACCCAGACGATAAGTCACCACTGTATCCAGGATATCCAAATCAAGCTGTTCCGCTGCCTGAAAAGCTTCTGTCTCCATCGTAGTAAAGCCCGTCTTGCCGCCGCCCTTTAAGGTGCTGTAGGTGACGCTGAAAACAGCGGGCCAGCAGTTCTTTTCCTCTTTGTAATTATCAAATTCATCCGTCAGCATCTTCTGGAAAGAAGACACACGATACAGAGGATAGCTTGCCGCAACGGAAATCAAAAGAATATTACCAATCAGCAGACAAAGCACCATCCATTTTTTATGCAGTAATTTATGTAACATTAAAGAAAACATATCGTTATTTGCTTCCTTCCCGATTAATTATATACAATCTTCATGCCTTCGGTCAGTCCCTCAAGCACCCAGTAGTTCTCCACATTGCTTCCGCCCGGAATAAATTCCGTTTTCAGCAGTGTTCCGTCTTCCTTAAGTACCGTGACAAAGTATTCGTCCTCCTCCACCGTCACCGCCGCCTTCGGAACAATAATCACGTTATCTACCGTTTTCAGATTTCCCTTTAACACAAGGTTATTGAGACCGGTTTTGTCCAATTCCTCCACGTCCTGTTCAAAATCCAGCCGGAAAATGGTTTCCTCCGTGTCCAGGTTGCCGTACAATGCCCAGCTTCCTCCATTCACCACCATGCCCGGAGTAAGACCGTTCCGATTGTCAAAGATAACCTCCATGCCATAATGGAACTGATCCGCCTGGGAGGTTGTGGCGGCATACACCACGCTGCTGTTCATAATATGGCAGATATAGTCTCCATCCTTCAGCTCTTTTCCTGCCGAATATTTTGTGGAGTAATACACATATCCCGCGGTTTCCGCCTGAATCTCGTAAACCTCTCCTATCCGGGTCAGCTTCTCCAGCTCTTCCTCCGCTTCCGCTATCTGGTTTTCATAGCTGTATCTGGTATACTCCCAGTCCAGTTGTCTCTGGGAATACCGGATATCCTGCACCGCCCGCTTATAATCATTATAAATCAAGGCTCTCTGTTCCGTAATATCCTCCAAATCCTCCTGCATCTGCTTCTCCGCTTCCTGATAACGCTCTTTCAGGCGCTGCAGCCGGATTCCCGCTTCCTCCACAGCAATTTCATCAATATCCGTGTAAACGGTTGCAATCACGTCTCCCTCTTCCACATACTGCATATACTCTGCAATATATTCGCCGAAGGTCGCCGTAACGCCATCCAGCGAAAGCCGGACTGTGGGTACATTCAGGTAGCTTCTCTTGAGAATCTGCTTTAAGGCTTCCTCCTCAAAGGTTCCCTTTTCCAGCGTAAGCACCGTATAGAGATTATCTACTGTCTGTTCCTCCTGTTCCAGCGCGTCCGTTTTCAGGTAATCTTCCCGCTCGATGTCCTGCTTTTTGCCGCTTCCCGTGTCCGTCATCAAGGTTCCCTGGGATTCGCAGCCGACAAGGGATATCGTCATGGCAAGTCCAAGCAGAATTGCCGTTATTCTCTTATTCCTGCACATAAACCACATCTCCTTCCTCCAGTCCTTCCAGAATTTCCACATTGATACCGTCCGTACTGCCGACTTTTACGGACACTCTCTCATGTCTGCCGTCCACATCCTTGTATACATAATAATTTCCGCCTGCGGACTGCACTGCGGTTTCAGGAAGCAGAAGTACATCCTGTTTTTCTTTCATAACCAGCTTGATTTTTCCGTAATCGCCCTGGGAAATCTCACCATCCGGGTCGGAAATCAAAAACTCGGAATAGGCGTCCTCGCCATTATTCTTAGTCGCCATGTAATAATCATGATCCATCGGGATGGAAACTGCCTCATATTCTTTTCCATCCTTCCAGAAAACCGCCTTTTCAAGCTGATTCAGTACGGTAAGGCTGACATACAGGCATCTCGCGTAGCTTACAGAGGTATCCGCCACCGCCGCATAATAGAAATTTCTGTCAAGGGCAGTTCCGTATTCCACGGACGCCAACGCAATAATCGTTCCGTCAAAGGGGGCTTTTATCAGATTGCCCTCGCTCTCCTCACGCAGCTTCTGAAGCTCCGCGGCGCAGTGGGGACGTTCCAAATCATAGGTCTCCTTAAGCTGCTTTAACTGCAATTCCAGCTTCTGACGCTGTTCGTCATAATTCCCCGCCTGTTTGCAGGTCTCCGTGTACTCTGTCGTGTAATATTCCAGCGTATCCAGGATACTGTACACGTTTTCCAGTTCTTTTTTGGCAATGGCAATCTCATTTTCCAGAGAAGCTTTCTCATACTCATAGGTTTTGTCAAGGTTTTCCAGTTCCTTCTCCTTATTTTCTATCGCCTTCTCCAGATTTTCCATCGCAGGAACAGCAAGAATATCGCCCTCCTTCACGGTATCGCCAAGCTCCACAAGAAATTCTCCGAAAGCGCCCTCCTCTGCAAAAGTCAACTGTTCCACTCCGGGTCCCACCTGGGCATCGTAATATGCGGCAACCTGCATATCGCCCCTTGTCACTTCCGTTGTCTGGGGGGCATTCAGAGCGGATTCCTTTAATTCCACAATCACATCACTCTGCGCCGTGCTGCCGCCGCAGCCTCCCAGCGCTGCCGCGCTTATCAAAAGTATTCCTAACCATTTTACCCTTTTCATTTATCTATCCACCTAAACCTTATTTCTTTAAAGCTACAATCTCACCCTGCTAAATACCGTCCGAAATTTCCACCATGTCGTCTCCCTCAAGACCTACGGTAACGTACCGCATCTCCAAAAGACCGTCTTTTTCCAGATATACGAAAGGACCGTTGTCAGATTCATGAATGGCGTCCTCAGGAATACAGAGTACATTATCCCTGCGTTCAATCTCCATGGTGATGCTTCCGTTGGTGTTGCTTGCGATAATCTCCTCACCCACGGGCTTAAAATACATCTGCTCGTCCCAGGAATCCGTCAGGGCGGGAACTGCCTCGCAGGTATACTCCGTGCCGGACTCCCGATAGCTCACCGTAAGGCTTTCCGCCTCTTTGAAATAATCCGCATATGCTAAATCATCCGTGGTAAAATAGCAGGCGTCCAGATTGCTGACCGTCACTACCACTCTGTCCTTCTTGCTGTAGGTATCCTCCAGCGAATTTTCCAGATAGGTAATCTCTCCGGTAATTCCTGCAAAAAGCTGACCGTCCTCCAGCTCCTGGCGGGATTTTTCAAGCCGTTTCTTTAAAAGAGAAAGCTGGTCATTCATATCCTCCAGGGTTGTCTGATACTGCTTTTCAATGCTTTCCTTCTTTTCCGCCAGCTCCTCTTTATCCTGTTTCGTCATATAAGTATAGGTATACAGTCTCTCTGCACTGGCAAGCTCAAAGGCTTTCATTTCCTCTGTCTGCGCAAGCTCCAACTCCTGACATTCTATCTGAAAGGTAAGTTCCTCAATGGTTTCTTCCAAATCTTCTACGTCCAGCGCCACAAGCAGTTGTCCCGGAGAGACATAGTCTCCCATTTTGACTTCCACGCGGGCAATCAGACCGCCGTCAACCGGGAAGGAAAGCTCCTGCTTTTCCGTCGAGGTATAGCTTAAGCGGACGGTAACATTTTTTACCACCTCGCCGTACTCTACGGTTGTCGTGGGATATGCCGCCTCTTCTTCCTCCTGCACCAGTACGGGCTGTGGGTCGTCTGCCTCCTGCTGCCCGCATCCAGCCGCCGCAAGCGCCATGCTCCCCGCAAAAATCACCGCCAAAATTTTTCGTTTCATTCTTTATAATGCTCCTTTGTTAAAATATAACCTTCCCATAATTTACTTTACAGTATAAAGGAGAGATATCGCAATTGCAATATCTCTCCTCCATAAAAATAAAAACGTTTTTTGTCTTTTCTACTGCTTTACTTTCAGACAGCGTATGGCATTCAGCACTGCGAGCACCATAACACCCACGTCCGCAAAAATGGCAATCCACATATTTGCAATACCAAGGGCGCCCAGAACCAGGCAGATTCCCTTTACAGCCAATGCAAATACGATATTTTCATAAACGATTCTGAGACATTTTCTCGAAATCCGTATCGCAAGCGCAAGCTTCCGGGGGTTATCGTCCATCAGAACAATATCCGCCGCCTCTATTGCCGCATCGGAGCCTAATGCTCCCATGGCAATACCGATATCCGCTCTGGAAAGCACGGGGGCATCGTTGATGCCATCGCCCACAAATACCAGCTTTTCTTTGCCGTTCTTTTCCTGCAGAAGCCTTTCCACCTCCGCAACCTTATCCGCGGGAAGCAGTTCGCTTCTCACTTCATCCAGACCAAGCTGCGCTGCCACCTGTTCGGCTACGGCTCTGCCGTCCCCGGTCAGCATCACAGTCTTTCGCACGCCTGATTTTTTCAGCGCTGCGATGGCTTCCTGCGCCTCCTCCTTGACCACATCCGCTATCAGAATATAGCCTGCATAAACGCCTTCTACCGCCACATGCACAACAGTTCCGACGCCAGTGTTTTGTTCCCCTAAGATGCCCAGTGATTTCATCAGCTTTCCATTGCCTGCCGCCACTGTTTTGTCGTCCACCTTTGCCTTGACGCCGTGACCGCCGATTTCTTCCACATCGCTCACTCTTTCACCGTCAATTTCCGCGCCATACGCCTCTTTCAGACTCTTGCTGATAGGATGACTGGAATACATTTCCGCATGGGCAGCATATTCCAGAAGCTTCTGCTTAGCTTCCTCTCCCCACTGCTTCGCAAAGCGCTCTGACGGTGACACTTGTGTCACTTCAAATACGCCTTTTGTCAGTGTTCCTGTCTTATCGAATACCACATAGCCGGTCTCTGCCAGCGTCTCCAGATAGTTGGAGCCTTTTACCAGAATACCGCATGCCGAAGCGCCGCCGATACCGCCGAAAAAGCTTAACGGGATGGAAATGACCAGCGCACAGGGGCAACTGATAACCAGAAAGGTCAGCGCACGCGTCACCCAGGTAGCAACGGATACCGGATTCCCTGTCATCAAATTGAAAAGAGGGGGCAGAACCGCAAGCGCCAGTGCGCTAAAGCAGACCGCCGGTGTGTAATATCTTGCAAATTTGGTAATGAAATTCTCGGAGCGGGATTTTTTCATGCTGGAATTTTCTACCAAATCCAATATTTTGGATACGGTAGACTCTCCGAATTCCTTTGTAGTGCGCACCTTTAAAAGTCCGGTCAGGTTGACGCAGCCGCTGATAACGGCGTCTCCCGCCTGTACCTCCCTGGGGACGCTTTCTCCGGTCAGCGCACTGGTATTTAAGGTAGCGCTTCCCTCCTCCATGACACCGTCAATCGGTACTTTTTCGCCGGGTCGGATGATAATCATACTGCCGACCTCCACATCATCAGGGTCTACCTGCTCCAGCTTTCCGTCCGCCCCCTCAATATTGGCATAATCGGGACGGATATCCATCAGGGCGCTGATATTCCTGCGGCTCTTTCCCACTGCAACCGCCTGAAACAGCTCGCCTATCTGATAAAAAAGCATTACCGCCACGCCCTCGGCATATTCCCCAAGGCAGATAGCGCCCACCGTTGCAACTGCCATCAGGAAATTTTCATCAAACACTTCTCCGTGAACAATACCCAGCACGGCTTTCCGCAAAATGTCATAGCCGATAATCAGATAGGGAATCAGATATAAAATCAGCTTTAAAATTCCTTCCGCCGGGTTAAAATGCAGCGCCGCCAGCAAAATAGCTGCAACCGCAATCCGGCACAGGACTTTTTTCTGTTTTTTCGTCATTGTAAGTCAGCTCCTTTTTGTATCTCGCACAATTTAACGCCAAAGGGATTTTGAATCCCTACAGATAGATTTCGCAGTCGGACTCCACTTTCTTACATGCCTTGAGTACCTGCTCCATAACAGTCTTGTCGTCGCTGCCCTCCGCAAATTCCACCTTCATTTTCTGTGTCATGAAGCTTACGGCGGCATCCTGTACGCCTTCTACCTTCTTTGCCGCTTCCTCCATCTTTAAAGCACAGTTTGCACAATCCACTTCAATTTTATAGGTTTTCTTCATCTCTTTTTCCTCCATTTTCTGAATACATATGTCTGCTCGCAGATGCGAATGATTTGCATCTCAATTTTACTTTCGTTCATATGAACCATTGTTCATATGTTTATATTACCATATTTCTGTGGATTGTCAATCCCTATTTAAAAAAACCTCTTTAATGGTTCTGGGGCAGTTCCTTCATTTGATTGTTTCTGATATCAATAACAGGACCGCCGGTTCCTTCAATGTATTCTCTGGTAATCGTAACCCTGCCGATATTGTCATCCTTCGGAATCTCATACATGATATCCAGCATAAATTCCTCGATAATGGAGCGGAGCGCTCTTGCGCCGGTGTCGCGCTTCATGGCTTTTTCCGCGATGGCTTCCAGCGCCTCGTCGGTAAAATCCAGCTTCACTTCGTCCAATTCCAAAAGCTTCTGGTACTGCTTGAGGATTGCATTCTTTGGCTCCTTCAGTATCTTGACCATCATTTCCTTAGACAGTCCCTGCAGGGTGAAAAGGATGGGCAGACGTCCGATAAATTCGGGAATCATGCCGAATTTTCTGATATCCTCCACGGTCACTTTGGACAGGATATCCTTATCTTTGTCATATTTATCCTTTAATTCGGAATTAAATCCGATGGAAGCGCTCTTCGTCAGACGCTCCTTGATAATCTCCTCCAAATCGGGGAACGCGCCGCCGCAGATAAACAGAATGTTTTTCGTGTTTACCGTAGCCAACGGAACCATGGCGTTCTTGCTGTTGGCTCCTACAGGCACCTCCACTTCCGCGCCCTCCAACAGCTTTAACATTCCCTGCTGCACGCTCTCGCCGCTGACGTCGCGGGAGTTGGTATTCTTTTTCTTGGCAATCTTGTCAATCTCATCGATAAAGATAATGCCTCTCTCCGCCTTTTCCACATCGTTGTCGGCAGCCGCAAGAAGCTTGGAAACCACGCTCTCGATGTCGTCGCCGATATATCCCGCCTCGGTCAGCGAGGTTGCATCCGCAATTGCCAGAGGAACATCCAGCAGTCTCGCGAGGGTTTTTACCAGATAGGTTTTACCGCAGCCTGTCGGTCCAATCATGAGCATGTTGGACTTCTCAATTTCGATTTCGTCCATCGTGCCTGTCGCCACACGTTTATAATGGTTGTAAACAGCCACGGAAATTACCTTCTTGGCATGCTCCTGACCAACCACATACTCGTCCAAGCTCGCTTTTATTTTATGGGGCGCGGGAATGTTTTTGATATCCAGTACCGGCTCCGCCTCTTCCTTCTTCTTTTTCTTCTTAAGCTTCTGCTTGTTGGGGATTCCGCCGTCCCCCTGCAAATCCGCAAGGTTCACAATGCTGATATTGGGAAATCCGTCCTGCATATTGGGGTTATTCAGCATTCCCTGATAGTCAAACTGGCTTACTGTCTCCATCGTTTTGTGCATACAATCATCGCATACGCAAATATTGTTGGGAAGCTTGAACATCCTTCCTGCCTTGCTCTCCGGTCTGCGGCAGATAAAGCAGACGTCCTCGTACTCGCTGTTGTCGCTCTTTCCCGCCCTGGCAGTGGTGGAAGCGTCCTTATGACCGGATGCCGTATCCTCCGTTCTCTCCTCTGCTTCCGTTTCTTCTATATCGTTATTCTCGTTTTCGTTATATAAATCTGACATATTCTTCTCCTTATTTTAATCGTTTCCATCCCGGCGCTGCGCAGAACATTTTATTTTGGTTTCCTGCGCAGATTGATAAGCCTTCCACGTTCATTTTACAGAATAATCAATAAATACACAAGTGAAGTTTTTATAAACAGCAATCCCGATGAGCCTGTCACCCATCGGGATTCTTTTCTTTCCTGTATTCTTTTCAATGCTTACTATAGATTACCGTGTTGTTTCCGGTCTGCTGCCCAGCGTAATCTCCAGCTTATACTCCGTATACTCACCCTGCTCCGGGCGCATAATGGTAAGCGTTGCGGTATCTCCTGCCGCATAGTACTGCATAATGTTCTCTAAGTCAGTGGATGTACTGATTTTCTCACCATCAAAGCGGGTAATAATATCACCTACCATAATACCTGCCTCCTGTGCTGCGGAACCTTCCTCCACACTAATCACATAAACGCCGGTAGGCATATTGTACATCTGGGAAATCTGACTGGTTACAGGCTGCAGGACAATACCCATATAACCGGTTTCTCCGTCTTCCACCTTATCTCTTGTCTGGCGCTCCATCAATTCCGCAATAATCGGGCTTGCAGAAGATATCGGAATGGCATAACCCATGCCCTCGATGGTATCGCTGGCAATCTTATTGGAGTTAATACCGATTACTTCACCCTGCATATTTAACAGCGCACCGCCTGAGTTGCCGGGATTGATTGCTGCATTTGTCTGAATAAAGGTGTGTGTCGTACCATCGCTCAGGGTCATCTCACGATCCAGCGCACTGATGAAACCAAATGTTACAGACTGACCATAGCCTAACGCATAACCGATAGCAATTACAGGCTCTCCCAGTTTCAGATTGTCGCTGTCACCTAATTTTGCAATCGCAATTTCATTTTTGGTTTCCTCGCTGACAGATTCCAAATCAACTGCAATGACTGCCAGATCCATATCCGAATCCGTACCTTTAATCTTTGCCTCTGCGGTATTTCCGTCAATAAACGTAACCTCCAGGGTAGTTGCATCTTCTATTACATGGTAGTTTGTTACCATCAAAAGCTCTGTATCGGTCTCTCCGACGATGATACCGGAGCCGCTGGAGGCTGCCTCCTGCGTATAGGTCTGTCCCCAAAAGCTGCCTGTCTCCGTATAGTTGTTGACGATGGAAACCATGGCGGGCATTACTTCCTCTACCACATTGGAAATATCAGATTCCACAACCGTTACCGTATTGGTATTGGTCAGCTTGATTCCGCTGTCACTCTCCTGAGACGACACAAGCTGATCCGTACCTTCCGATACGTTCTCGCTGTCCGCCTGCTCTGCAATGCCGAGTCCCTGCTGCACCGCATAGAATCCAATTCCTCCAAATAATCCGAAGATTAATCCAAGGGAGGCGCACAGCAGCATTTTGCGCAGGAATCCGTTCTGCTTCTTCTGCTTTTTCTCTTTCCCTTTGCCTGCACCGGCTGTTTCCTGATAATTGTTCTGCTCACCGTAATTCTGTTGATAAGAACTGTTAAAAGTACTGTTTCCTCCTGTCTGATAAGTGGAATAGCTGCTGTTATCTGAACCGGAATAGTTTTCGTTATCGTACATATACATTACCTCTTTTCCTTAAAACCCTCTGTGTTTCCTTTATCTTATAGTGTCAGTATATCCGCGTTTTGTGTCCGAATTGTGATAAAATTATTAAACACTTGTGAAAACTATTTCCAATAATCCCGGTTAGACGTCAGGCATAAAATGAGGCGGTCCGGCAGCTTTTTATAGCTTTTTCCCAACCGGAATCCGGCATATTTAAAGGCACATTGCAGGTAAAAATAAGGGATTCTCCGCAGCTTATGATTTTTTTTCAAACACTTTGTCGTCATTTTAACAAGCTTCATCCCCTCCGATTCCGATGGAATCCCTGCAAAAATCTCAGGGTGCTCCGCCTGCGATACTCCCAGGTCGAAATTGCGGCGAAGCTGCTGCATATTGGTATAATTATGGGAATGGTATACCTTCGCCTCCGCTTCGTAAGCGATACGATATCCGCTTTGCACCGCCTTTGCCGCATAAATCATATCCTCGTTAAAAATGGTTCTTCTTACGAAGCCTCCCAATTCATCATAGATATATCTTCTGTAGGCAGCACAGACGTTGGAACAAAAGTAGGTTTTGATGCCAAGCTCCGGCAGGTCTGCCGCCGACTTGATGCGCGACTGACCGGAATAGTTAAAGCTTCTGGAAATCCGCTCCTCAATGCTGCAATCCGCCTTGGGAAGCTGTCTGGCATAGGCAGCCGCCACATTCCCGCCAAGATGCGCCGTCAGCTTTTCAAGCAGTTCATCGTCAGCCGGAACCGCATCCTGTGTCATCATGACAAAAACATCCGCATCGGATTTGCAGACTCCTATGTGCCGGGTCTTTCCATGGTCAAATTCCCTCTTGGAAAGATGATAAACCTTCACATTGCGGTACTCATCCGCAAAAGGCTTCCCATAGGTAAGTTGCTCAATATATTTTTCTTCCGTATTCATCAATATAAAATTCTGTACGGGAAGCGTCTGCCGATTTATCTTATACAGCATTGTAAAAAGCTCTTTTCCCGGATTATAAACTGTGATA
>ENA-UOJC01004716-UOJC01004716.1-human-gut-metagenome-genome-assembly--contig:-C104-NODE-4716-length-11238-cov-9.191541_pt1 | contig 11238 bp, 9 predicted proteins | sample MGYA00242339_ERZ723886 | MGnify/ENA metagenome assembly ERZ723886 | reverse complement strand
TCAGCGCGGACGTATAGCCGATCGCGCCGGAGAGCATCGAGGATACCGCGTTCTCATTCGGGCGCAGGATGCCGACGATCTTCACGCGCGTGCCGACGTCGTCGGAATTGTAAAGGAAATCGAGTCCCGTGTCCGTTGTGCTGACGTCGGTATATGTGCCGCTCGCGGAGTCGTACTGGTAGCGCTCAGCGGGCAGGACGATCTTGAAGCTCATATCGCAGAGGTCTTCATAGCTCCAGCTCTGGATGTCCTTCGTGTCGAATTCTTCTCCGTCCATCACACGCTGCATCGACTCCACGACCTCGTCCTGTGCGCTCAGGCCCAGCGAATAGATGACAAGGTCGGAAATTTCATTGTCCTTGTTGACGATGAGCATAACCTCGTCGTAATTCTGCGGCCAGGAGCCGTAAATGAGGTCATACTGCTCGTGCAGGAGGTCGCCCACGAGCTCGCCGCTCTCACTATCCTGCGGCGGGAGCATCTGCTCCCAGGTCTCCATCGCGGAGTAGGCCGAGCCGAAGCGCTCGAAATAGCTGCTGTAATCGCCGCCGTAGAGCTCGCTCATACAGGTCTGCAAAAGCTCCGTCACGTCGGACTTGAAGACCTTGCCGTCGGTGTCTTTGGCATAGATGCTCATGCCGAGGTCGTAGTCATAGGAAATGGAGCTGATGTGGCTTGAAAGCTCATTGTCGCCCTCGAGGTAGGTCTTGAAGTCCTTCAAATTGTTCGTCTGCGTCTCCGCCGAGGCAAACGAGCTCATCATGTCGTACATGATGTTGTTGGAGTACAAGGCGTCGAGGTCATGCTGCTTCCCGTCGCCCTCGTCCTGCGCATGGACGCCCATCATCGAACTGACCATGCTGGACATGTCCATGCTCTCAGCCTCAATGGTCAGGGGGTAGCTCGAGAGCGTATCTTCCTGCACGCGGTCGATATAGGTCTGGATGCCATTGCTCAGCGACAGAATGAGCGCGATGCCGATAATACCGATGCTGCCGGCAAAGGCCGTTAAAAACGTCCGTCCCTTTTTCGTCATCAGGTTGTTGAGCGACAGCGACAGCGCCGTGCCAAAGCTCATCGAGGTCCTTTTGCTCTTGCCCGCGGCGGGCTTTTCTTCCACGGTCTCCTCATACGGCGCGCTGTCGTCCACAATCTCGCCGTCCTTTAAGCGCACAATGCGGCTCGCGTAGGTCTCGGCGAGCTCGGGATTGTGCGTGACCATGATGATGAGGCGGTCCTTGGAGATGTTCTTCAAGATCTCCATCACCTGCACGCTCGTCTCGCTGTCGAGCGCGCCGGTCGGCTCGTCGGCGAGCAGAATGTCCGGATCGTTGACGAGCGCCCGCGCGATAGCGACACGCTGCATCTGGCCGCCAGACATCTGGTTCGGCTTTTTGTCGAGCTGGTCGCCAAGGCCCACGCTCCCAAGCGCCCTGACCGCGCGCTCGCGGCGCTCGCTCTTGCTCACTCCCGAGAGCGTGAGCGCCAGCTCCACGTTGCTCAGCACCGTCTGGTGCGGGATCAGGTTATAGCTCTGGAACACGAAGCCGATGGAGTGGTTGCGGTAGCTGTCCCAGTCGGCGTCGGAAAAGTCCTTCGTCGACTTGCCGTTGATGATGAGATCGCCGCTCGTATAGTGGTCGAGACCGCCGATGATGTTGAGCATCGTCGTCTTGCCGCAGCCCGAATGGCCGAGGATGGCGACAAACTCGCTCTCACGGAACTGTAAGCTCACGCCGCGCAGAGCGTGGACGGTGGTGTCGCCCGCCTGGTAATCCTTGACGATTCGTTGCAGCTTCAGCATAGTCTGCCTTCTTTCTGAGGAAATGAATGAATAAGAATTCCAGAGTAGGATATCATTTTGACCTTTTACCGTCAACCGGCGCGGTCGAGAATTCACCGAAAGTTCATCTTTGTTTACTATTCGGCAAAAAGAGCGCCGCGGCGATGCCGCAGCGCACTCCGATTTCCTTTTAAGCGAACGATGTACTCATCTGCCGCTCGATCTCATAGCGCAGCACTTCTGCGCCCGAGGCGTCGTATCCGACAAAATACACCCGATCCCATCCATAGTCGCCATAGTTGGCCTCTGTCGCCACTCCGCCAGTGAGGAAATACCGATAATCGCCGTCTTCAATCAACTCAGCGGCGAATGCTTCACGTTTCCCAAAGGTGTAGTCCCCGTTTTCATCTTGTGAAACCGCGCGGTATCGCTCGATCACGGCGCTATCGACTGCGGCATCGTCGACGTGTCCCCAGTAAAAGATATCCCTTACGACGCCGTTGCGCGCCATATCCCACCAGCCCGCGTGAATGCTCTCACCGTCTGAGCAGTCAAGCGGCACACCGAAATCGTCCTGCCAGCCAAGCAAGGTGTAGAAATGGCTCGCGCCGCAATAGGTCACATTCTCGCTGGCCATCAGCGTAACGCGCAGCGTCTTATAGATGTTCTCGGCGGGAAGGGATGTGATCTCGTGCGTCTTTTCATACACGCCGTAGCGCTGTTCGCCATCGCGCAGAGCCATGGCGCGCGTCAGGTGTCCGCCGCTGAGCATATTGCAGATGAGCAGCGCGCAGAACATGATGACAACGCTCTTGACCGCGCGGCGCGCTCTCGTCGGCCGCTTTTCGATCTTCTGCTTTTTCATGGCTGCGTTCCCCCTTCCGGAAGCTCAATCCTCGTCTCGATGCGCTCGCCGAAGCGGTCGTAGACGAACGTCACGTAAGTATCGCCCTCTTCGAGCGGCACGGTGTGCTGGCCGCTGTGCACGTACAAGCTGCCGCTGCTGCCCCAGCAGCTGGAATACCGGATGCTGTCTTCCCCGTACATCGTCTCGCCGCGTTCACTTTGCAGCAACATTGTCTCGATCAAACGCTCATAGACCTTTCGCCCCGGAATGCAGTCATAGCTGCTCACCCAGAGCACCGCCTGCCGCTCTCCCTCGCGCACACCGTATTCGATGCGGTTCAGCTGCACGATATCGTCCCCGACGAGGATGCGCTCGTGCAGGTCTGCCGCGCCGTCGAGCTCTTCCCATGAAATCCTGTTCACCGCCGGACTCACGCGCTCGCGGAGGCTCTCGTACACGCCGCTGAGCATCGGGAGCATAAAAAAGCCCTGCACACAGGCGATGATCGTGACGAAAATCGCGATGCGCTGCACGATAACGAGCCAGAAGTGGCGGTACTGCTCGCGCAAGGCCCTGCCCGTCTCCTCCGGATCGCCCATCAGCTCCACGGCGCGCGCAGCGGCGTCCTCTTCCGTATAGCCGTGCTCGACCAGCGCTTCGGCGTGGTCTTCGATGTGACCGGCGAGCTCATTTCTCAGATCGTTCGCCTCGTCAGCCGTCAGGCGGCCGACCTGCGCGAGCACGCGGTCGCAATATTCCTTTCTGTCCATAGCCTCACCCTTTTTTACGCAAAGTGCAGCACGGCGTTCACCGCGCCGCTGTACTCCTGCCAGGCTTTCTCCTCTTCGGTGAGCGCGGCCCGGCCGGCACGCGTCAGGTGATAATACTTGCGCATCCGACCGGTGGGCGCCGCCTTTTCATAGGCTTCCACATACCCCTCGCGCTCCATCCCGTGCAGCACGGGGTAGAGCGTGCCCTCTTTCATCTCGAAGACATTGCTCGAGCGGCGCGCCAGCTCTAAAATGATCTGGTAGCCGTACATGTCCTCACTTGAGAGGAGCTTGAGCAGTAGAAGCTGCGTGTGGTCAATGCTCTTTTTCTTCATGTTGCACCTCCGATGATACATAGAGTATCTATGCTTGTAGTATACATAGAGTTGCGAGGTATGTCAAGCCAAAAATATTTGTAAATTTTTGTTCATTTTCTTAACAGACCCTAAACTTTACTTCTTGTCCTTTTGCGGCATACAATTATAATAACAATCTGAAAATCCGGCGGGACTCTTTTACCGCCAAATCGCATCGACATGAAAAGAGAGGTTCCCCATGAAAACGTATCAAGCAGGCATCGACGTAGGCTCCACCACGGTCAAGCTCGTCGTGCTGGATGAAAACGGACAAATGATCTTCGGGCAGTACCAGCGCCATCTGTCCCACACACAGCGCGCACTGTCCGACTTACTCAAGCAGGCGCGCGCAGCGCTCGGCGAGTGCGCGCTCGAATTGCGCGCCACCGGCTCCGGCGCGATCAACCTTGCCAAGGCGCTCGGCATCCCCTTTGTGCAGGAGGTCGTCGCCGTCGCGCAGGCGCTCGAGCGCGTCGCGCCGCAGGTGGATGTCGCCATCGAACTCGGCGGCGAGGATGCCAAGATCATCTACTTCAAAGGCGGGCTCGAAGAGCGCATGAACGGCGTCTGCGCCGGCGGCACCGGCTCGTTTATCGACCAGATGGCCGCTCTGCTGCAGACCGATGCCTCGGGTCTCGACCGCGAGGCCGCGCACTATCAGCAGATCTACCCCATCGCCGCGCGCTGCGGCGTGTTCGCCAAGACGGACATCCAGCCCCTCATCAACGAGGGCGCGACGAAGGCCGACCTCGCCGCCTCGATCTTCCAGGCGGTCGTCAACCAGACCATTTCGGGCCTTGCCTGCGGCAAGCCCATCCGCGGCCATGTCGCGTTCTTAGGTGGGCCGCTGCACTTCCTCCCCCAGCTCAAGGCCGCGTTCATCCGCACGCTGAAGCTGACGGATGAGACGACCATCGACCCCGAAAATTCCCATCTCTTCGCCGCCACCGGCGCGGCCATCGACGAAACGCCCGCCAAGGCGCAGCCGCTCAGCGCGCTCATCAAGCGTCTCGACAGCGGCGTGCAGATGGATTTTGAATTAAAGCGCCTGCCGGCGCTCTTTGAAGACGAAGCCGACCTCGAGGCCTTCCGCACCCGTCACCATACGGCGGTCGTGCCGCGCGGCGATCTTGCAACGTATAATGGCGACTGCTTTCTCGGCTTCGACGCGGGCTCGACGACGACAAAGCTCGCGTTAGTTGGCGAAAAGGGCGAGCTTTTGTACTCGTTCTACGCCAACAATCAGGGCAATCCCATCAAGACTGCCATGCAGGCCGTACATACGCTGCGTGAAGCGCTCCCCGCGGGCGCGCATATTGCGCGCTCCTGCTCCACGGGCTACGGCGAAACGCTGCTCAAGTCCGCGTTCTCGCTCGACGAGGGCGAGGTCGAGACCATCGCCCACTGCACCGCCGCGTCGTTCTTCGACCCGAAGGTCGACTGCGTGCTGGATATCGGCGGGCAGGACATGAAGTGCATCAAGCTCAAGGACGGCGCGGTCGACACGGTGCTTCTGAACGAGGCCTGCTCGTCCGGCTGCGGCTCGTTCCTCGAAAACTTCGCCAACTCCCTCGGCATGACGGCGCAGGAATTCGCACACGAGGCTCTTTTTGCCAAGGCCCCCGTCGACCTCGGCACGCGCTGCACGGTGTTTATGAACTCCAACGTCAAACAGGCGCAGAAGGAGGGCGCAAGCGTCTCCGATATCTCCGCCGGCCTTGCCTACTCCGTCATCAAGAACGCTCTTTATAAGGTCATCAAGCTCTCCGACGCGAGCGAGCTCGGCTCGCACGTCGTCGTACAGGGCGGCACGTTCTTCAACGAGGCCGTGCTGCGCGCGTTTGAGCGTATCTCCGGCGCGCAGGTCACGTGTCCCGACATCGCGGGCATCATGGGCGCGTTCGGCGCGGCACTGCTCGCGCGCGACCGCTACCACGGGCAGCAGAGCACAATGCTCCCGCTTGAGGAGATCGAGCAGCTCACGTACAAGACCTCTGCCGCACGCTGTCAGGGCTGCCAGAACCACTGCATGCTCACGGTCAGCGTCTTCCCCGGCGGCCGCCGCCATGTGAGCGGCAACCGCTGCGAAAAAGCCCTGCGCGGCGAAAGCGCTGCCAAACCCGGCGAAAATATCTTCGCCTACAAGCGTGAGCGCATGTTCGCCTATCCCCCGCTCGAGCCGGAAAATGCGCCGCGCGGCGAGATCGGCATCCCGCGCGTGCTGAACATGTATGAAAACTATCCGTTCTGGGCGACGTTCTTCCGCGACCTCGGCTTCCGCGTCATCCTCTCCCCGTTCTCCACGCGCGCGATCTACGAGCTGGGCATGGAGAGCATTCCGTCGGAATCTGAGTGCTATCCTGCCAAGCTCGCCCACGGTCACGCCCAGTGGCTTATCGACCACGGCGTCAAGACCATCTTCCACCCCTGCGTGTTCTACGAACATCAGGAAGTGCCGGGCGCGCAGAACCACTTCAACTGCCCGATCGTCGTCTCATATCCCGAGAATATCAAGAACAACGTCGAAGCCGTGACCGACGGCTCCGTGCGTTATCTCCATCCCTTCCTCGCTTTTACAAATGAGAAGGTCGCGTCCGACCGTCTCGTCCAGTTCTGTAAGGAAGTATGGAACATTCCCGAAAAGGAAACGCGCCATGCCGCCCACCTCGCGTGGGAAGAGCAACGCAGGGCCAAGGCCGACGTCCGCGCCACGGGCGCGAAGGCACTCGCCGACATGGAGAAAAACGGCGGCAGCGGCATTGTGCTCGCCGGACGTCCCTACCACGTCGACCCCGAGATCAACCATGGCATCCCCGAGCTCATCGCGGCCTACGGCCTGACGGTGCTGACCGAGGACTGCCTCCCCATTAACTTTACCCCCAAGCGCCCCGTGCGCGTGAACGACCAGTGGGTCTACCACTCCCGCCTCTACACCGCGGCGGAATTCGTCTGCGGGCGCGACGATCTTGAGCTCATTCAGCTCAACTCGTTCGGCTGCGGCCTTGACGCCGTCACGACCGACGAGGTCTGCGAGCTTTTGGAGCAGGGCGGCAAGCTCTACACCTGCCTCAAGATTGACGAGGTCAACAACCTCGGCGCGGTGCGCATCCGCATCCGCTCGCTGCTCGCCGCCGTCGCCATGCGGCGCGAGCGCGGGATCCATTCGACCTCTCACGTACAGCCGTTCGAGCGCGTCTACTACACCAAGGAGATGCAGAAGCAGCACTACACCATCCTCGCCCCCCAGATGAGTCCCATCCATTTTGACATTCTCGAGCCTATCTTCCGCCACCACGGCTATAATTTTGAGGTACTGCAAAACGACGACCGCGCCGCCATCGACGCGGGCCTCAAGTACGTCAACAACGACGCCTGCTATCCCTCGATCACGGCGGTCGGCCAGCTGATGGAGGCTGTGACCTCCGGCCGGTACGACACCGACCACCTCGCCCTCATCATGTCGCAGACCGGCGGCTGCTGCCGCGCGAGCAATTACATCGCCTTCATCCGCCGCGCGCTCAAAAAAGCGGGCCTTGAACACATCCCTGTCATCTCGCTCAACGCCAACGGCATGGAGACGAACGAGGGCTTCCGCATCTCGCCGTCACTGCTGTTGGACGCCGCGCACGGTATCGTGCTTGGTGACCTGCTGATGCGCTGCCTGTACCGCGTGCGCCCGTATGAGCTCGAAAAAGGCAGCGCGAACGCGCTGCACCGCAAGTGGCGCGACATCTGCATCGACTCGCTCACGAGCGAGCATCCCAAGTACCGCTACGCACAGCTCTGCCGCGGCATTGTCGAGGATTTCGACGCGCTGCCCATCGACGAAACGCTCAAAAAGCCGCGCGTCGGCGTCGTCGGCGAAATCCTCGTCAAATACATGCCACTTGCCAACAACCATGTTGTCGACCTTTTGGAACGCGAGGGCGCAGAGGCGGTCGTTCCCGATCTGCTCGATTTCTTTGCCGCCACGATCTATGAGCAGGACTTCAAGCACACCCACCTTGGAAAGGGGTGGACTGCTTCGGCCAGCGCCAAGCTCGGCATTCCGGCACTTCAGCGCATGCGCCGCCCCGCGATCGAAGCGCTGAAGGCCAGCAAGCGCTTTGATCCCCCCATGGCCATCAACCATGTGGCGGAGCTTGCCAAGCCCTTCCTTTCAATCGGCAACCAGTACGGCGAGGGCTGGTTCCTCGCCGGTGAGATGGCAGAGCTCATCACCTCCGGCACGCCGAACATCGTGTGCATCCAGCCGTTTGCGTGCCTGCCGAACCATGTGGTCGGCAAGGGCGTCATCAAGGCGCTGCGCGCGGCCTATCCCGGCGCGAACATTGTCGCTGTCGACTATGACCCCGGCGCGAGCGAAGTGAACCAGCTCAACCGCATCAAGCTGATGCTCACCGCGGCGCAGCGCGCGCTGCACGCGCAGGAGGCCACCCCGAAAAAGCCGAAGCCGCCCGAGGCTCCGTCCATCAGCCTGCCGCACCCCAAGGTCGCAATGCTCTGAGCGCAGAAAGCGGCAGAAATTGAAAAATAAGCTTGCTTTCCGCACCTTTCTATGGTATTATGAGTACCTGTGAATATAGCGTGATCACACGTTCAACAATTTGGAGGTTTTCACCATGACTTTATTCGTTACGATTCTTCAGCTTCTCTGCGGTCTCATCGTCATCGGCATCGTCCTGTTCCAGAGCGGCAAGTCCGCCGGCTTAAGCGGCGCGATCGGCGGCGTGGCCGATTCTTTCATGGCCAAGAACAAGGCCAAGAGCACGGATGCCCGTCTTGCGCGTGCGACCAAGTGGGTCGGCGCTGCGTTCATCGTCCTGACGCTCGTGCTGAACATGCTGTAAGAGCAAACGAATCCATAATGAAGAAGAGCGGAAGCAATGCTTCCGCTCTTCTTTTGCATCTTTGAAATACTGCTGCAAATGGCGGGAATTGTTACTATCTGCAAGTCGCACTGCGCTGTGTGTTCCGACGCCATTCCGCCTGATTGGTCAATCCTTTTCCAAACGATAAAAAGCCCTTTTGTATGGCTTCGCGATCTGCCATACAAAAGGGCTTTTTACTTATAATTCAGCTTTCGACTGCGGGGTTGGTTTAGACCAACTCGATCATCGCGGTCTCGGCGGCGTCGCCGCGGCGGACGCCGGTGCGAACGATGCGGGTGTAGCCGCCGTTGCGCTCAGCATAGCCGGGAGCGATCTCCTTGAACAGCTTCTTGCAGACATCCTCGCGGGTGATGAAGCTCATCGCCTGGCGGTAAGCTGCCAGATCGCCCTTCTTGCCGAGGGTGATCATCTTCTCAGCCACGGGCTTGATTTCCTTGGCGCGGGTGACCGTGGTCTCCATCTTGCCGTTATCCAGGAAATCGGTGACCTGCTGACGGAGCATCGCCATACGCTGATCGGTAGTCTTACCGAGCTTACGAGTTCCGGGCATAGTGGTTTTCCTCCTTGTAAGGATAAGTTGTCGGCCGTCGTTCTACGCGTGGGCGTAGGGGTTCGGTCATTAGTTGTTTTCTTCGCTGGCGAGGGACAGGCCCATCATTGCCAGCTTGTTGATGACCTCTTCGAGACTCTTGCGGCCGAGGTTTCTCACCTTCATCATATCGTCCTCGGTCTTGGAAATCAGATCCTCGACCGTGTTGATATTGGCACGCTTGAGGCAGTTGAAGCTGCGCACGCTGAGATCGAGCTCCTCGATCGTCAGCTCGAGCACCTTGTCGCGCTGCGCCTCGGCCTTCTCCACGACGGTGGACTTGCTGCCCATCGCGTCGGAAAGGTCGGTGAAGAGCGAGAAGTGATCGCAGAGGATCTTGGCGCCGAGAGAGACGGCGTCACGCGGACTGATGGTGCCATCGGTCCAGACCTCAAGCGTCAGCTTGTCGAAGTCGGTCATGTTGCCCACGCGGGTGTTTTCCACGGTGTAGTTGACCTTGTACACGGGCGTGTAGATCGAGTCAACGGGAATGACGCCGATGGCAGTCTGCGCGGTCTTGTTGCGGTCGGCGGACACATAGCCGCGGCCGTGAGAAAGCGTCAGCTCCATGTTGAGCGTCGCACCGGCGTCCAGCGTTGCGATGTGCAGGTCGGGGTTGAGGACCTCGACCTCGCTGTCGCCCTTGATGTCGCCGGCCTTGACCTCGCACGGGCCCACAGCCTCAATATAGACGGTCTTGATGCCGTCGGTATTGTGCAGACGGGTAATGAGGCTCTTGACGTTCAGCACGATCTCGGTCACATCCTCCTTGACGCCGGGGATGGTGGAGAACTCGTGCTGCACGCCGGCGATCTTGATAGAGGTCGCCGCGGTGCCGGGCAGGGACGAGAGCATAATGCGGCGGAGCGCATTGCCCAGCGTGATGCCATAGCCGCGCTCAAGAGGCTCGACAATGAACTTGCCGTACGAGCCGTTGGCGGGATCTTCCGTACACTCGATCTTGGGCTTTTCGATTTCAATCATGCAGTTACCCTCCTATTCCATTCTGTGGTCTCAAAGTCCACACCAAAATTCTGCGTGTGTCTGTTGAGGGCTCGCCGCCGATTACTTGGAGTACAACTCAACGATGAGGTGCTCCTCAACGGGAACATCAATTTCTTCGCGGGCGGGAAGGCGAACCACGGTGCCCTTGAGGCTGTTCTTATCGCGCTCCATCCAGGTGGGGACCAGGAACACGGGAGCGTCCTGACCCATCAGGCGCTTGAAGACCTCGGAAGAGCGGCTGCTCTCCGCGACCTCGATCACATCGCCGGCCTTGACGAGGTAGGAAGGAATGTTGACCTTCTTGCCGTTGACGGTGAAGTGAGCATGGCTGACGAGCTGACGGGCCTGACGGCGGGTCATCGCAAAGCCCATGCGGTAAACGACGTTATCCAGACGGCGCTCGACCGTGATGAGCAGGTTGTCACCGGTCTTGCCGGGGGCGGCAGCGGCGGTCTCATAGTAACCGCGGAACTGCTTCTCGAGGATACCGTAGATGAACTTGACCTTCTGCTTCTCAGTGAGCTGAAGGCTGTACTCGCTCTTTTTCTTCTTCATCTGGCTGCCGGGGTTGCGATTCGTGGTCTTCTTCGCATAGCCCATAACAGCAGGAGAAATGCCCAAAGCCTTGCAGCGCTTGGCGATCGGCTGCATATTCTTTGCCATATTGCTTTTTTACCTCCTCTTTCGATTACACGCGACGGCGCTTCGGGGGACGGCAGCCGTTGTGCGGGATGGGCGTGACGTCCTTGATCATCGTGACCTCCAGGCCGACAGCCTGCAGGGCACGGATCGCAGCTTCACGACCCTGGCCGGGGCCCTTAACAAAGACCTCGACCGTCTTGAGACCATGCTCCATCGCAGCGGTAGCGGCCGTTTCAGCGGCGCTCTGAGCGGCGAACGGAGTGGACTTCTTGCTGCCGCGGAAGCCGAGGCCGCCGGAGGAAGCCCAGGAAAGGGCGTTGCCCTGCGTATCGGTCACCGTGACCATGGTGTTGT
>ENA-UOJC01004715-UOJC01004715.1-human-gut-metagenome-genome-assembly--contig:-C104-NODE-4715-length-11243-cov-5.286378_pt1 | contig 11243 bp, 13 predicted proteins | sample MGYA00242339_ERZ723886 | MGnify/ENA metagenome assembly ERZ723886 | reverse complement strand
TGTGGCCAACGTGTTGGGGTGGGTTCCCGGAGGGATGGGGGCTGTGTACGCCCCATCCTCTGGGATACCCCAACACACGGACGGATTTTTACTATATATATAAGGCTATTTTCCGTCCGTATTTGGTACGGATAGCGGCTATTTTCCGAAATACGGAAGTTCGGACGGATTTGTGATAGCGGCTATTTTCCGTGAAATATAAGAAATATTATCCGTTGCTTCCGGGCTCTTTCAGCCCCACGCTGGTGCCATCAATCCAAAATCCGCCGTCGGATTTCAGGCGTCGGCGCACGGTATCGGGCTTCAGGTTCAGGTATTCAGCCATGCTGTAAATGGTCACTTTACCATCCATGGTGCAGGCTTCAAAGGCGGTGCGCAGTTCGGCACGCTTGCTTTTGGCGGCAGTATCTTTGTCTCCCCAGCGCTTTGCGGCACCGCGGGAGCCAAGCTGCTTGTAATCGCTTTCTGGCTGCAGGTCCTCCAGCAGGCCGCTGTCCAGCTTGTGTACGGGATAGTCGAACCAGAGGTTGACCGGGTCAAAACGGGCAAACTCGCGCAGAGTGCCCTCAATGCGCCAGGCGGTCATGGCATCGGCGCGCTTGATGGCAGCCGCGGTGTCTGCATCCAGGCGGTGCAGATCGGGCAGCGGCAGGTGTTCCTTGGCAATGGCCAGCATCCGGCTGCGGCTCAGGGCATCGTCCGGGCCGTAAGCATCGGCATGGCCGCGGGCATCCAGCAGGGCTTTGGCTGCGGCGCAGGCCGCTTTGTTGTGCAGCTGCTCCCGGATGGCATCGGTGGGGACCAGCTCAGTCATATCCAGCATGGCATCCGGGTCACGGGCAAACACACCGGAGCCGGAAGCACGGTCCATGCTGCGCTTGCCGCCCTGCGCGCCCTTGCTGTGGTGGTGGCAGTAGATGACGGCACAGTCCAGTTCCCGGCAGACCAGGTCAAACTGGTTGCAGAACTTGGCCATCTGGTCAGCGCTGTTTTCATCGCCGGTGATGACTTTATAGATCGGGTCCAGCACAACGGCCAGGTAGCCTTTCTTGGCAGCCCGGCGGATCAGGCGGGGAGCCAGCTTATCCATGGGGACGGAGGCACCGCGCAGGTTCCAGATGTCGATGTTGGCAAGGTTCCGGGGCGGCAGGTGCAGGGCTTCGTATACATCTTTGAAGCGGTGCAGGCAGCTGGCGCGGTCCAGTTCCAGATTGATATAAAGCACCTTGCCCTGCGCACAGGCAAAGCGGCCAAGCCAGGGGGCACCCTCGGCAAGGCAGATGCACAGTTCAATCAGGGCAAAGCTTTTGCCGGCTTTGCTGGGACCGGCCAGCAGCATTTTGTGGCCCTGGCGCAGCACTCCTTCAATCAGGGCATCTGCCAGCGGCGGCAGGCTGGCCCAGTCATCGGCAAGGTTTTCGGTATCGGGCAGGTCGTCCGTGCAGGCTTCAAACCAGTCTTTCCATTCCTCCCAGCAGGATTTGCCAGTGTTGGTTTCCAGCAGGTACTGCTTTTTGCCGCCGCGCAGGATGCCCGGCATGCGGGATAGGCGGGCAGGGTTGCGGTTGGCTTCGTCCAGCGTCAGTCCGTTTTTCTTGCAGGCAGCGTACAGGTAGTCAACCCGGCGGCGGTACTCGGTATAATCCGGCGCGCCGACCCGCACAATGGCGTGCAGGCTTTTGCTGCCGCTGTACACCAGGGCCGCGCAGGGCAGTTCCAGCTGGCGGATAATGGCCTGCTGCTTTTCCAGCTCCATGTTGTCGCATTCCACCAGGGCATAGCGGTAGTCGGTCACATTGTTGTTGCTGCGGCCGCCCTCCACGGGGTTGAAGCAGATCCAGGCACCGGCGGCGGGGTTGTAATCGCCCACCACAGCGCCGATGTCCCCGCCGCAGCGGGCAAGCTCGTCCATCAGCTGACCGGCGGTGCGGTCCCAGCAGCCTTTTGTGGGGGCATAGCGGTCATCCCGCAGGTAGCTTTCGGTCACATAGGCCACATGGTCCTCCGGCTCAAACAGGGCCTGCAGGTAGCGGCGCAGCTGGTCGGCGGGGTCCCATTGTTCAGGAATGTTCAGCTCCTGCACATCCAGCCAGCGGGTATCCACCACAACGCCGTCCGGCCGGGTGCCGGGGGCGCAGATCGCGTCGTTCCAGTCCAGCTCATGCCCGGCGGGGCCCGGCCAGCCGTGATTGCGTGCCAGGGCAAAAATGCTGTTCTCGGTGATCGGTTTGGGATTGCCGCGGAAACTTTCCCACTTGCGGGCACATTCGCCCTTGTGGTACCGGCTGCCATCGCGGGAACTCCATTGCTCCCATGCGGTAACAGGGAACCCGGCTTCTTTCAGCCCCATACCCACCGTGACCCATTCCTCATAGGTCAAGTTTGCCGGGGAGATAAAGTCCAAGGCTTCCTTGAGATCATTTGCATTGTCCATTCCGTTTACCATCCGAAGTCAAAGATTGGGGTTGTTTCCGCAGAGGGCATATAGGTCTTTGGGTCCACGCCCTTGGGGGTGCCGCGCCAGCCGCAGGCGGCGATACGGTCGATCATGTGCTTGGCGGCGTTGAAGCTCCAGGTGCCCACATGCTGGAAGCCGTATTTTTCCAGGCAGCGGATCTGCTTGGGGGTGGTTAATCCCTCATCCCGGCGCTTGTTCAGCCGGTCCAGCAGCAGGGATGCTTTGCCGGCGGATTCCACCGCATCGGGGCAGATGCCCTGCTTTTCCAGCGCGGCGGTCTGTTCGGCGCTGGGGGGACCGGCTTCCCACCCAAAGGCGGGCACATAACCGGCCAGGTCTTCGGCCTGGATGCTCATTTCGTATTGCAGCGGGTCAACCAGGCGGGCGCGTTTGCGGCGCTGTTCTTCCAGCTGTTTTGCAAGGGCTTCCTCCCGCTGGGCCACCACGTCTTCGGCGGCCTGCCGGGCGGCTTCCTCCACGTCCTCCGGGCAGGCGGCGGCAGCCAGGTTATCGGTCATCTGCTGGGCAACGGCGTGGTCCTCGCACACAAGGTCGGCTGGGCGGCAGAGCTCGTGGCGGTCGGTCAGCCAGAGGAAATCCAGGAGCAGCAGATCCTTTTTGCCTTCGTGCAGGCGGGTGCCGCGGCCCACCATCTGGCTGTACAGGCTGCGCACCTTGGTGGGGCGCAGCACCACAACGCAGGCCACACTGGGGCAGTCCCAGCCTTCGGTCAGCAGCATGCTGTTGCACAGCACGTTGTAGGTTCCGGCGTCAAAATCTGCCAGAATCTGGGCGCGGTCGGTGCTCTGGCCGTTGACCTCGGCAGCATGGAATCCGTGGCGGTTCAGGGTATCCCGGAACTTCTGGCTGGTCTTGATCAGCGGCAGAAAGACAACGGTTTTGCGCCCCTTGCAGTAGTGCGCCATCTCGGCGGCGATCTGGTTCAGATAAGGGTCCAGGGCGCTGCCCAGCTCGCCCACGACATAGTCCCCGCCGGACATGCCCACGGTGGAAATATCCAGCCTGAGGGGGATGGTCTGTGCCATAATGCGGCACAGAAAGCCGTCCCGGATGGCATCGGTGAGTTTGTACTCATAGGCCAGGCTGTCGAACACCTCGCCCAGATTGCGCAGGTCGCCGCGGTCCGGCGTGGCCGTTACGCCCAGGACCTTGGCCGCGGGGAACCAGTCCAGAATGCGGCGGTAGCCGTCGGTCACGGCATGGTGGGCTTCGTCAATGATGATGGTGCTGAAATAATTGTGGGGGAACTTTTCCAGTCGCTGGGGGCGCTGCAGGCTTTGCACGCTGCCAACGGCAACGCGGTACCAGCTGGCCAGGCAGGATTGTTCGGCTTTTTCCACCGCGCAGCCCAGGCCGGTTGATTTTCGCAGCTTGTCGGCGGCTTGTTCCAGCAGTTCGCCGCGGTGGGCCAGGATCAGCACCCGGTCCCCGGCACGCACCTGGTCTTCGGCCACGGCAGCAAACACAATGGTTTTGCCGGTGCCGGTGGGCAGCACCAGCAGCGTGCGCAGCCGCCCCTGTTCCCACTCTGTATGGATCTGTTCTTTCGCCCGCTGCTGATAGGGGCGGAGGGGGAGAGAGTTTGTGTTGGGCATAAGTATCCTTTCCGTGTTAGTGAGGAGTTAGGAGTTATTGGAGTGCGCGTGCGCGCACGGGTTGAAAATTGGGCCGCAATCCCGTAGGGGCGCACAGTGTGCGCCCGTCGCCCTGTGGCAAATCCTGTTGTGGCATATACGGCGGGATTTTCGGAACGGTCACTGCGCCCGCAGGCGCGTTTCGGAGGCCAACCGGGGCAACGCCCCGGCTCTTAGGCCGGAGATAGACCGTTCCCTACAGAGCTGGACCTTAGGCCCGTTTTAACTCCTACCTCCTAACTTAAAAAGCTCCCTGCTTCCACCCGGTGCTGGGGGCGGCGGTGGGTTCGGGGCGTGGCAGGAACTTTTCAATCTCGTTGGCCTGCCCGGTCTCACCGGCGTGGGGGCCGCTCTGTTTGGTGTATTCCCGCACGCCCAGGCGGCACATGCCCTGCGCACCGACAATTTCGTTCCAGCGGGGGCGGAACGTCTCGCCGCGCTTGCACTGGCCGATGCTCTCAAAAAAGGCGCCCAGCAGGCCCTGGGTCTTGGTGTGCAGGTACAGGCGGTGGGTGACGGTGGTTTCGCCTTTGTCGCCGCCATGGATGGTAATGGTCAGCTTGGCCATGCTGCAGGGCGGCAGCTTGGCGCTGCCCTCATAGCGGGCACGCTCAAAGCTCTGCACGGTAAACAGGTAATCGCCCGCAGGCAGCAGCACAAATTCCCGCTGTTCGTTGGTAACCTCGCTGTCCCAGTCCAGGGCAGCATCCGGCATGTTGTTCATATATTCAGCCATGGGTAAATCTCCTTTGTATTTGTTAAAACGGTACATCGCGGTTGGTGCAGATCATCTCCAGCACCTGGGGCCAGGCGGCCACCAGGCAGCCGCTGACGAAATCAGCCGGGTAATCCTTGACCGGCATATCGGCGGGGAAGTACCCGCGCTGGCCGACCACGGTCTGCAGTTCCTCCGGGGTCACATTATTGGCGGCCATCAGCTGGGCAAGGGCGGTCGGCACGCCCTGCGCCTGCAGATCACTGGCGGAGATCCCGGCAGGCACGGCAGGCGGTGCAGCAGGTGCAGCGGGAACCGGCACCGGTGCAGGCTTGGGGGCGGGGGCATCCTCTACCATGATGGGGCGCGGCGCGGGGGCTGCGCCGGGGTGCGGGTCCGGGATGCAGGCGGCGATGCTGGCATACTCAAAGGGCAGCTCTTCCGGCAGGCCGAAGCGGTTTTTGGCATCCCAGCAGGGGTGGTGGCTGGTGTAGAGAACCCGCCGCCCGCCGCTGGCCTTGTTCTTGGCGTTGGGGGCACTGCCGGCCTTTTCTACCACGGTTTTGTAGTTGGCAAACAGCAGCATGTCGCACCATTCCCGCAGCAGAGGGGCTACCTGTTTGCTGGTTTTCATAGTCCAGCGGTCATAGTTGCCCACGGCGTCGGGCTGCTCAAATTTTGTGATGGCGGCATGGGCCAGGACTACCACGTTGTGCCCGGTGTTCAGCACTTCTTCCAGAGCGTCCAGCAGCTTGCCGAACTCTTCTTTCGCGTAAGTATAGCCCTTGCCGTACCCGAAATCCTCAATGCCCTTGACCTTGGCGCGGGCGCAGACGGCGTCAATGCAGAGCCGTTCGGCCCAGTCGGCGGTGTCGATCACCAGGGTGCCGCAGGGCACATTGCCGCGGCTGACCTCGGCAACTTCATCCAGCAGCATGGCCCAGCTGGTGGGCGAGGGCAGGCGGGCAACGTTCAGCCGCTTGGTGCCGCCCTCGGTGTCAATGAATACCGGGGCGGGGAACTGGGCGGCAAAAGTGCTTTTGCCGATGCCCTCCGGCCCGTACAGAACGGTTTTGACCGGCGCGGCAATGGTGCCGGATGTGATTGCGTATTTGCTCATTTCAGAACGCTCCTTTCGTCCATGCTTTGGGGGCGGGTGGTTCCTCGGCGTCTTTTACCCTGCCATCCTCAATGATGATCTGGCACTCCCCGCCGGTCGAAACGCGGGTGGCGATGGCCTGTAATCCTTCGGCCTGCAGCCAGCTGCCGAACTCCGCCAGGGTGGCAAGGTCCATCTGTTCCAGCTTGTCCAGCAGCACAAAGCCGCAGTCGGGGTTCAGGCGGCGCACAATGGCGGTGGCCACCCGCAGCTGGTCGCTGCCGCTCATGTCCTGCCAGTGCTTGCCGTTGTAAGTCAGGCTGCCGTCCTCCACACCCAGGCCGGTCAGGGGCAGGTCTGCGCCGTTCAGCAGGTCCATGCGGGCGGTGCGCTTTGCCTTGATCTGCTCCGTCAGGGCGGTGTATTCCTGCGCATAGCGCTCGGCTTCGTCCTGAGCCTTGGATTTTGCCAGGTTGGCGGATACCTGCCGGTTGATCTCCTCCACATTGCGGATGCTCTGCTCCAGCTCGGCGGTGGATTCATCCTGCAGCTGGGCCACGGTCTTGGTGGCGGTTTCCTCCTGCACGCAGGCGGCGTTGTATTCCTCTACCAGCTGGCCGCGGTGCTCCTGCAGGGTTTTGAGCTGTTCCTCCAAGCGGGTCAGCTCATCCATGGCGCGGTGCTTGGCGTGGGTAATCTCGGTCAGGCGGTCGCGCTGGCGCTGGTTGTCGGCGTTATGGAGCAAAATCTCCTGCTGCTGTTGGATCAGCTCAATGGCACTAACGGGTTCGGACGGGGCGTCCGGGTATTCGGTCAGCTCTTCGGCGGCGTGGCGTTTCTGGGCGCCGATCTGGCCGATCACGGTGCGGCGGTCGTACAGGGCTTTGATCTACCGGTCCAGGCCGGTCAAAGCATCCCCCACACCGATGATGTTCAGCAGGGTGTCGGCCTTGTCTTTATCGCTGGCCTGCATAAAGCGGGGCAGGTCCAGCGCCAGCGGCTCCACAAAAGCGTTCAGCAGCTGCTGGCCGCTGCGCTGGCCGGTGGGGTCCGTCACGGTCAGGCTGCTGTTTTTGCCCCTGCGCTCCACCACAACGCCGTTAGACAGGATCACTTTCAGGTGGGGCGGGGCAAGGGCACCGTCCCGCACTGCGGCGGTAGGGCGGAACTTCTCGCCGCCCAGAGCCCAGGCCAGGGCATCCAGCACACTGGTTTTGCCCTGGTTGTTGTTGCCGCCCACAATGGTCAGCCCGGTGGGGGAGGGCGTGAGGGCAACCGCCTTGATGCGTTTTACGTTTTCGGCTTCCAGAGCCGCAATTTTTACAGACATTTTATTGCCTCCGTTTGAATTTCAGTCAGGGTGTTGGTCAGCTGGTTGATGGCCCCGGCGCGGGTGTCCGGCGGCAGCTTGGCCAGCTGCGGCTTGACGGACTTCCAGGCGTTCTGCATGGCGCGCCCGGCCAGCAGCAGGCTGTCATAGGCGTTGCGGGTGTCCAGCTCGATTTGTTCCGGTGTGGCGGCGGCAGCTTTGGCGGCTTCCAGCTCGCTGCGCAAAGGGGCGGTCAGTTCATCGGCCAGGGTGTGGGCACGGCGGTTGATCTCATCCTCGTCCACAGCGGCGGCCACCGGCTGCGCTTTGGCGGCTTCGGCTTCCCGCTGGTATTTGTCGGCACGCATCCGGGCGGCATCGGCAACCTGGCGGGCACCGGCCAGCTGCTTTTCCGCTTCCTTTGCCCGCTGCTCGGCTTCGGTGGCGCGGCGCAGGGCGGAATCTTCGTTTTTGTGGGCGGTGCGGTAGCTTTCCTGGGCACCGGTGGCGGCGGCTTGCAGCTGGCGGTTCTGCTCATGCAGGCCGTTGACATCGGCCAGGGCGGCATCGCGGGCGGCTTCGGCGGCGGCTGCGGCATTGAGGGCGCTCACCCGGTCGGCGCGCAGCTGCTGGTTTTCTTTCAGCAAATCCTGGTATTGCTTGTGGGTGGTAATGTCGCCGGACTTGACGGCCTGCACCAGATCGGCGGGGGCGGTGGGCTTGGCGGCAGCATATAATAAAGAAGGGGAAAGCGAATCAAGGATTTTCTGCTGTTCGGGACTGCTGTTATCAAACAGAGCGGTAACTTGCAACAGACGGTAGGCCGCGGACTTGCTGACGCCTATACTCTCGCACCAACGGCGGAATGTATCCTCGCTGTATTGGTTGTTACGCTTGTCCCAATTTGGGACAAGCGCCTCATGCGCGATTGCTACCCCATCAGCCATACGGTGCAGCCCAGCTTCTGCCAACCTCCGCCCTGCTGCGCATTCTCGTTCTGCAAGTTGCAGGTCGTTGACCGTTTGCTCATCCAGCCCGCTGTAATCAAACGCCGGAGCCGAACAGGCAGTTTCCGCACCGGACGGGTTTGACATTGCAGCAGAAGTGCCCGCAGGGAAGCAGGGGTCCGGCGGGCAGCTGTTTGCATCCGCCTGGGTGGTCGATGTTTCCTCCGCCAACGTGGCAGCAGGGGCGGCCATAGTCACAGCAGCATCCGCATTCGGGGCAGTCGTGTTCACTTTGCATGGTGGTTCCTCCTTGTTGGGCAGTGCGCGCAGGGCCTTTACCACAGCGTCCGGCACCTCGTAGTCATCCATCAGGATGCCGAAGCATCTCCCCAGCCAGTCTTCCTGCGCCAGGTCGGGCTCTTTGGTCTGGGCCTTGGCGTACTGCTGGGCGGCAAAATCGCTGGGCACCCATTTGTTTTGGCGTTTGTCCCAGAACCAGAACCTGCCGTGCTTTAAGGCGTACAGCAGGTGGTTGTCCTGGTTCTGGCAAATCATGTGGTCAGTCAATCTTCTACCTCCATGTTGATCAGCGCTTTGCGCTGGGCGGCGCCGGTGTCCGCGGCGTTGTAGCACAGGCTGATCTTTTCCAGTTGTTTGACCTTGCTGCTTGTTGCCTCCGCCAGAATGCCGCGCACGGTTTCATGCAGCAGCAGTTCGGCGTCCTTGCGGTTGTGAGCAAAGGCAGCACGGATGGCGTCATACTCGTTCATGGCGTTACCTCCACAGGTGTGAATTTCTGAAGCAACTCTTCGGCCAGCGGCATGGGCAGGTCCGTCATGCGGGCGTTGCGCCAGCCCACAAGGCAGAGCCGCCCATAAAACCAGCGGCTTTTGTAATGCCGGGTCGGCAGGCTTTGCCCGGCCTGCGGCAGATAAAACAGCGCGGCAAACCGGTTGCTGATCGGGCAGCGCTGCGCGTACCCGCCCATAAAGCGCTGCAGTTCCTGCAGGGTATCCGGCAGACGGTAAAGTTCCGGCTTTGCGCCGGGGTCAATCACGATTCCGCGCATGTCGCCACCTCCCGCAGCGTAACAGCTGCCCACCCGCCCAGCAGGCAGCCAGCCAGCCCTGCCAGTGCAGCCGCCCCGCCGCCCTGGGCCAATGCGGCCACGGCGCACAGCGCGCCCAGCCCGCAGGCCGTTAGCGTGAAATTGGCGAAAGCCTTGCAAATGGGGCTGATGTGGGGTAGAATACAGGTGATGAATTTTTTCGTCTGGCCGTTCCGGTGCTGCAACACCGGGGCGGCTGTTTTTGTTTGGGGCATTGTCGTTCTCCTTTCAGATCGGCCCAGGGTCACTATGCCGGTGGTGATAGTTGGTTTGCGGTGCGGGGGCCGGGCCGCTGTGCGCAGGGCCGGTGCGGCGCGCAATGAATCCGGCCAGGCCGTCTTCGGTCACCAGGTGTTTGCGCGCCACGTTGACCGTGGGGCCAAACTCCCCGGCCCGCACAAGCTGCTGCACGGTGGATTTTTGCACGCCCAGCATCTCGGCCAGACGGTCGGCGGTGTAGAGGGTCATGGGGGCACCTCCTTTTGCAAATTTATCCTTGTCAACCCCTTGGAAGTCCGAAGTAGGGGACTGGTGGGGGCTTAAGGATTTTTCTTGAGCAGATAGTCAATAGAACAATTGAAAAGACTCGACATAGCTTCAAGCTTTGACTGGGGAATGTTCCCGCGAGCCATCCAGTTATAAACAGTCTTCCGAGTTACGCCAAGTTTTTCAGCCAATTCTTCAATAGTCAGCCCCATGCGGCTTCGCTCGGCATTTATGTTGGGATAAGGCATTACTATTACCTCCTTTCATTTTATGTTACTCATTTCGGGTAACTGCAATTATAATATACCCGTTTTGGGTATTTGTAAAGACAAAAAATGCTCAAAATGAGTTGATGCAAATTGTGCACCATGCCCATTTTGAGTATTTTTTGCGCTTTGTAGTTGACCTGTTACTCGTTTTGTGTATTATAATATACATATAGAGTAAAAGGAGGTTCGTATAATGAACCGAATGCAGGAACTGCGGCAGGAACGCGGGATAAGCATGAAAGATGCAGCGCGTGCGCTGGAAATGCCCTATACCACTTATGTGAATTACGAAAAAGGTACACGCGAACCGAATTCCGAAACGCTAATTAACATTGCGAATTTCTATAATACTTCTATTGATTATCTGCTGGGAAAAAGCAATGTTAGAATAGATGACAAAACTTTAGATATTGTAAATGAAATAGATGGAGATCTCCTTGCTCAAGCAGGCAATATTAAGGATGCCCTAATCTTGCAGAAAAAGCGAGATGATGCCATCCCCGCCGGCTTTGAACCCCGCCCCAAAACCGTCAAGCGGCCGCTGGTGGGGGATATTGCCTGCGGTGAGCCTATCACCGCAGAGCAGAACGTACAGGAATATGTGGATGTGCCGGAGGGGATCGTCTGTGATTTCTGCCTGCGCTGCCATGGCGACAGCATGATCGATGCCGGCATCCGGGATAATGATGTGGTCTACATCAAAACCCAGCCGCAGGTGGAAGATGGCGAAATAGCCGCCGTCCGCATTGGGGACGAAGCCACCCTCAAGCGCGTGTATTATGACGGCAGCACCATCACCCTTGTGCCCGCCAACAGCGCCTACCGCCCCAAATCCTACTCCGGCCCGGAGCTGGATGACATCCAGATAGAAGGCAAGGCAACGGGGTATACACACTGGTTTTGAGAAAGTACGTTAAAAAAGTATGCCACAGCGAGTGGCAGAAAGGCGGCACACAGTGAAATCAAAGCTCTGGAAAACGATAAAAAGTCGTCCATACCTAATGAAATTTTGCGCGGTTTTCGTATTGTTCTTTTTGCGATTATGAATTTCCTCAATTCAAAGAGGAAAAGCCACGGCCTTTGTCCTTTTAGGAATAGCAATTATTGCGGCAGTTCTTTCGTTTCCGCTGGTAAGAATCGAGACTTATTAAAATTTTTGATTAAAGAGCTTCTGCAACTGCAACAGAGCGTACCAAC
>ENA-UOJC01004704-UOJC01004704.1-human-gut-metagenome-genome-assembly--contig:-C104-NODE-4704-length-11253-cov-81.354170_pt1 | contig 11253 bp, 10 predicted proteins | sample MGYA00242339_ERZ723886 | MGnify/ENA metagenome assembly ERZ723886 | reverse complement strand
AGATAACAATGGAATAATCCATAAGATAACAAAGTATACTTTTTCACTGATATTTTTTACCTTAGGATCAATATTCATTGCAATCACACACACTATCTGTCCCAATAACATAATGAGCGGAAGTCCAAACACAGCGAAAGATTTGGACGCATACCCATTCGGTCCATTATCTATTCCCCAATGCGTTGCCATCGAATCCGGTAATTGATTCCACAATAGCAAACCAATAAAAATCGGAAACAGCGTTATCATTGATGTGAGTAATATCATTTTTTTATGTTGTCTGATCATAGTCGTTCTCTCCTTTTAATTCACTAATCCATAAAATAATCTCTTCCAGCACAGATGTGTTGAGTTCATAATAGATAAATTTTCCTTCACGCTCATCACGAATCAGATCAGCATCCTTTAAAACGGACAGGTGTCGGGAAACCGCTGCATCCGAAATCGAAAAATGATTGCAGATCTCGCCAGCTGACAACCGTGAATGTTTGAGCAGATTAAGTATTTCGCGCCTTGTAGGATCGGCAAGCGCACGAAGCGTGTCTTGCATTCCCAAGTTCATTCCTCCTTCATTTAACATTTAACTTAATTGTTAAATGTATTATAACACATTCTTTTTGTTTTTCAAGAGATTTTCTATCCTATGAATGTCTGTCTGATAATGTCTTTTCAGAAAAGCTGCTTTATTCTCCAACCATCGAAGGTTTCTTTTTCACTGCCCCTTCATACCAATTTGTAAGGTATTTTAACGCATTAAACTATCCATCGTCCTCATCATATCAAGCGCATTTATAGCCTTTACAGGATAACCACCGCCTTAAATTCATTTTCATCGCAGGAAAGCACCATATCACCGCCATATTTATCCACAACTGCTTTTACATTTAACAATCCAATACCGTGATGATCCCCTCTTTTGCTCTTTATCGTATCATTTTCAATTTCCACCTTTTCTGTCACCGGATTTCTCACCGCAAATATCAGTTTATGATCTTCGCACTCTAATTTCAGATGAATGACCGCTTTTCCGGTATTTTTCAGTACTTTTTCACTCTCCCGGATTGCATTATCCAGTAAATTGGAAAGCAGAATCACAATCTCTTCCTCTTCCAGACAAATCTCCTGCAAATCCCCTACTTTCAGGATAACCGCTATGTGTTTCTCCTGCATGCTGCGGTACTTCTGGTTTAAAACAGCATTGACCACCGGATGATTTGTGTTGATTGCCGACATCTCGACAGCTATGCTCTCTGTCAGCTTCTGCGTAAATGAAAGTGCCTCATCTGTGTGTCCATTCTTTATCAATGTCTGGATCGTGGAAAGCTGATTTTTATAATCGTGCATTTTTCTTCGCTGACGCTCATAGATTTCTTCCCGGTCCTGATAATCTGCAATACGATTTTTCTGATTTTGTTCCGTAAGTACCGCAATTTTTATTCTCTCTTCTTTTTCAATGGTATTCTGCATGAACTCCATAAGGATAAGGTTAATCGCAACCAGTCCCACCGAAAGAAATAAAAATACATTCTGCATATCATCGTTTTCTGAATAAAACATAAGAATGAAACCGACCACCGTAAATACAGGAACACAGAAAAACTGAAACCACTCTTTTCCTGTAATCAGACCGCAGCTTTTTCTTGTCTTGCTAAATCTTCTGATAAACAACATCAGAATGATAAAAGCAGTCTTTGATATCAGTGCCTGTAAAAACCATTTTTCTTGGATTGAACCTCCTCTTCCCAGCAAAACAGTCACATAATCAATCAATACAAGCATTGTATAGTTGATGATTGAAAACAAAAAACTCTGCCGGAAGGAGACCTCATAATAAGCCAGATTTAGGAAAGACATAACCAGTATAATCGGGATACATTTTAACATTCCGATCCATGCCCCTGTGACTGCTGCCAGATAAAGCACTCCGCAATAAACAAAAAATCTATATCTGTTCCTATATCCGCCATCTCTTTTTTCCATAAAAGTATCAAAAAAGTATAGCGTTCCTTTTACTTCCAGCATTTCCGCAATAAATGTCAATACCCAGAATGTCATGTTATTCTTCTCCCTTATACAGCATATATTCCCTCTTTACCTGTGCATATCGTGCCTTGGGAACCGGAATCTTTTTTCCTGTCGTAAGTGTCATCACATAACTGCTGATTTTGGTAATGTATTTCATATTTACAAGAAAACTTAAATGCGCCCGCACAAATCCCATATTCTTTAATTCGTTTTCCAGTTCATCCAGTTTTTTATAAATCTGAAATGTCCCTTTTTCTGTATAAAATACATTTTTGTGAAGCTCTGTTTCTATATAAATGATGTCATCTGCATAAAGTTTTATCGTTCCTTCCACAAAACGAAATTCGAGAATCCTACGGTTTTTATTAATTTCTGCTATCAAATCATCCATACATTCTTCTATAGTATCTGCAAGGTTATCTTTCAGCAGAAAACGGCTTGCTTTCACCTTATATCCATCCAGTGCGTAATTCATGTATGCCGTCACCAGCACAACCGGAAGTTTTGGATATTTTTCTTTAATCCTCATAGCTGTTTTCAGCCCATCCATCCCCTGCATATTGATGTCCAGAAATAATAGCTGACACGCTTCCAAAGCCGATTGTTCTTCGCATAACTGTTCTCCAGAATCATATTCTGTAATAGCAAACTCATAATTCTTTTTTTCACCATAGTCTGACAGCAAATCTGACAAATTTTTTCTGTCATCTATCCTGTCATCACAAATAATAATGTTCATATTTTTCATTCCTGTCTTTGATTGCTCTCATGCCTGTAAACCATACAAGTCTCACCTAGCACTCTTTATTATATCAAACAAATCTTCCGCTCGATCATTCTCCGCATCAAATGACTATTTTTCGCATAGAACGACTATCTCCTATAGAAACGCAGAAGCACTGTATCTCAAACTCTTTGAAATACAATGCTTCCCTGCATTTTCTATATCGTCATGTTGATACCACTACTTTATGAATCCCCCACTTGATCCATCTGATAATACTTCAATTCTTAGTTTTTTCCCAAAAAATATATTGATGTTTCATATCGCCAACTGTATTTTCTTTTCTCTGTTCTTCCCCTTAAAGTGAAAAGTTCCCTGCACAGGCCACGGTGAACCATACCATAGTCCACCTGACCGGCGCAGTAATCCCTTTGTGCCTATTTTATGATTTCATAGAGCAGGCTGCTCTTTCCTCCGTTCTCACGCCATCTCTGCTTTTTTTGTATAAATCCTGCACACTCCAAATCATGGATTGCACGCTTGACCGTACTTACAGACAGGTGCAGCTCTCTGGCAATGGTACCGATTGCCGGATAGCATGTCCTCTCCCTGTCCGCACGAGTCTCCAGATACAGATAGACCGCCACAGCCCTGTGTGGCAGCTCTGTTTCATAGATTTCTTTCCTAGTCACCCTGCCTCCTAATCTTCCGTCCGTAAGGTCTGCCGCATCTTTTTCATGGTGTCCGTCAGCGGTGTCTGCTGCATGCCTCCTGTCCTTGCCGTTTCCGCAGGTGTCTCCTCCGGTTCTTCCATACAGCACATATATCTCCGTATGATCTCCTCTTCAATTTCCTGCTTGTCTGCGTATGCTACCTTTCTTGCAGATTTTTCTTCGCTCTCATAAGGTTCTTCAAATGTGATGCCCCATTTTAAGAACAGTTTCAGTTTTGTCCGCATAGGGTGAGTCCCGGTCTTTGATACGATAAAGTTTCCTTTTGGCAGTGACTTCAATTCATCCGCTGTCATGAGTGGTCTTTGGATCATCTGAAGGGACTGGCTCGGATCATTCTTTCCCCGGCTGATGGAACCGGACATGACAGTTTTGCTGCCCAGGCTCTTGGAGAGCACTTCCGCTGACTCCGAGTTCGGTGCGAACCCACCGAAGATGGTATCCTGACAGTTATCGATAATGATTTCTGCACCCTCTTTCCCATAATTCTTATTAAGCTGGGCAAAGGACTGGATCATGGGTACGATACTCACCCTTCTGGATCGGGACGCTGAGAACATCATCTCTGCACTTTCAATCTTCGGAATCGTTCCGACCTCATCCCAGAAGAAAACCACACGGTTGTCCAGTTTTCCCCCGTTCTCGTCTGCCACCACAAGGATTTCCCGGTAGAGCTGCTGTAAGATCAGAGAAATAATAAAATACTTGGTATTGTCCTCCTCCGGCATGACCAGAAACACCGCCGTCTTTTGTTTGCAGAAAAGCTCTGCATCGATGGCGGTATCAAAACAGAGTATCTGCTCCAGCTCGGAATCCAGAAAAGCATTCAGTCTGGATAATGCCGTGGAGAGAACCGACTGCATGGACTGCTCTGCCGTATTTAAGGCTGCCCCTGCAAACCATTTCGCCTTGTGGGTATCCGGGAGTTTCGCCAGGAGTAGCTGGAACTGGTTTTTCCCTTTCACTTTGGACGGTGCAAGCAAATCCTGTATCAGTTTGAACACACTAATAATGTGTCTTTTTCCATCCGGGCAGAATTCCGCAATGAGCAGGATGGCAGCCGTCAGCACGCCTTCTGCCGCATCATAGAAAAATGCATTCTGTCCATAGCTGGAACTGTCCGTACCGCCGGAGGAGATAATGGTCTTTGCCGTGATCTTTGCATATTTTTCTGCTTTCGCTTTGGCACTCAGGTTCGTATGGTCTGCAAGATACTCGTCCATGTATTTGTTGACCAGATGGAGCATATTGTCACCATCGCTTCTGGTCGGATTACGGAGATCGATGACTGCCGTATGGTAGCCATAGTATTTTTTTGCAATGCCTGCATAGTTGCGGTATAAGTCTCCCTTTGTATCCGTGGTCAGGAAACTCATTCCACAGGCACAGGCATATTCAATGTTGGGATACAGAAAATGTGCGGTCTTTCCGACTCCTGCCGCGCCAATCATCAGGCAATGCACATCCCCGGTATCCACCAGTGCGTATAGTTTTCCTGCCCGCTCCATGCTGCCGAGTACCAGTCCCTGTGCAGCCGGCAGGTTCTCACCCCTGCGCCACAGCTCCGGTTCATAGGGCACCTGCACATAGGTTTCTGCGATTTCCTTTTTCGTGGCAAATCTCGCCGTTCCATGCTGACCGTCCCCGACAGTCCTGCTCTTGATTCCGTTTAATGTATAATAGTGCGACAGAAGTGACACGCCTCCAATCACGGAAAACATTGCCACCCCTGCGATCACCAGCATCACGACTGGCTGCATAGCATCATTCCTCCCTCCTGATGTTCCATTTTCTGTTCCTTCACATTCTGTTTTGCCGGCTTCATCTGCTCTTCCCCGCAGTCGATGGCAACAAAAATATGAGCCCGGATGCATTCCATCGCAAGGCTCATACATTTTCTGGCAAGCAGTTCCTGATTTTCTTTTTGTTCTAAGTCTTTTGTATCGAACACCTCCAGTGTTTCTTCAAAGGCTGCCTGCATCTGCCGGATGCGGGTATTGAAGTTTCCCTTGTCTTTATGCGGCTGATAACGCTTTGACAGATTTTCCAGTATCTGTCCTGCACTGGTTTCCCTGCCAAGTGCAATCCCTTCTTTTTCTATGCACCGCACAAGCACTCCGGTCAAAAGCATCCCCGGCCCGTCAAAGGCATCCATAAGCTGTTCCCTGCTCCTGCCCTTTTTCAGTTCATTATAAATATCCTGATAATAACGGCAGATATAACTTCTGTTGGCATACTTGATGTTGATGGATTCCGTCACCTCTTTCAGCACCTCTGTCCATGCCCTGCATTCCATGACTCTCGGATGCTCCTGTGCCTGAATTGTTTCCTCACCATATCTGCCCTTTAAATCCTCATTCCAGTCTTTGCAGGCTGACTGTAACCGTTTCACCGCACCATATCCATTGCGTACCAGAATCTCTGCCAGTCTGCCGCACGCTTCTATGCCTGCCGGATCATGGTCGAGGCACAGCACAACCGTATCCAGTCTTGGGTTGTCTTTCAATGCCTGCAGCATGGCATGTTCTGCCACACCGTTTAAGGTGATATAACTGTTCTCCTGCCAGTTGTCTGGATACAGGGAAAGAAATGATAACAGGTCAATGGGTGCCTCAAACACATACAGTCTGTTCCCGTTTCCCCTGTATCCAAATCCGTAGGCAGCTTCCGAGCCTTCCTGATTCAGCCGGAAGCTCCTGCCGTCGGAACAGCTCCCCTTCACATGGATATGCCGGATTTTCCCCTCGCTGTCCAGTCCGGCAAACACAATGTTGTGATGCTCCGCAGATTCATATATGGTTCCTGCCTTTGCAAAATACGAGAGGATTTCCCTGTCAATATGACGCTTCTGCAGAAGATATGCATAGACTCTCTTCATGGTCGGATTTTTCTCCGGCGGTTTCAGTTCCTTTGGCTCTTTCGGTTCTTTTCTTTCCTCTGTCTGTTCTTTTTCTACAGCCTGCCGTCCTTTATCGCCTCTTGCCGCTTTTCTTCTTGTCCCCTGCCTTTTTCCCCGTTCAATAAGCTGTCCCTGTTCTCCGTCCAGCAGATAGATCACCGCCTCCGGGTAGGACATCCCGAAGAATTCCTGCATAAAATCAATGGCATGACTTCCGACCTGTCTGCTGTGGCGGTACCAACTGCTCCCCCGGAAAGTCACACTCCTGTGCCGTTTCCAGCGCCATTCATTCCCGGAACGTTCCACTTCCTCATGCTCCCGGCGAAGGATGTCCGCAATCTGTACCGCATTGGCTCGTTCCTTCTGTTCCTCTGTAAAATAAATAAAATCTCCCAATCGTACCTCCTCTCCTCATTTCTACTGCTCCTCCTATTATCACTGTGTCTGTACCATGTCCTCATGGTCATCTGCGGCATGTCCCTGTGCAATCTTCTTCTGCCGGATTTTTCGTGCCAGCTTTCTGTCAATCCCCTGTCTGCTGCCTCCGCTCTTTCTTCCGAACACATTCTCCCCCATGATATGTTCCAGATGCCGCATGAGCCTTGTTGCCATTAAAAGCAGATCGGGGTGTGGCATGTCATTCCAGTGTTCTAAAAAATACGCCGCATAAATGTTTCCCTGCTCTGCGGATTTTAAAAAATAGTCGTATGCCCGTTCCTTGTCCTGCCGGGCATCCTTTCCGATCAGATACACTTTGCCCAGGGCATATTGTGCATACTGGTTTCCGGTGTCTGCTGCCATCTTCAGATAATGCAGTGCCAGCTCTGTGTTCTTTGGCAGTTCTTCTCCGGCAAGATAAATTTTCCCTAACCGGTATGCTGCAAATTCATTTTTCTGTTTCGCAGCCAGTGTCAGATACTGTATGGCTGCCGGAATGTTTTTAGTGTCCTCTTCCAGATATATTTTTCCAAGCTGATACTGTGCATAGCTGTTTCCGGCATCCGCGGCACGTTTCAGATGGAACACTGCCTTTTCCATGTCCGCTGCCACCAGTATGCCTTCCCTGTACAACCGTCCGATTGCATAATCCGCAAACGGATTTTCCTGTGCGGCTGATTCTTCCAGCCACTTTACCGCTTTTGCAATCTTTTCAACATCCAGCTCTGTCCCAGACTCCCCGCTTAACTTTTGGCTCTCCTGTCTGATATAGAGTCTGGCAAGCTGATAGGAGGCATGGGTGTTGCCATAATCAGATGCCTTTGTCAGATAATGTTCCGCTTTCGTTTCGTCTGCCTCTGTCCCGATCCCATGCAGATACATGCAGCCGATACGATACCAGAGCGTATCATCCTTTGATTTTTTCTCCAGATTCAGAAAACCTAAAAAAGCAGCACGATAACAATTTTCCGACTTTTCCTGATTTTTCTCTGTTCCGCATCCTGCCGCATAGAGTTTTCCAAGTTCATACGCCGCATAGGGATTTCCCTTGCTGTAAGACCGGAACAGCAGACCATACGCAGTTTCCTCATTCTGCTCCACTCCTTTCCCCTGCAGATAGAGCATGCCAAGGGAATAGAGCGCATACTTATGTTCCTTTGCTGCCGCCTTGGAAAACCACTCCGCTGCCTGTTCCAGATTCTCTTCTGTGCCAAGTCCATACTGATACATTTTTCCGATGCGGTATTCCAGATAGGTATTCTTTTTCTTCCGCTCTACATACTGCATGGCGTCCAATGCTTTTTTGTACCACACATCTGCCTTTTCTTTGTCTGCTTCACATCCAATGCCCTGCGCATAAATCTTTCCCATGTCGTGCATGGCATACGCATTTCCCTGCTCTGCCTCTTCCAGCATGATCTCATGGGCTGCCTCCTCATCTGGTTCTGCCTCCATCGTGCCATAGAGATATTCCCTCGCTTCTTTATACCGGTCCGTCCATCTGGCAAAATAAGAAACGGATTCCCCATGCTCTTCTTCCTGCCTGTCTGGTTCCTGCTCCTCCATCTCCGTTTGTCCAGGCATGATATCCGGCATGTCCTCCCCCTGCAATGCGGCAAGGCTTTCTGTCTGCTGTTCGGATATCTCTTCCAGCCGTTCTATTCCTGTTTCCGCTTCTTCCAGATACAGATACCCTTCTCCAAAACGGACTGCCTCACGGATGACCATATTTTTAACGCTCTTTAGCTCCTTCTGCTGTGACAGCGGTATCATCTCTATTTCCGAATCTTTATAGTAATGCTGTATCTCCTCCCTGCTTTTTAGCCATGCCTGATAGCATTCTGCCACACGCTCTTCCTTTGCCAGTTCATCTACAATGTCATTTACGATGGCCTTCACATCTGCCTTTAAGTATCCATACACCTTTTTCCCTCCGGTATTTTTTAACCGTCTGGATAAAAGCTGCATCTGTTGTGCAATTTGGGGATGATGGCAGACTCCCTCCTGCATTTGCTGCAACAAAAAAAGCAGACTTTTTTCTGCCTGCTCTTTTAACTGGTTTCTCTGTTCGGTTGCCTTCTCATAGATGCTTAGAAACTCCTGCCGGAAGATATCATGTGCGTATGCAGAACGCATGGCATCAATTCCCTTTGCCGTCAAGTATCCCTCGGACGGATCAGAAGAATAGACCACCAGATGCACATGGGGATGATGGGATTCATTGTGGAATGCTGCATACCATTTCAGGTTCCGGCTGTCTATCTTATAATTCTCGCACAGCAACTGCACCCTGCTTCTCAACAGTGCCTGCCACTGTGCGGCACTGTCATAGCCTAGCCGCTCGGCATCCTCCCTCCGCAGGCTGATGACATTCGTCCAGATCACACCGGGATGATTTGCCACCTCTTCTGCCACACGGGACAGCACCACTGGTTCTCCCTCATTTGAAAACAGACCGTGAGTACCTATGATTTCTACTCCCGGTCTGTTTGCCAGATAATCCATATAATTTTTCTTTTTCGCTATGATGTCAAGGTTATTTTCCAACGCCTGCGTAATAAACTCCGATGCATTTTCTCTGGTTGGTCTTTGGATATAATCGTGATACTCATGCATCCGGTTCGCATCGGGAATCTTCGACAGAATATCTGTAATCAGACTTTTCTGCCGGTCGGTGGCTGGCAGCGAAGATGTCGTGCTGGCTACCTTCTCCACGCCTTCACGGGTGCCGATGTAATTGATGTAATTGGCAAGGTGTGCGGGCGGGGAGTTTTTGAGGTAGTTGCAGCGTAGGATAAGTTTGGGCATGGTGTCCTCCTATAAGTAATTTTTAAAAACGATCCCCCTGCTGATATTGATACGCCTCCTCAAACCTCACTGCTCCATTGATCCGTTTCACCTCTTCTGCACATTTTGCCTGCAGCTTTCCGAGTGCCTGCTCATCTACACCATGGCTGTATGCGATTACATGGGACAGCTTGGAAGTTTCCACTGCAAGTTTATACATGGCACGAGCCATGCGGTTCTCGCTGTCCTTTACCGTTGCATGCATAACGGAGGAGATGGTTGTCAGCATATAGTTCTCTATTTTTTCCGAAGTGAGATATCCGATATAAAACCGCAGTGCCTGATTGACAAATTCATTTCGTGAACGCACATCTGCCTGTGGTAACAGGGCATCTACCTGCCCCAGCAGTTCTTCTTCAACGTAAAATGCTTTTCTAACTTTTTCCATTCTCCTCCATCTCCTTACATCTGCTGGCTCATTCCTGTACTCTGCTCCTCAGTTTGTTTCTGCACAGCCTTTAATATCATGCTCCTGTATGCTTCTTCGTTTTCCGCACTGATCGACATTTCAATTCCGTCCATCATATTTTTGACTCTCAGATTATCCGCAGCATAATAAAAGGTTTCACCGCTATACTCTCCCCTTTCTCCATGCCTTGGAAATCCTATGTCACAAAATTCCTGCAGTTCTTCCTCTCCCTCCCGAAAATGGAATGATACCGTATCCTGTTCCATATCGATTTCAATTCCAAATGATGCCTGTTCTTTCACTGCGAGTTGAAACATCTGCTCTTTTTCAACCGCAGTAAATAATTCTTTTCCCTCAATCTCTTCCGGGAATAAATAATTGCCTTTCATCTGTTCCAGCATTGGTGCCGCACATAATCCTTTTTGTGGGGACATCGGATCATTCAGCACACCCTTTAAGCTATGCAGAAAATCAGCTACTGCAAAAGGGTAACTGAACCCTCCTGCATGTTCCGAAAAAAATAGTGTTCCTTCCCGTTTTCATGAACGGTATAAATTGCTTTTGTATTCATCTCATCCCTCCTCACAAATATCTACGATATGCTCACACAGTTTCTGCGGTATCACACTGCGCTCCCTCGAACCTTTCAGTCCCTGTGTTCCTGTCTTGCTCCCCCTCGGTGCCGGTACATGGCATGGATCACCGTTATGACACATCGGCAGGAATTTCGGGTTCGGATGATTCGTCCAGATATCAGTCGGCTTCATTCTGTTATCTCCATACTGGCAATAGGTCACTGTATATCTTGGCAGGTTCTTCATCCATTCCATCTTGCGCATGCCGCCTCTCGGATTCTCTATAAAATAATACTTTGGCTGTAGCTGCCCAATGAGTTCCAGCACATGCTTATCTACCCTGTCGCAGAATTTTGCATATGCACTGACCGGTTCAAGACTTCCCGTCTCTGGATTCTTTTTTCTGTGATGGCTGATCGCTGCAATACTAAAAGTGGCACAGTCGGGACTCGCCCAGATGACATCCGGTTTCCCGAAAAGTTTTAAGATATCCTCTGCCGTCACCTTGCTGATGTCCTCATACAGATCGATATTTTCAAAATCTTTCGACCATTCCACACTGAATACTTCATGTCCCCGTTGTTCAAAGGCTTTCCCGATGC
>ENA-UOJC01004694-UOJC01004694.1-human-gut-metagenome-genome-assembly--contig:-C104-NODE-4694-length-11269-cov-8.088193_pt1 | contig 11269 bp, 8 predicted proteins | sample MGYA00242339_ERZ723886 | MGnify/ENA metagenome assembly ERZ723886 | reverse complement strand
ATAAGATTGTTAAAATACTATTATGTTAGATAGTGTTTTTCTTAAAGAATTTGGAGTTCGACTCAAACTTTTCCGTATAAAAAAGGATATGACCCAAGCGCAACTTGGTGAAATGATTAACATTTCCGAACACAGAATTAGCCAAATCGAAAATGGGAAATGTAATATTACCCTCAAAACTATAAATAAAATTTCTAACGCACTTAATATTCCTGCGGTTAAATTATTTACATTTGATTAAAAAAAATTCCTGCTAAAAGGAGTAATAGCAGGATAAGTTCAGTAAAAGAGACATCACCAATATTATTACTCCTTTTCAAATTTCGTCAAATTAACTTTCAAATAAATAATTTTTAGTGGAAAAATTTAAAAATTTATTCTATAATTTTTGTATGAAAAAAATTATTTTAACTTTAGTTATATTAAGTGGAGCTTTTTTGAATGTTGCAAACAGTGCAACTTTGCCTTGGCAAAAGCAACAACCCGAACAAGTTCAAGCTGATCCGATTTCAGAACAGGCAAAAGTTCTTTATGCACAAAACGATATTGATGGTGCTCAAAAAATATTGCTAGGCAAAACAGAAGAAAGTCGTTCTGCTGAAGATTGCTTACTTCTTGGAAACATTTTGCAAGACAAAGACAAAATTAACGAAGCAATTTATATGTTCAATGAAGCAATCAATAAAGACCCTAAATATTATAAAGCACACTACAATTTAGGATACATTTATTTTATCCAAGATAAACCAAATTTAGCTCTGGCAGAATTCAAAAAAACAGTTAAACTTAAAGACGATTTTTCTTACGGATATTATAATATGGGTTGTGCGTATTTAAAATTAAAAGACTATCGTAACGCAAAATACAACTTTTTCAGGGCTTTAGATTCTGGGAATAGCGAACCATCTATTTACTACAATTTAGCATATTCTTACAAAATGCTAAACAAAGAAAAACAAGCTCAAACATATTTAGATTTATACAACAAAATTATGGAAAAACAGTAAAATGACACAATATAAAGGAATTATTTTTGATTTTAATGGAACTCTATACTGGGATTCACCAAAGCACAAAGAAGCATGGGTTGAATTTTCAAGACGACTTAGAGGAACACCTTTTTCAGATGAAGAGATGCTAAAATACATGTTCGGTAGAACTAACGAAGAAATCATCAAATACGCAATCGGTAAACAACCAACACCGGAAATGGTTGAGAAATTAGCATTTGAAAAAGAAGAAGTTTACAGAAACATGTGTTTGAAAGACAAAGATAACTTCCATTTAGCGGACGGGGTTGTGGAATTTTTAGACTTTTTAAAAGAAAATAATATTCCTCGAACTATTGCAACAATGTCAGAAAAAGACAATGTGGACTTTTATATCAAACATTTTCATTTAGCAAACTGGTTTGATTTAGACAAAATTGTTTATTCTGACGGAACAATTCCTGGGAAACCAGCTCCGGATATTTACGAAATTGCAGCAAAAAATATTGGCTTGGAACCGAAAGAATGTATTGTTGTTGAAGATGCAATCTCTGGAATTGAATCTGCCAGAGCCGCAAAAATCGGAAAAATTATCGCAATTTGTTCAGAAGAAAGTCCTGAATTATACAAATCAATTCCTGCGGTGAGTGAAATTATTAATAGTTTTAGAGAATTTAACAAAGATTTATTTGCCATAAATTCAATTGTGAGATAGAAATGATTACTAAACCGGAAATAGATAAACTCGTTAAAACTTACGAAACAGTTGATTTTATTAAAGACGACCCCATACAGATTCCTCATAGATTTAAAAACAAAAAAGATATCGAAATTTCAGGTTTTATCGCATCACTGGTTGCTTACGGGAGAAGAGAACTTTTTATAAAAAAACTCAACCAGTTGTTAGAAATTGCACAAAACGAGCCACTAAATTTTATAGAAAATTTTGAACCAAAAATTCTTGAAGATTTTAATTATCGTTTTGGAAAACCGGAAGATTTTTCAGCAATTTTTTCTATCCTAAAAGACTTGTACACAAAAGACGGTGGACTTGAAGAACTATTTAAATATGGACATTCGCAAGATAAATTATTTGAAACAGTGACAGACTATTTCTATGCAAAGACTAGCAAAAATTTAGGACAAGGCTTTTATTTTATGATTCCAAATCCAAGAAAAGGCGGTGCAATGAAGAGAATGTGCATGTATCTCCGTTGGTTAGTAAGAAAAGGTCCTGTAGATTTTGGAATTTGGAATTTTATGAAGCCGTCAGAATTATATATTCCACTAGATATCCATGTCGGCAGAATTTCACGTAATATGGGATTATTATCCAGAAAAGCTAACGACTTCAAATCTGTAATTGAAATTACTGAAAACTTAAAGCAGTTTGACCCAAATGATCCTATAAAATACGATTTTGCAATGTTTGGCTACGGCGTAAACCAAGAAAAATAGTTATTTCAAGAGTTTACCTGTTTGCAAAACATAGTATGCACACCCCCAGCCGGATTTCTTTTTATCGCAATTCCCGTAGTCCTCTGACCCAGGAGCACCGTTTGGTCTAACAGAACCTTTACTATAATTAAAATCAAACAAATCTTTTCCTACAGTATTTGGCGGTTTAGGACCATTTACATCAACGTTAAAATTGATATAGCCCTCATCGTTATCAGGATTATCAGGATAGCTTTGTATAAAAATAGAAGCACCATTATTCAAGACAATTTTGTAATAATAATCAAGATTTGCATAATTAGGAGATTTATTTCCATTTAAATAAGTATATGTAGTATTAGGGAAACAAAAACCATTCGTATCAGGTTCTGTTCCACAATCATGAGCTACTTTCATGTGTTTTCGGAGTTTTTCTGCGATAAGTTCCGCATCTTCCTTGGAACGATCTTGTTTCAGCCCCCAACCCTCAACCTCGCCATCTTCTGCTTCCGCAGCTTTTATTGCCTGAGCAAGAATTGATTGAACTGCACGTAATTGAGTAACTGTTCGTTTTTCGTATAATTTTTGTGAAAGAGTTGGAATTGTAATTGCCGCAACAATTCCAATAATTCCAAGAGTGATTAGTACTTCTGCAAGTGTGAAAGCAAATTTTACTTTTGTTGGTGGCATGGCTACGTGAGTAGCACCCATCACCATAACCCTCTTCCATAAATGGGCGAGGGAACAAATCTCGTTGTCATTACGAGGAGAGTTATTGTTCTTGAGACACAATTTACTATACGAAACGACGTAATAATCTATTGCACTTGGATTTTTCAGGAATTCTTCCATTTTTACACCTCTTTATATTATAACCTGTTATAAACATGTTATAATATAAAACACTTCTTATCTTTTGTAAAGTACATGTTATAGACAATGTAATAGATAAGGACAATTATGGAGAGAAAATTTTTCAGAACAGGTAATGGTTGGTCACTTTTCATACCAAAAGTAATTATTGAACTTTTAAAAATCGACCCTGAAAAAGATACAATTGAAATGCAAATCGAAAATGATGTTTTAAAAATCAAGAAGAAAGAAAAAGAGTAAGTTTAACAAAAATTTATTAAAAAGTAGAAATTATTAAAGTTTTTTGCTATTTTACCGATATAGTAAACAGTCGAGAGTCTGTAAGGTTAAAAGTGTTTATAAAGGCAAAAACATGAGAGTTCCGGCGGTAAATCTAAACAACCTGAATAGTCAAATTAAATCAAACTCCACAAACCATGGAGTAACAGGAAATAATTTGGCTAATGGGGAACGTCAAATTTCGGACTTGAAAGGCATGCCTTATGTTTATCCCGTAAATTTCACAGCTATTCAGAATTCCTCAAAACTTCGAATTCTTTTTAGTTACGGACTTCCTTGTATGTATAGTGGGATTCAAATGATTGACCCTAAACAACTTTCCCGAATGTTGAAAAACCAAACATTTTTTCAACCGTCATCAAGTGTTGTTGAAATATTGAGCAAATATAGAGAAAGCTTTACAGGGATTGAAGCTAAGGTTTTTGATATTTTGAAAGATAGGGCGGTTGTGCATCCGGACAAGAATATTCAGGAATTACTGCAAGAAGTTGAACCGATTTATCGCCGTCGTCTGCGTAAAAAACAAGCTCCGATTTTCAGAAAACTTACAGAAGCAGCTTATGCATTGCCGGAAAAATACAAACGTCCGTTCAAAAAATTGATGGACGACACGGATAAGAAATTGAATGAAAAACCGATTATCATACCATTTTCATCTTATGAATACAAATACAAGCTCACAAAAATCAGAGAAGACATCGTAAACAAAGGGACTCTAAAAGAGAAAAAAGTTATGAATAAACTCATAAAAGAGTCTAAACGGTTTGCGAATTCAACAAATGCGAATACAATTGAAAACCAGAAAAAAGTTTTAGCTTTTCAAGAGTTAATTCTGAGAAAGTCTGTATTAAAAAATAACGAACAGCTAAAAAACTTGATAGAACTTTCTAAATCGAGATTGAATAGAGAAGAGGTAATTTTGCCATTTTCTAGAAAATCATTTTTGTACGATTTGATAAAAGTAATCGGAGATGTTCCGAATAAAAAATTACAAGACAAACTAATTGCGATTGCGCAAACTCTCCCTACATCACAAGAAAGTGTTTCAGCTTATGTAATGAAAGTTGCAGCAGAAACACCTGACAAAATCGGACATAGACTTATGTGGCCATCGCTTGCATCTATCGAACACATTTTGCCGAAATCTTGCGGAGGTCAAGATGCGTTGTCTAACTTCGGAGGAGCGACAACAAGAGAAAATTCCACAAGAAAGAATATTGATTTTGTAGAGCAATTGAAACGTCGTCCGCAAGCACGAGAAAATTGTCAAAAATATGTTGATAGACTAGTCGAACTTTATCGCCAAGGTGTATTTTACAAAAATGGAATTAGTCCAAAATACATTGTCGATTTCAAAAATGCAATTTACCAACAATCAAAACACACCCTTAATTTAGATATACCAAAGATATGATTTCGTTATATAACTTAACAGTTATTAAATTATTACGAATTGTAAATACGAATTTTTAGGGTCGAAATCCAGTTATAATAGAAAGAATACGATTACACATCAAATATTTGTTTAAAGAACCCTTCAAATAAAACCGTAGGAATTCATATAGAACAAAATTATTGAAAGGTTTTAGAAAATGGCAGATTTGAATGTAGGGTCTTTTGGAAAGAAATCAAACATTGATTTGAAAAAACTTCAAGCAGGTATGAAAGCAGAACAACTTCAAACCAAGGAAGAAAAATCTATCTTTAACAAGGTTGATAAAGATGGCAATGGAGTTATTGATGCAGATGAATTAAAAGCTTTCAGTGAAGGGCTTGATAAAACCACTGATGGAAAAGTTTCTAAAAAAGAAGCGAGAAAATTCATCAAAGAAAACGGATTAAAAGGCGAAGTTAAGAAAAAAGATGTTCTTAAATTCTTAAACGCTAATGTTAAAAATACTGAGAATGTAGAAGATGCAAAAGTAGTTGAACAAAACGGTCAAAAACTTGTTCAAGTAACTTACAAAGACGGCACACAAGAAATAATTAATCCTGACAAATCTTCTCAATTAATTCAATCTGACGGAAATGGCAACAAGACTACAAAATACTTAGATGAAAATAAAAAATTATTAAAAGATAAAGTTGAAACAAAAGACGGTGAAACAACACTATCTACTGTTGTAACAGAATATGCAGAAGACGGTGCAACTCCAACCAAAAAAGTTGAAACTAATCATCAGAAAAATTCTGAAGCAACAACAACTTTCACTGACGGAAAACCAGAAACTAAAGTTGAAAAACAAGGTACAACAACTTCAAACTACACTTTTGATGAAAACGGCAATGAAGTTTTGAATTCAAAAGTTGAAAATGAAGGAATTCTGGCAAAAGAAAAGCGCACTGAATACACATATTCTGAAGACGGAACAACAACAGAAAAAATCTCCGAACCAGGAATTAACAAAACAAATACCAGAGTAAGAAAAGGTGATGTTATTCTTACTGAACACATCAACGACAATGGTAGAATTGCAGATAGAGAGTACTACGAAGAAGGTTATACCGAAAAAACAACCGATGATAATGGTAACCCAACTACAAATATCTGCAACTTAGATAACAAAAAACTTGTCCAAGAAAAAACTGTTGACGGCAAAAAATATCAAGCAACTTATGATGGACAAGGCAACACAACAGGTATCATTGTTCAAAATAGAGAGAGTATTGCTGATATTGCGAAAAAATTTGGTGTTTCTACAGATGATTTGATGAATGTAAACTCTGATAAGCTACAAGGTAAAACAAAAAAATATTTCAACGTTGGCGAAGAAATAAAAATTCCAAAAGAATTGGAAGCAGATGATAAAGCTTTACAAGGAAGAAAAACTGCAGACGAAGCTAAGGCTGATTTTGCAAAAGACGAACAAATAAGAGCTAAACAAAGGGCAATCGCCGAACAGAAAAGAGCAGCCGCAAAAGAACGTGATGCAAAATTAAGAAAAGATTTAGGCTTAATAAACTATGCCGGAGCGAATCAACCAGTTACAGGTGATTACTATAACGGCAATAAAAAAACAAGATCCGTTACACTTACCAAAATAGGTAACGCAACTCACGGAAGAACTATTGCCAAAGATAATTCTGGTAAAGTTTATGTTATAGCACACAATGGTGTAATATTAAAAGACACTTGGGTAAATGTTAGTGCCCATAGAAAAACTGTTGTCGTTGGTAAAGGTCGTTATGCTGTTGATGGTTCAAGAGGAGATGGACATGGCAGAACAAATCTTATAGATGCCGATGGAAATCAACGTGTAATGTCACATGATAATAAAATTCTCAAAAATAGTTATGTTCAAAAATCAGATAAATCAGATGTTGTAAGAAAAGACTACAAAACAGCTCAAGCAGAAACAATTAATATGTTAACTTCTCAATTAGACAATGCCCAAGCAGCATTTGACAAACAAATGAATGCTGATGGTTGGGCTGAAGATGCAGCTGACGGCATTAGTGTACTTTGGGGTTCAAACAATAGAGCTTCAAAAGTTCGAGAAGATATTGCAGAATATGGAAAAACACTAAAAGAATTAAAAGGTTGCAAAACAGAAGCTGAATTCAACAAAAAATTTAAAGAAAAATTTGGTATTGCTTATAATAAAAATGCTATAGCAAATTATATGCTTAAACCAAGTGCCGCAAATTTCAAAAAAGCTTTTGGCTCTAAACAATCAATCGGCGAAAGAGTAGCAAAATATAATGAATCACAACAAGCAGGCGGCGAATGGGTTAAAACAGGAGCTAAAGTTGCTGCTGGAATTGCGGCAGTAGCTACTGCAATTCCATCTGGAGGTAGTTCAATAGCCGCTTATGCTGCAGGTTTAGGAGCTGCCGGAGTAGCAACAGCCGCAGCAGATATCGCAATTGATGTATCAAATAAAGCTGTATCAAAAGAAGGATTACAAGACGGAGAATTAGGTCAATACGTAAAAGATGGTGTAATTGATGGCACTATTACTGTTGCAACTTTAGGTACTTCTAAAATTGTTAAAGGCGGATACACTGCATATAAAACCGCTAAAGCAACATCAAAAGCTGCAGCTGCAGCAGAAAAAACAGCTCAACAAAGTGCCGTAAGCGTAGAAAGAGGTCTTGCAACTACAGCACAACAAGGGGCAACCGGAGTAGAAACAGGCTTGGCAACTCAAACAACCGGAACAGCAGAAAGAGGAGTTGCTAGACTTGGGCAACAAGGCTCAAACGTTACTGAAAGAGGTTTGACTAAAGCTGGTAAAAATTCTGAAAAAGGTCTTGCTAGAACTGGTCAACAAGCTTCAAACACTGCTGAAAGAGGTTTGACTAGAGCCGGCGAAAACTCTGAAAAAGGTCTTGCTAGAACTGGTCAACAAGGTTCAAATGTTGCTGAAAGAGGATTGACTAGAGCCGGCGAAAACTCTGAAAAAGGTCTTGCTAGAACTGGTCAACAAGGTTCAAATGTTGCTGAAAGAGGTTTGACTAGAGCCGGTGAAAATGCCGAAAAAGGACTTGCTAAAATTGAACCACAAGCAGGAAATACGGTATCAGATACAGCAGCAAAAGTAGCAAATGGAGCACTAAGTAAAACAGAAGAAGCAGTTATTGATACTGCAGTTGATGCTGCGGTTGGCGCAGGTGCTGAATATATGCAAACAGGTAAAGTAACCGTTGAGGGTACCGCAATGAATATGGCAATCGGTGCCGGAGGTCTTCTTGGCGAAAAATTAAGTACTAAATTAAAAGGTTCTAACTTATACCAAAAAGCAAGTGACAAAGTTTCAAATGCATATAATAATGTAAAAGATAAATTTGCTTCAAAAGGTCAAACTACACATGAAACTGGCTTAGCAAGAACAGAGAAATTAAATACATCTAGCTCTTCAACACGTGCAGAAAAAACTGCGGATACTTCTTATGAACAAAAAACGGCAAGAAAAGCAGATAGCACAGAATCAAGAAGAAGAGCAGAAGAAGCTAAAAAGACTGAACAAGCTAAGAAAACAGAGGAAGCTAAAAAAGCTGAACAAGCCAAGAAAACCGAAGAGGCTAAAAAAGCTGAACAAGCCAAGAAAGCCGAAGAGGCTAAAAAGGCTCAAACTCAATCAGCAGAAAAAATCCAAACTAGAATGGAAACCCTTGAAAATAATATTTGGGAATCATCAATGGCTAAAGATTTAAAAGAAAAATATGCTGACATATTAGATAAAAACTTTACTCTTGATATGAATAATCCTAGAGCTGTTTCTGATTTCAAAAATAAAATAAATAGAATGACTCAAATTTCTCATCCTGATAAATGCCCACACCCAGGAGATGAAAGCAAGGCAGTAAAACCTAATGATATACTTAACATTGTAGCAGATTTAAGACAAGCGACAAAAAATGGAACACCTCAAGAAATAAAAACATTATTGTCTAAACTTGATAATACACTTAATTCTAAAATAAACGCATTAACAAGAAACAAAGCAGAATTAAATAATCTAAAAGCTCAATTTGGTGATTTGGATGCTAAAAAAGCAACAGCAAAAAATAAGGCTGAACAACCTAAAGCAACTAATGAAACAGGTAAAGCTCAAAATGCTGAACAACCTAAAGCTGCTAAAGAAGCAGGAAAAACACAAAATACCGATAAAGCCCAAACTGCGAACAATACTGAAAATGTAAAATCAGAAAGAACGAAAGGAAGAAAGGCATTTGAGAATTTATCTGATGAAATTTCTGATACTTTTGGATATAAAACACAACAAATTTTATCAAACCTAAAAAATGGACAACAAATGGTTTTAGATAAAGGAAATCTCCATTATTTAGCAAGAAATAACAATGGTAAAATCGAAATTATATCTAAAATTCCAATGGAAGTAGATTTTAATATTCCATTATCTAACAGAACCCCTAATGGAAAAAGAAATGCAGGAATAAAAATGAGTGATGCTCTAACACCAGAACAAAAAATGGTATATGACTCATCATATAAAGCATTTATGGATTCAAAAGGAAAGAAAATTCAACACCGACATTCTAGCAATATAACAACAGATAATATTCTTCATGGTACTGGATATGACTCATTATTAGGCATTTTAGATAATGGAGGAATTGCTCCTAGAGAAATTACAGGTAAAAAATCTGCAGCTTATAGCGATGGAACAATTCCTGATACATTAACTCCTCTATGTACTGATACTTGGGACGTTAGAGCAAATGCATCTATTAGAGATTATTTTGATGCTAAAAACTCACACTGGAACAATGCAGGAGAAGCAAACTTTCTACCAAAAACAGACCACACAAGTTCTCGTTTTATAATAGTTATGGATAAAAAATCAATTGACCCAACTATTATGAAAAACTCATTTGAGGTAAACCAAAGAGGAAAACAACAAAGTGTTCTATTTAAAAATGGAAATATGAGTACCGGTCATGATTACCCAACTCATAGAGCTATCCCCATTGGTGCGCCTGCAAATTCAATTGAAAAAATTGTTGTTGATACAAGAATCGTAAATAAAAAAGAAATCAAAGCAATTAAAAAGAAAATCGCACAACAAGGCTATGATATCAAATTGTATGACTTGAATGGAAAAGAAATATAATTTAAGAAATCTCAATTTCTCGCTGTTTATGATACTATAAACAGCGAGAGAAGAAATAAATGACAAGTAAAGATGCTCTAGAATTATTAAGTATGTTTACTTAAGCAACTCAAATTGCAAGAAAACAAAACAAATTTGAGTGCAAATGGGAAGTAGACGAAACAACATTGGCAAATTTATTGAAAAAAGCATTCCCTAAAATAAAAGATGCTAATAAAATGGCAAAACGGATTTTAGAAAACAACTAACCCTTAACGGCGCCGTCGTTTTCACCTGAGATGAAGTACTTCTGCATAGCTAAGAAAAAGATGATTATCGGTATGGTTGAAATTATTGAACCGGCGGCGATAAATCGCCAATTTGAGGAAAACATTCCCTGTAAGTTATTTACTCCAACAGGAAGTGTGTACATCGCTTCTTTTGTCAACACAATACTCGGCCACAAGAATTCACCCCACGAACCGATAAATGTAAAGATTGCAAGCACGGCAAGTGACGGTTTTACCATAGGTAACAAAACTTTCCAAAACACCTGAAAAACATTACAACCATCAACAATTGCAGCTTCTTCCATCTCTCTTGGAATTGTCATAAATGCTTGTCGCATCAAAAATATTCCAAACGCACTCACAGCAAACGGCATTACAAGTCCGATAAATCCCATTGTATCGTTTACACTATCAACCAAATGTAATTTCAATGTTATCAAATAAACCGGCAACATAATTGCCTGAAAGGGTACCATTATAGTCGCAAGAATTGAAAAGAAAGCAATCTTCTTGCCTTTAAATTCCATTCTTGCTAAAGGATAACCGGCAAGTGAAGATAAAATCAAGTTCAACAAAACCGTTCCACCTGCGACAACCATACTGTTTACAAAATATCGCATCAAATCGACTTTATGCCAAACGCCAATATAATTTGCAAAAGTAAAATCTTTCGGAACAATTGTCGGAGGATAAGCAAAAATATTTTCCCCAGCACCTTTCAAAGATGTTGACAACAACCATATAAAAGGAAAAATTGAAAGAATGGATACAAAAATCAAAATTGCGTGTATCCACATATTTTTTAGTTTAATTTTATCTCTAATTTTTCCTAATATATTCAAAA
>ENA-UOJC01004685-UOJC01004685.1-human-gut-metagenome-genome-assembly--contig:-C104-NODE-4685-length-11296-cov-3.908371_pt1 | contig 11296 bp, 7 predicted proteins | sample MGYA00242339_ERZ723886 | MGnify/ENA metagenome assembly ERZ723886 | reverse complement strand
TTAGTGCTGAACAGACTCGGAGGCTCCTCGCTGCGGATAGCACATCCGCAGGAGGCACCGTACCGCGCGGTTGCCTTCACCGTGGGAGTCTGCTCCGGTGCATTGTGATCCAATAAAGCCAACAGCAGTAAAAAGCCCTGTTCCCCTAACTCATAGGAAGGAAACGTAATCGTGGTCAGGGACGGGGTAATATTCTGACCAAATTCCAGATTGTCGCATCCTGTAACAGCAATCTGCTCAGGAACGGAGATGCCTCTCGAAGCAAGCTCCCCGATGACCATACATGCCATGACGTCATTGTAACACACGATAGCCTGTGCATTGGCTGCCAGCAGTCTGTCGAGGGCGCTTTTGACGCCGGAGACAGAAAAGTCCGCATTTTCAATCAGAATATGGGAGGACAGCTTCAATTTAGCCATCGCCTGGGTATAATGAGACTCTCTGTAGCCGGAAATTTCCTTTTCTACGGAACTTCCCAGATAATAAATGTTTTTCAGGGAGTGTGTCGCTGCCAAATGGGATACCAGATCCTCAAGGGGAGCATTGTTGTCCAACAGTACCTTGGGAAAAGGGGACTGCGCAGTATTGATATCGACAACGGGACAATTCCATCCCTGCAGGGTCGTAATGACATTCTGTTGAAGCTCAGACACAAGGTAGGTGCCTGAGCTTAAAATAACACCGTCGTAGGTGGAGGGATTGGGAATCTTTAAAACGCTGGATTCGCCGCTGGCGTATTGTCCCAATATTTTTTCATCGTTGGAGACAAAAATATCCACATGATAACCAAATTCAGTGGCTTTATCAATCACACCCTGACAGAGATTGCGTTGATATTCACCATATATATGAGAAATAAAAACTGCAATTTTATGTATTCTGGACATTCGGAAAACCATGCCTTTCTATAATGACAGCAAGCTATTGTGAAAATATTTTATAGAAAAATACGCAAAATTACAAGGTAGTTTTTGTGAAAAATGATAAAAACTATTCTTTTTTAAGAAAAAGGAATGGACAATAAAATGCAAAATTTGCCATACATGACACTTCTATGGATTTCTTTTTTTCGTTAAACTTGACTTAAATGATGATACTTATAATACTTGCGAGCAATAGGAGGACAAAGGGGTGCGTTACGGACATTTTGATAACGACAAAAGAGAATATGTAATTGACCGTGTGGATCTGCCGACATCCTGGACAAATTATCTCGGTGTGGAGAATACCTGTGTGGTAATCAATCATACCGCTGGCGGCTATATGTTCTATAAGACGCCGGAATATCACAGAATTACCAGATTCAGGGCGAATGCCGTGCCTATGGACAGACCGGGACATTACGTTTACATCAGGGATAATGACAAGAAGGATTATTTCAGTGTTTCCTGGCAGCCGGTTGCAAAGCCGCTGGATCAGGCAAAGTATACCTGCAGACATGGTATGTCTTACACTGTATACGAGTGCGAATATGACGGATTAAAGGCGTCCCAGAAAATGTCGGTGCCTATCGGCGATGATGTGGAGCTGTGGGATGTAGTCATTAAGAATGAGGATAACGTAACGAGAAACTTAAGCGTATTTTCTTATGCGGAGTTCTCCTTCCATCATATTATGATTGACAATCAGAACTTCCAGATGAGCATGTATTGTTCAGGCTCCTCCTACGATGAGGGCATTATTGAATACGATTTGTTCTATGAGCAGTTCGGCTTCCAGTATTTTGCGTCCAATTTTGAGCCGGACGGCTATGACTGTCTGCGCGACAAATTTATCGGTGCATACCGCACAGAGGACAATCCGATTGCCGTGGAAAACGGAAAATGCTCCGGTTCCTATGAATTGGGCAACAATCACTGCGCATCCTTACAGAAGGATATCGTGCTTGCTCCCGGCGAGGAGGTGCGTCTGATTTTCATGCTGGGCGAGGGCAACCGTGCCGTTGGTAAGAAAATCAAAGAGAAATACAGCAATCCCGCAAATGTGGATGCAGCTTATGAGACTCTTCGTAAGTTCTGGCAGGATAAATTTGATAAATTACAGATTCAGACCCCCAATGAGGGTATGAACACCCTGATTAATACATGGACCCTGTATCAGTCCGAAATCAATGTAATGTTCTCCCGTTTTGCTTCCTTTATCGAGGTAGGCGGACGTGTGGGACTGGGATACCGCGACACGGCGCAGGACGCCATGACGATTCCCCATTCCAACCCGGAGAAGTGCAGGCTGCGCATTATGCAGTTGTTAAAGGGACTGGTATCCCAGGGATACGGCTTGCATCTGTTCCAGCCTGAGTGGTTTGAGCCGGATGAGTCCGTGAAGCCGTTCAAATCCCCCACCGTTATTCCTGAGCCGGATAAGGACAGCATGATTCACGGCTTGAAGGACGCCTGCTCGGATGATGCGCTGTGGCTTGTGGCTTCCGTTGTGGAATACATCAAGGAAACCGGAGAATTTTCTCTGGCGGATGAAACGGTTACATACGCCGATGGCGGCGAGGATACCGTATATGACCACCTGAAACGGATTCTGGACTTCTCCACCGAGCAGGTAGGCGCAACCGGTATCTGTAAGGGACTTCGCGCTGACTGGAACGACTGTCTGAACCTGGGCGGCGGCGAGAGCGCAATGGTATCCTTCCTGCATTACTGGGCATTGCAGAATTTCATTGAGCTGGCTTCCTATCTGGGAAGAGACGAGGATGTTGACAAATACTCTGCTGTAGCTGACAAGGTGAAAGCAGTCTGCGATAAAGAGCTGTGGGACGGCGAATGGTATATCCGCGGTATCACCAAGAACGGCAAAAAGATTGGTACGCATAACGACGAGGAAGGCAAGGTACATCTGGAGTCTAACTCCTGGGCAGTGCTTTCCGGTGCGGCAGACTATGAGAAGGGTATTAAGGCGATGGACAGCGTGGACAAATATCTGTACACACCTTACGGAATTATGCTGAATGCGCCTTCCTATACCAAGCCTGATGATGATATCGGATTTGTCACCAGAGTTTACCCCGGCGTCAAAGAGAACGGAGCCGTGTTCTCCCATCCGAACCCCTGGGCGTGGGCTGCCGAGTGTATCCTGGGACGCGGTGACAGGGCGATGAAGTTCTACAATGCGCTGTGTCCTTACTATGAGAATGATATGATTGAAATCAGAGAGGCGGAGCCTTATTCCTACTGTCAGTTTATTATGGGAAAAGACCACACCGCTCACGGACGTGCAAGACATCCGTTTATGACGGGTTCCGGCGGCTGGTCCTACTTCAGCGCAACCAGATATATGCTGGGTATCAGACCTCAGTTTGACCATCTGCTGATTGACCCCTGCGTACCTGCTGACTGGAAGGAATTTAAAGCGGTCAGAGTATGGCGCGGCGCACAATATCAGATAACCGTGCAGAATCCCGATGCCGTAATGAAGGGTGTGCGTGAGATTCTGATTGACGGTAAGGCAGCGGATAAGATTCCTGCATTCCCGGCAGGGGAAAGCCACGAAGTAGTCGTAGTAATGGGTAACAAGTAAAGGAATGCCTCTTCGGAGGCATCCTTCCTAAAAAATAGAATTTGAGATGGAGGATAAAGGGAATGATTAAATTTGGTACAGGCGGCTGGAGAGCTGTCATCGGAGATGAATTTACCAAGCAAAACATACAGATTATGGCAAAAGCCATGGCGGATAAAATGAAGGCAGAGGGCGTTGAGAAGAAGATTGTTATCGGCTATGACAGACGTTTCCTCTCCAAGGAAGCGATGCAGTGGGCGGCACAGGCGCTGGCTGCAGAGGGCGTAAAGGCTCTGTTGGTAAACAAATCCGCACCTACGCCGCTGATTATGTTTTATACGATGGTTCATGAATTTGATTACGGCATGATGATTACTGCAAGCCATAACCCTGCTACATACAACGGTATCAAAGTGTTTACCAAGGGCGGACGCGATGCAGACGAGCAGCAGACCGCAGATATTGAAAGATATATCGCCGCAATTAAGCCTGAGGATGTAAAAGAGATGGATTACGCCAAGGCGCGCGAGGCAGGTCTGATTGAGGAAATCTATCCGCTGAACGATTATCTGGATAATATTATTGCAAATGTAGATATGGAGGCTATCAAGAAGGCGGGACTGAGAGTTGCCATTGACCCGATGTACGGCGTAAGCGAGACCTCCCTGAAAACAATTCTTCTGACCGCAAGATGTGATGTATATACGATTCATGACAGACATGATACGCTGTTTGGCGGTAAGCTTCCCGCACCGAATGCGACCACGCTTCGAGGTTTGCAGAACTGCGTGCTGGACAACGGCTGCGACATCGGTCTGGCAACGGACGGCGATGCTGACCGTATCGGCGTCATTGATGACACCGGAAGATTCCTGCATCCCAATGACATTTTGGTACTGCTTTACTATTATCTGGTAAAATTCAAGGGCTGGAGCGGTCCTGTGGTTCGTAACCTCTGTACCACCCATATGCTGGATAAGGTAGCAGAGCGCTTTGGTGAGAAATGCTATGAGGTTCCTGTAGGCTTCAAGTGGGTTTCTGCCAAAATGACAGAGACAAATGCCGTTATCGGCGGAGAGTCCTCAGGCGGTCTGACCGTAAAGGGTCATATCAGCGGTAAGGACGGCGTTTATGCGGCTGCCCTTCTTGTTGAGATGATTGCTGTTACCGGCAAGAAGCTTTCTCAGATTTACAAGGATATCGAGGAAGAATGCGGACAGATTTTCATGGAGGAAAGAGATTATCATTTCAGTCAGGAGAAGAAAGAGGAGATTCTCAAGACTCTGATGGAAGAGAAAAAAGTTCCTGTTATGCCTTTTGAAATTGACCATATTTCCTATATGGATGGCTGTAAGGTATACTTTAAGAACGGCGGATGGGTTGTATCCCGTTTCTCAGGAACAGAACCTCTGCTGCGTATCTTCTGCGAGATGCCAGATGCAGAGCAGGCGAAAACCGTAAGCGAAATTTACGAGGATTTCTTAGGGTTAAAATAAGATGTAACTTGTGTAAAATGGAATCTGCAAATGCGGGTAATCTTTTAATGCGCAGATTTCCTTAAAAAAGAATAGGAAAAAAGGCTCCGAGGTGATAAAATAGACTCGGAGCCTTTTTTTACGCATAGGAAGATAACAGGGGGAAACAATGAAAAGGAAGGAAAAGAAAACATCGCTGACATTGAGTATGATGGGAATGCTGTTACTGGGGTGGCTTCTGCCGCTGATGGTAATTGCCCTGCTGACCCTGAGTGTGGTTTCCTCCATGTTGAGCCGTCAGATAGAAAAAACAATTATCTCATCCACCGACAAAGCGATGGAAATCTGTGAAATGAAGCTGGAGGAAATTTGGACGGCGTCCAAGTATGCTTCTTATGATACAACCATTCGGGACGCTTATTATGAGTTTAAGAAAAACGGCGATGAGCAGAAGCTGTATTCAGAGACCACCTATTATCTGAATCAGCAGTACAAATATGATTCCAGTATGCTGTGCACCATGGTGTTCCTTACGACGGCTCCTGAGAGAGTCTACTATACATATAATACCTTTCAGGATAATAATAAGGGAAACGAAGGCTATGCACGTGTAAATTATTTTCAAAACAATGTGATGGAGCAGGTGCTTGCAAGAAGCGAGGAACTGGACACCGGTACGGAGCTGCTTTTTTACGAAGGGCATCTTTACCTGATTCGCAATCTGGTGGACGCTTCCTTTCATCCCTATGCGATGATTGTGATTGAATTGCAGAAAGAGAATATTTTCAGCGGACTCGGAAGTGTTTGGGGTGCGCAGACATATCAGGTGTATCTGGAGGGGACGCCTGTTCTGGAATCCGATTTCCCGGAGGATCATATCCTGCCGGATGAGGATATGACCCAGAGTATTTATGTCACGGATAAGGAAAATAACTATTCCTATCGGGAAATGAATTTTGGCGGGCAGAGGATGGTCTATGCGGTTCAGATTGACAGAAACAGTGTATTGAACGAGGTAAAAATGCTTCGTTATGTGGTGATTGTAATCGGACTTTTTCTCTTTCCGCTGATGATAATGGTATTTTATTTCTTTAACAGAAAAGTGTCCCGTCCCATGCGGGATCTGGTAAAGGCGGCGGAGGAGATTGCCGGTGGAAATTACGGGCATCAGATTGTCACAAAAGCAACCAGCAGGGAGTTTGACTATCTGGAGAAAACCTTTAACACAATGTCCATGGAACTGAAATATCAGTTTGAGACAATTTATCAGGAGGAGCTGGCATTGAAGGACGCCAATATTATGGCGCTGCAATCCCAGATAAATCCCCATTTCCTGAATAATACGCTGGAAATTATCAACTGGGAGGCGAGATTGAGCGGCAGCGAGAATGTAAGCGGTATGATAGAGGCGCTTGGAACGATGCTGGGGGCTACCATGAACAGGAAACAGAAGCGTTTTGTCCCGCTTTCTGAGGAGCTTTCCTATGTGGATGCGTACCTGTATATTATTTCCAGGCGTTTTGGAGACAGATTTCAGGTTTACCGCGATATTGATGAAAGCCTGTTGGGGATGGAGGTGCCGATTCTGATTATCCAGCCCATTGTGGAAAATGCCGTGGAACATGGCGTGGAAGAGAACAGAAAGGGCATGGTGGCGATTAGAATCAGCGCAGACTGGGACAGAATTATTATTGAGGTCAAAAATGACGGTGTGTTAAGTCAGAAAGACAGGGAGAGAATAGATTTTCTGCTGAACGGTGATGACAAGGATGAGAATGAACATCATGTCAGTCTGGGAATCCGAAATGTAAACAGAAGAATCAAGATTATATACGGAGACGACTGCGGTCTTACGATTGAAAGCGACGAGCATCAGCACACAGTCAGCAGAATTGTGGTAAAGATGATGCACGAAAGCCGGAGTGAAATGTGATAAAGTTTTTCTGTGCAGGAAAAGAGGAAAAATATGAAAAGGAAATTGTTGGCTCTGATAAGTGTGGTGGTATTGATTATGGGGGGATGCAGCATAGACGGTGCAATGTCTGTCATGAGGGAAGATGACGCTGTGCTCCCGACGGAAAGCGAAACCGCTGCGCAGCCGGTGACACTTGAGGTGGTGACTACCTTTGCAGGGAATGACGGAAATGCTCAGAATTATAAAAAGTTCTGCAGCATGTGGCAGAAGCAGACAGGAAATACTGTGATTGACAGATCTGCCACTTCGGATGAAACCTTTAAAATGCGTGTGACCAATGATTTTGCGACAGGGTCTGAGCCGGATGTGCTTTTCTTTTTTATCGGTGCGGACGCCAACAGCTTTATTGAAGCGGATATGGTGGTGTCACTGGAGGAGATTTGGGAGGAATATCCCGATTTTGCCTCCAATCTGGATGTGGAAAAGATTCCCGGTTCCCTGGTGGACGGAAAAATTTATGCGATTCCGGTGAATGGCTACTGGGAGGCTATGTTCGTCAATACTACGGTTTTGAAGGCGGCGGATGTGGAGATGCCGGGTGGGGATTATACATGGGAGCAGTTTCTTGCGGACTGCGAACAGATAAAAAATGCCGGATATACGCCGATTGCCGCAGCGCTGGGGAATATTCCGCATTACTTGTGGGAGGCTGCCGTTTTCAATCATACGACGCCGGAAACGCATATGATTATTCCGGACTCTGTGGATGACGAAATCGGACAGGGCTGGGTGGCTGCCATGGAAGATATCAAATTCCTGTATGAGTCGGGATATTTTCCCGATAATACCAATTCGGCTACCGATGATGAGACCTTCAGCATGTTTATGAACGGTGAGGCGGCGTTTTTAATCGACGGTTCCTGGAAGGTGGGAAGTATTGTGCAGAACTGCCAGACAGACCTGCTCAATCCCGATACCCTGGATGAAGAGAAACTGAAACAGTTCAGCGTAACCTTTGTGCCGGGAACGGACACCAGAAAGGCGACGGATATGATTGGCGGTATGTCCATGGGGTATTATATCACCAGAAGCGCATGGGAGGACCCGGAAATCAGAGCCGCCGCGGTTTCCTTCGTATCCTACATGACCTCTGATGCTGTGGCGCCCTCCTTTGCGCAGCATACGGCGAATGTGCTGCGGAATACCGGGGCGATAGATACGAAAAATTTTAATTCCCTGCAGTTGAAGGCGCTGGATATGCTGTCAGAGTGTACCTCCCTTACCTGGGCTGTGCAGGACTTTTTTCAGAGAGATTTCAGGGAAGCTACCTTTGATGATGTGCCCAAAGTTGTCACAGGGCAGATATCGGCAGAGGATGCGGTGAGAGAAGATTTGGAGAGCCATTTGGAAAGCCGGCAGGCAGAGTGACCTTTGGATTTGCATAAAACAACAAAAAGTGATATGATAAATCTGGATTCAGGGGGACAAACATATGTATAAAGTAGTAATTATAGATGATGAACCTGTGATTGTAGAAGGATTGACAAGAAGTATTAAATGGGAAAAGTATAATTGTGAGGTAGTAGGTACTGCATTCAGCGGGCAGGAGGGACTTGAGCTGTTTGATGAACTGAAACCGGATATTGTTTTTTCGGATATCAGAATGCCCAATATGGACGGACTGTCCATGATTGCCGCCGCCAAATCCCAGCATCCCGATATGGAGATTACTATCCTGACAGGCTTTCAGGATTTTGAATATGCGAGACAGGCGATTCAGTTGGGTGTAACCAGATTTCTGGTAAAGCCGTCTAAGATGGATGAACTGCAGGAAGCGGTAGAGGTTATGATAAAGAATCTGCAGGCGAAGGGCTTTTATGATACAGCCAGCGCCGCCAATGCAGCTACTGAAGAGACAGAAGTCCATGCTGCAGAGGAAGACGCTAAGGTGGAGGAAAGCGAGGCGAGCAGTTTTCTGGTCAATAATGCGTTGAAGTATATGGAAGAGCATTATCGGGAGAAGTTAAAGCTTCAGGATGTGGCGGATCAGGTATATGTGAGCCAGTGGCACTTAAGCAAGCTTCTGAACCGTTATAAGGAACAGAGCTTTTCCGATATTCTGAATAATATTCGTATCGAGAAGGCAAAAGAGCTTCTTCGGGATCCTTCCCTGCGAATCGGAGATATCGCGGATATGGTGGGATTTCTGGATATGGCGCATTTTTCCAGAGTCTTTAAGAGACAGACGGGATTGTCAGCGAATGAATACAGAAACAGTCTGAAATAGGAAAATACATAACACACAAAAGGACAGGGTGCTTAGAAGCACCGCTGTCCTTTTATAATTGCCTTAATGGATAAATCTTCTTTATTTAAGATAAGGAAATGAGCCTTCTTGCCTTCCCTGATGCTGCCGTACAGAGAATCGATGCCGATGGAGCGGCAGGGATTGATTGTTGCGGCTTTCACCGCGCTTTCCAGGGGGATACCCATGGAAACGGCGGTGAGCATACATTGATATAAGGGGGTTGCGCTGCCTGCCAGAGTACCGTCCGCCAGGGTTGCATGATTGCCCTTTACATGAACCTCCAGACCGCCTAAGGAGTAAATTCCATCCGGTTTGCCGGTGGCTTCCATACTGTCACTGATAAGAATGACACGATTGTCACCAAAGAGCCGGAAGGTGGCGCGCACTACGCTGGGAGCGATATGTACGCCGTCACAGATTAATTCCACAAAACTCTTGGGGGTATCGGACGCGGCACCCACAACGCCGGGCGCTCTGTGTGTAAAGGGGGGCATTGCATTATACAGGTGGGTAACATGATCTGCGCCTGCCATAAATGCCTCCATTGCAATATCATAGTTGGATTCGGTGTGGGCGATGGAGAAACGGAATTCATCGCGGCACTCTTCAATACAGGAGAGGGCGCCGGGAACCTCCGGTGCGATGGAAACCAGTCTGACCAGACCTTCTGCATCCTTCTGCCATCTGCGAAGCTTTTCAGCGGAAGGCTCCTGAACATAGGCTTCGTTCTGCGCACCCTTTTTGTGGGCGTTGATGAAAGGACCTTCCATATGAATACCGACCAACTCGGAAACATCCTCTCTGCCTTCCCCGTTTTCCTGCGCTTTACGGTAAGCGGCAGCGTTTTTACAGATATCGGAAAGCATTTCTTCCGACAGCGTCATGGTTGCAGGGCAGATGGTGGTAACACCCTGTTTTAACTCAAAAGCGCCGATTGCGTCAAACGCCTCTCTGGTTCCGTCGCAGAAATCATGACCGTCACAGCCGTGAAAATGAATATCTGTCAGACCGGGAATGACGTAGCAGTCTGCGGCGTCAAATATCTCCTCTGCTTCTCCGCCATTTGCATCCTTGTCTGAAACCTGGGAAATCAGGTCTTCCTTCGTCGTAATGGTAAGCGGCTCAAAGGTGTTATTTTCCGAAAAAACAAGACCGTTTTTTATAATCATGGCGACTCCTTTGCTTAATCAATATATTCTGTGATTAAGGATAAAGCATCCTTGTCACCTACTAAGGTTACGTCGTTATGAAGCTGCAATACGGATGCGGGTACTTTGGGAGTGATAGGTCCAAAGAAGGCATCCTTTACAATCTGTGCTTTCTCCTTGCCGTTTACAACAATAACAATCTTCTTAGCCTGCATGATGGTCTTGATGCCCATGGTGTATGCCTGCTTGGGAACCAAATCCATGGAGGCGAAGAAACGGGAGTTTGCACGAATTGTACTCTCGGAAAGGTCAACACAGTGAGTCTCCTTCTCGAAAGCCGCGCCGGGCTCGTTGAAGCCGATATGTCCGTTTAAGCCAAGTCCCAGCAACTGCAAATCAATACCGCCGCAGTCGGTGATAATCTTGTTGTAGTCGTGGCATGCCTTTACGGAATCTGTCTCCAGTCCGTCGGGGACATGCGTGCATTCTTTTCTTATGTTGATGGAATCAAAAAAGTTCTTGTTCATAAAATAGCGGTAGCTCTGGTCATTATCCGGTGCAAGTCCTTTGTATTCATCCAGATTAATAGTAGTTACCTGAGAGAAATCAAGGTCCCCTTTCTCATACCAGCGGATAAGCTGTTCGTATGTACCGATTGGGGTGGAACCCGTAGCGAGTCCCAGTACGCAGTTGGGTTTCATAATAACCTGTGCAGATATCAGATTTGCTGCCATACGGCTCATCTGATAATAGCTGTCTGTTGCAATGATTTTCATCTTTAATACCTTACCTTTCCCTTGTTGAGTTCACTTTTTAAAACATGTCATTGCTTCCTCTGTTTTTAGTTTAGCAATGCTTTTTTTAAAAAACAAGGTCAAGGCGGAAAGTGTACAAGAGAGTGTAAAAGAAGACAAAAATGGTCAAATCGTATAATACTTGATTA
>ENA-UOJC01004683-UOJC01004683.1-human-gut-metagenome-genome-assembly--contig:-C104-NODE-4683-length-11297-cov-7.324942_pt1 | contig 11297 bp, 8 predicted proteins | sample MGYA00242339_ERZ723886 | MGnify/ENA metagenome assembly ERZ723886 | reverse complement strand
CGAAAACACATTGCCGAAGTTGGAGCTGGCCGTCATGCGGATGTACTTGAGCATGTTGCTGAAGGTGCGACGCCCTTGCATCACCCCCTCTTCCAGCACCATCAGGCTCTTTTCCAGCAGGATGATGTCGGCCGCTTCCTTCGCGATATCCACGGCACTGTCCACGCTGATACCGATATCGGCCGCACGCAGCGCAGGCGCATCGTTGATACCGTCGCCCATAAAGCCCACCACATGGCCTTTGCTGCGCAGTGCATGCACCAGGCGTTCCTTGTGCAGCGGCGTCAGCCTTGCAAACAGGCGGTGCTTTTGTGCAGCTTCAGCCAATGCGCTGTCGCTCATGCGTTCAATCTGTGCACCGGTCAGCGGGGCACCAGGGTCAATACCCACCTGCTCACACACACGCGCTGCCACCAGTTCGTTGTCTCCTGTGAGCACTTTGACGGCCACGCCATGGGCCTTGAGCGCTTCAATGGCAGGAGCGGTCGACTCCTTGGGTGGATCCAGAAAAGCGATATAGCCCACCAGCACCAGGTCCGCCTCATCAGTCACGCCATAAGGGAAGGCCTGCGCACCTTGCGGGCGCTGGATGCGTTTGCTGGCAACAGCCACCACACGCAGGCCCTGGTTGTTCAGCTCCTGCGTCACGCTGCGCACGCGTGCCAGTTGTGCCTCGGCCAGCGGCAGCGTTTCCATGCCCAGACTGACATGGCTGCAGGCAGAGAGAATTTCTTCCACCGCCCCCTTGCAGACCAGTACATGCTCGTCGCTGTCTACGGGGCGCACAATCACGGACATGCGGCGGCGCACAAAGTCAAAGGGAATCTCGTCCACCTTCTGCCACTGCTCCTGCCAGTTGTCCTGAGGAGTCGCCTCCATGTGCTCAATCACCGCACGGTCCAGCAGGTTCTTCAACCCCGTCTGGTAGTAACTGTTGAGCCAGGCCAGGCGCAGGGTGTCCTGTGAGGCTTCACCCAGCACATCGGTATGGCGCTCCAGCACAATCTTGTCCTGCGTCAGGGTGCCAGTCTTGTCGGTGCACAGCACATCCATGGCACCAAAGTTCTGAATCGCATCGAGCCGCTTGACGATGACCTTCTGGCGCGAGAGCACGACCGCGCCCTTGGCCAGGGTGGACGTCACAATCATGGGCAGCATCTCGGGCGTCAGCCCCACAGCCACCGACAGCGCGAACAGGAAAGCCTCTGGCCAGTCACCCTTGGTAAAGCCATTGAGCAGCAGCACGATGGGCACCATGACCAGCGCAAAGCGGATCAACAGCCATGAGACGCTATTCACCCCCAGCTGGAACGATGTCTGCACCCGGTCAGCTGCCATGGTGCGCTGCGCCAGCGTGCCAAAGTACGTGTCATTGCCGGTGGAAATCACCACTGCCGTTGCCACGCCGGAGACGATGTTCGTCCCCATGAACAGCAGGTTGCTCTGCTCCAGAATGCCTTCGGACGAATGCTGGCGGTCCGCAAACTTTTCCACGGGCAGCGATTCGCCGGTCATGGCAGCCTGCGCCACAAACAAATCCTTGGCACTGATCACGCGACAGTCAGCAGGCACCATGTCACCGGCGGAAAGCACGATGTGGTCCCCCGGCACCAGTTCGCGCATGGGCACTTCCATCTGCTGCGCGGCAGTGCCCTCCTGCGCCACGCGCAGCACGGCGGCCGTGCTGCTGACCATGGCCTTCAGGCGCTCGGCGCTGCGGTGTGAGCGCCCTTCCTGCACAAAGCGAATCACCGTAGACAGCAGTACCATGCAGCCGATCTCGACGGTGGCTTCCATGTCATCGGTCGCAGCCGAGACCAGTGCCAGCACGGTCAGCAGAATGTTGAAAGGGTTGCTGTAGCACTGCCACAGGTGCTGCCACCAAGCCAGTGGCTTTTCATGGTCCACCTCATTCGGACCATGACGCTCCAGGCGCTCTTCGGCCTCCTGCTGCCTCAAGCCTGACTCGGATGAACGCAGGCGAACCAAAGTAGCAGGCACATCATCACAGGCCGCACGCCACAGTGCACGGCTCACATGCTCGGACACCTGCGCAGAAGCCATGTCGGACTTGCCATCCGCACGGCGCGTAAAGCTTGGCAGCGCGCTGCGCGAAAACAGCCCTTTGCTGCGCCTGCGGCGCAGAAAATTACCAAACCATGTGGTCATGAATTTCACGGTGCAATCTCCTCGGAGGAAGGCGTGCACAGACACCTCTTCCCGGATGGAGGCGCTCCATCAGGCAATGGTGGTGTACAGATCAGGAGGGGCGTTCAGCCGTACAGGCTGGAACGCAAAATGAAGTGCAAGCGAATGGCTGAAGCCAAGGCTTACAAAGCCATGCCAAACAGGCGACGGCCACCCCAGGGCAGAGGCAGACGCGCGGCAGGCCTGGCGGTAGAAGCAGGCTGGGGAGCAACTGCTGCCTGCTCTGCCTGCAGCGCAATGCCCAGCGGCTTCAGGCTTGCACGCTGTGCGCTGTGCAGATGACGCAGTACGGCCTCACGGCTGCTGTCATTGAGCAGACTCAGCACATCGGCAATCACACGGGGAGAGCAGCCGGACAGGGCGTTGCAAAACGCCACCAGACCATGGGTGGCCAGCAAGGCACGCACCTGGCAGACATTGCGGTCCATCAGGGCTGCGCGCAGAGAACGGGTGAGGGGGTGGTAGTTCATGGGAATCCTCCAGGGCAGCGTGCCCAGGCCCCATGTCAAGACACGGAATCAGATCCTGGACAAACCGCCATTTGCAATCGGTAAACGGTCAATCGAAGCGGCGCTCATGCGCCTTTCAGGGTCAGGTTCCAGATCCATGCCTCAGTACTCCTTGAATAAAAAAGCATCACAGCCCATGCCTGTGCTGTGCTTGCATGTATTGTCACTGCCACGCCTGCCGACGACCAGATGCTCTTGGTAGCGTGGCGATATACCTTGGTATATCGCTACCTCCACCCAGATACAAAAAACGGCATCCAAAGATGCCGTTTTGCGTGCAGCCCTTGGGGCAGCTTTTAATCAATTTTCAGCCCTATGGCTTGTGTCACCTGCGCATAGCGCTCTATATCTGAGAGCACCATGCGTTGAAAATCCTCGGCACTGCCACCATCCATGGCAAAGCCCTGGGCCGCAATCGCCTGTGCGACCTCGGGCTTGCGCAGCACCTCACGCAGCGCACGATTGAGCTGCTGCACTGTGGCGGCAGGCGTTGCAACAGGTGCCAGCAGGCCATGCCACTGGTCGACGGCAAAGTCAGGCACACCCTGCTCCGCCACTGTGGCCACCCCCGGCAGCAAGGGTGAGCGCTGCGGCGAAGTGACCGCCAATGCGCGCAGCTTGCCAGACTGCACCAGTGGCGCGGCGCTGCTGGCCGTAATAATCGCCATGGGCACCTGGCTGCCTGCCACAGCCGCCAGCGCCGGGCCGCAGCCCTTGTAAGGCACCTGCTGCAGCGGTACCTGACGCGCTTGGGCCAGCATTTCCCCGGCCAGATGCTGAGGCGTTCCATTGCCGCAGGAGGCAAATGGCACAGGCTCCTGCTGCTGTGCAGCGGCCAGTACCTGTGCAAGGTTCTGCCAAACTGAATCTACAGGCACGACGATGACCGAAGGCACAAAGCCCACATTCATCACCCCTGCAAAGTCCTTGCGCGGGTCAAACTCCAGCTTGCTGAACACCCCGGGGTTGATGGCAAACGAACTGTTGACCATGAGCAGCGTATGCCCGTCCGGCTTGGCATCGGCCACAATCTTAGCGCCAATATTGCCGCTGGCGCCGGGCTTGTTGTCCACCACCACGGGCACGCCCAGCTGCTGCTGTAATTCAGCCCCCAGCTTGCGCGCCAGCCAGTCTGTGCCGCCACCGGGCGGGAAAGTCACCACAATGGTCAGCGGCTGCTGGGGCTGGAAGGTCTGCAGCCCCTCCCCTGCTTTCTGGTTACCACAGGCTGCCAGCCCCAGAAGCAGCGCCACAGCGCATGCACGTTGAATAAGGCGACGCATGTCAGGCATCCAAGCCGATGTCGAGTACACGGGCGCTGTGCGTCAACCAGCCCACGGCAATCTGGTCCACGCCCGTCGCCGCCACGGCGGGTGCAGTTTCTGGTGTGATACGGCCGGACGCCTCAGTAATCGCACGGCCCTTGCACATGGCGACAGCCGTGCGCAAATCATCCAGGCTCATGTTGTCCAGCAGAACTACATCCACACCCAGCTGCAGCGCCACTTCCAGCTGCTGCAGGGTATCCACCTCCAGCTCGATCTTGACCATATGCCCCACGCCGGCCCGTGCACGCAGCACGGCCTGCTCTACGCCACCGGCCAGCGCGATATGGTTGTCCTTGATGAGCACAGCATCATCCAGACCAAAGCGGTGGTTGCTGCCACCGCCCACGCGCACGGCGTACTTCTGCACCACACGCAGACCGGGCATGGTCTTGCGTGTGCAGGTCACGCGCGCGCCGTACGGTGCAATCGCACGGGCAATGGAGGCCGTAGCCGTCGCCACGCCACTCAGGTGGCACAGATAGTTCAGCGCCACACGCTCGGCAGACAGCATGGCGCGCGCACTGCCGCTGATGCGGGCAATCTCGGCACCGGGCTGCAAATCCGCGCCATCACACAGCAGCACTTCAAAGCGTGCCTGCGGATCCAGCGCCTGAAAGGCCAGCCGTGCCATATCCAGCCCGGCCAGCACACCTTCCTGGCGTGCCACCAGACGCAGCTGGGCCTGCGCATCGGCAGGCACGATGGTGTCCGTCGTCAAGTCTCCTGCCCGGCCCAGGTCTTCCAGCAAGGCCATCTGTACCAGCGGCTGCAGCATCACATCGGGCAGCGCAGGTACAGGCAAACGGTGGTTATTAATGCTCATTTTGAGTATTTATCAGACAAAAAAATAGACATGCTGCAGATGAAGCAGCATGCCTAGTTATGCTAATTTTGAGCACAAGCTTTTGTCAAGCACCACGCGCCAGCGGCAGCTTGGTGCCAGCCGTGGCACGCTCCTGCAGCACATCGCTGCGAAAGCGAAACAGCTTGGCAGGCCGACCTGCACTGCCCGCCGTCATCTGCCCGGTTTCTTCCACCAGCGCCTGCTGCTCAATCAGGCGGCGGAAGTTCTGCTTGTGCAGGCCACGGCCTGCCAGCGCCTCCACCGTCTGCTGCAGCTGCAGCAAGGTGAACTCCGGCGGCATCAGCTCAAACACCACGGGACGGTATTTGATCTTGGCGCGCAGCCGTGCCATGCCCGTCGCCAGAATACGGCGATGGTCATGCGCCATGGCCTTGCCCGGCACCTGACCACGCATGGGCAAGCCACGGCGTGCCGCTTCTTCAATCAAGCCTGCTTCAAACAGCAGCTCATAGCGCTGCAGCACCAGCTCTTCATTCCAGGCCTGGCCATTAATTCCAAAATTAATAGCTACTCGCGCTTGCCTGGTCTGCCTTAGAGCCTGATTTTGTGCTTCATCCACCCACGCCTGCAGATGCGGCAATATGCAGCTTTGCAGTACTGCAGGTGCACCTTGTCGCCAGTCTTCCCAGGGAAAAAAGCTATACCAGTCCTGCCAGCTGGTCGCGCCCTGCGGGCTTTGTTCCGGCTCACAGGTCAAACCCAGATAGCTGATGGACAGCACATGGGCAGCCTCTTCACGCTCGCGGTCGGCAAAGGTATAGAGCTGCTCCACATAGCCCAGCGAGTGCTGGGTCTGGCTTTCCACCCAGGCACGCAGGCCCGCCTGCAGCGAGCGGTGCACCATCTGGAACGGGCCCGCTGGCAGCGCCTGCCCGCATTGCGTCGTCAGCACACGGGGTGCGCCCTGGCTGACCGCCACAAGGACGGCCACCAGTTCAGCATGCAAAGCCTGGGTAGGAGTGGCGTTCAATTGAGACGTTAAACGTTGAACAGGAAGTTCATCACATCGCCATCCTTGACGATGTATTCCTTGCCTTCAGCACGCATCTTGCCTGCGTCCTTGGCACCTTGTTCGCCCTTGTAGGCGATGAAGTCTTCAAACGCAATGGTCTGGGCACGGATAAAACCACGCTCGAAGTCACCATGGATCACGCCAGCAGCCTGAGGTGCTGTTGCGCCCACGCGCACAGTCCAGGCACGCACTTCCTTCACACCGGCAGTGAAGTAAGTCTGCAGACCCAGCAGCGAGTAGCCAGCGCGGATCAGGCGATTCAGTCCAGGCTCTTCCAGGCCCATTTCCTGCAGGAACATGTCACGGTCTTCGTCGTCCATCTCGGACATTTCCGCTTCAATCTTGGCGCAGATCGCCACCACAGGCGCACCCTGGGCTTCGGCGTAGGCCTTGAGCTTGTCCAGCATGGGGTTGTTTTCAAAGCCGTCTTCCGAAACGTTGCCCACAAACATGGCGGGCTTGGCCGTAATCAGGCAGAAGGGCTTGAGCAGCGGTGCATCTTCCTTGGACACGGGCACTACGCGCGCTGGCTTGCCTTCATTCAGCGCCTGCTGAATGGGCGTCAGCAGAGACACCAGCTTGGCCGCTTCCTTGTCGTTGCCAGACTTGGCAGCCTTGGAGTAGCGATTCAGCGCCTTTTCCACGGTGGCCAGGTCAGCCAGGCACAGCTCGGTTTGAATTACTTCGATATCGGCAATGGGGTCCACCTTGCCCGCCACGTGAATCACATTGGGGTCTTCAAAGCAGCGTACCACGTTCACGATGGCGTCTGTCTCACGGATGTGAGCCAGGAACTGGTTGCCCAGGCCTTCACCCTGAGAGGCGCCAGCCACCAGACCAGCAATGTCCACAAACTCCACGATGGCAGGCACGATGCGCTCGGGCTTGACAATCTCTTCGAGCTGCTTCAGACGGGGATCAGGCACTTCCACCACGCCGGTGTTAGGCTCGATCGTGCAGAAGGGATAGTTCTCGGCGGCGATGCCAGCCTTGGTCAGCGCGTTGAAAAGGGTGGACTTGCCGACGTTGGGCAGGCCCACGATGCCGCATTTGAGGCTCATGGATTTTTCCTTAAATATCAATGCACTATCGAGCACCACACAGCCGTGGTGGAAGTGCCCGATCCGCATGGACGCGTATTCGGTGTTCGGGGGCAGATGTGACGTGGATGCGCTCTGTGTAGACAGAGTTTTGTGCCAGTTTTGTCACTGAAATCTATGCCGATTGTAATGATCAGCGAATCTCTGCTGGCGAGGGGCGGATTGCGGTGGCTCATCCACTCCTATGCTGCCTGACAAGTGTCTTTCAGATCAGGCTGACAGTGACAGAGCACCAGTCCATCAAGACAAGAAAAAAGCCTGCTACTTTTTAGATAGCAGGCTTTCCTTATGTATGTTGGTAGGGCGTGACAGACTTGAACTGTCGACCAAGGGATTATGAGTCCGTGCATTGTGGGCGCACTACGCCACTCTATCCAGCAAAAGCAACAGCTTATGCCACCCACCCCGCACTACCACCGCACTGCCCCGCTACTTCGTTGACAAACTGTTGACACTGATTGCCGTCAACTAAAGCACCTGCGGAGAGCTTGTCTTGCAAGACGCAAACAAGAACGCTCGCCTGAATGCGTATTCCACTTTAAATGGACACTCATTCCAGTATTTCGTGGACAGCTCACCACTTCACTTGGACACCCTTCTAATTCCGCTATCGGCCAGAAGCAGTCGTTCATCAGCCACATGGAAGGAGGTTAGTTGATATTTTCTATTTGTTGTGGCCTATATTGCTCAACAAGAATTCGACAGGTCGCAACAAATTCCGGTCGGCCACTATCCAGCTCCTCCAGCATGCTGACTAGAAGCAAATCTTTTACGCGTTCATCTTGAATTAGAAAAATCTTTTCCAACTGGTTAGCATATCGCTCAATTTCACGGTTTCGACTTTCGATTAAGGCAATTCTGTTTAATTTCAATTCTAGTACTGCCCGAGTTCCAACAAGACTTTTCCCCTTTGCAAATGCTCCCGCAAAGAAGATATGGTCACTCGGTTCGTCGCTGTATGGATCGAGAATTCCTTCCTTATTCGACTTATTTTGGTTACAGATCTGACAAGAGAATGTTAAATTTGTCCATTCAAATGTTTTCTCTCTATTAATGGATTTAGGTGTAACGTGCTCGATGTCGCCGTGGGCGACATCTGTGACGTTTGCCTCGCAATAGGCACATTTTTGCCGAGTTTCCTCTTTTAGAGCTGACTTTATGTCTTGATGGTTGTATCGCTTAGTAAGAGTCTTGATTCGCTCCTCATCTTTCGAAGCGCAAGCATCTAGAAGTTCACGAGTCCATTGCTCCTTATTTCGAGTCAAAATATCTGGTTCAGGACCTTTATTTAGCTTAATCACGAGCGATCCGTCCCATTACTTCTGGAAGAAATTCAGAAAGACCAGCCAATCTTAAATCTGTGCGGAGATTATCTATTGCCTCTTTAGATAGCTCAGCTCTTTCAAACTTGTTTGCGATCTCAATGAGATCACGTTCCGCCCAAATAGGTATGGTCACAGATACTCCAAGTACCTCATCAAGAATCTTGTCCGCGGTCCTTGCTTTGCTGCTGAAATCTATTTCTTGGGCCGTCACAGCTGAGCGCGACTCATTCGTTTTTTCTTTGAAAATTGAGTACCGAAGTGCATATACTTTGGACTCTTTTACAGACGTGATAACGAATGGAGAATGAGTCACCACGATGAACTGCACCTTGGGAAAGGCCCTTACAAGGTTTCCGAGAAAGTCTCTTTGCAAAGAAGGATGCAGGTGATTCTCTGGCTCATCGATGAGCACAACGGCATTTTCTCCATGTGCTTGCGTGTAGAGAAAAATTTGCCAAGCAGTTTGAATTAGAGACATAAGTCCACCAGAAGCCGAGTCGATGGGGAACTCACCCGTTTGGGAGACCACCACTATTTCAGGACTTCGAACTTCTAAGCGTTGAAAACCGATTTCCTCTGGTAACAAATCCCTAAGAAGATTTTGAAATTTATCATATAGCCCCACAAGTTCAGGAACAGCTTTCAGATGCGCATTATCAGCACCAAATGCTGCGAAACCGATCAAGGTTTCTTTCATTGGGGCAATGGGATTACTTACTGTTCTGCCTTCCCGATAGTATCGGTCGCCGCGCTGATAGTGTTTCTGGGACTGATAAAAATATTCAAACGCTTCTTTCGGTCTAATTCCAGAAACAGGCAAAGACTGAACTTCTTGATATCGTGGTAGAGCACGATGAGATGCAATTTTGAAACCTGTAACATTATTACCCCCAGAAAGATTAACCTCATATTGCAGGGCACTTGTGTCGTAGGTTAATAATTTTGCTTCTTCTCCTGAATCATAAACTATCGTTCCGATGTCGTGCTGAATAGGTTCATGATTATCTTCATTTTTCTTCCCGAATGGATTAAAACGAGCGAAAAGCGTACCTATAGAGAACCCGGAGACACCTGTCTTCTTGTCATTTACGGGAGTGGCAAGAAAAGGTTCATGATGACTGGAAATCATACTCCGCTCGAGAAGCGATAGAACGGTACTTTTTCCAGAACCATTTGGACCGGTCAATATCGTCAATCTAGGATGAAACTCAATATTCACCTCTCGAAACTGTCGCCATTGATCGATAGAAATTTTTTTGAATTGCAAAACAGATGTCCTTAGAGAGGAGATTAAATTATCTTAACTACAGCTTTCGCCTAGACGCTTGAGGCATGGAGGGATTGATAAAATTTTTTCAGTCTATCATCTGTCATAGCGCTGGGACTAACTGTCGAGTCCCGGATGATTCGCTGCTGACAGCGTGCCTCGCCACGACCGCTTTGGGTCGTTTGCTGCCATCCACGTTAAGCGGTGAGGTGTCCATCTAATTTTGGCATCCTGTCCACCATGACTGGAACAGGTGATCAAGTAAGACTGGAATCTGCACCTGAAAGACCCGAGCGACGCAGTTACTTCTTGCCGCGGTTGGACTCCCAGCAGATCATCAACCCAGCAGGACAATGGCTGCGCGCCCTAAGGTGAGACGCGGATCACAGCGATATGCGCCTCGCTCACAGGAGAGCAATAGAGTTTCCCTTTTGGCCCTCCCCGCCCCAGATCCCCAAGCACGAGCAAATAGCAACCAGCCAATTCTTCGGCTAGATCTTCTTGACTCACATTGAGTCTGTCTCGCAAAGTTTGTTGCAACACTTCATTCATCGGGAAGCTAACACTTGCACGGCCGCCAGCATTCAGCCACAGAGTCTCACCAGCGTACTTAGCACTAGCTATCAAACCCCAGAGCGCATAAAAGTGTCCAGTTGGCACATCACTCGCCTTCTCAAAGGGAACGAACAATTCACGAGCAGGCACGGGATTCCGACCAGGAATTCCGACTAGCACATCCTGTTCCGCATATCGGGGATGCAGGATAAGAGCCTTCAGCAATGGCTGAAGTCTTTGCCGCTTGACGGCATTTGGGCGAGCTCCATCCCCCACGTACCTTGCTGCGCGCCGACTCCCTTCCGCATCCACCCCATCTGCAGCCTCAACATTCACACGAACATGAGCGCCATACCCCAAGTCAATCTCTAGCCGATCACCTGGGTTGAACAAATAGTCTTCTTCATCACCTTCCGCGCCCTGGAGCCGTACCGGCTCCGCTGCAGCCATATTGCAACCATCCACATGGCGTGCACCAAAGCATGCAGCTTGACCAGTTCGAGCTTCGCGACGGAAAAATGCAGGCCCCTTGCAATCGTCGTTTGGGCAGATGAGCTCCTGCCGCTTAGCTTCACGTTCTCCCAGGGGAAGCTGACTAAATACATGGGCCTGATAAATCTCCCCATCGATCAAGCAACGTGCAATATCCATTCCACCCCCTGAAAAGAAACAAAAAATTACAAATTTATGCAGATATTAATTTATTAAGCAAGAAACGCAACCCCCGGATTGAGATGCATTACTTCGCCAACTTCAAGCCTCACAGAATTTCGTCTATCGACCACTACATAAGGTCTTACTCTCTGCAGTCTCCTGATCAATCACCTCTCCGCCCTAGACGTCAAAAGAGCTAGGCTCGATCAACAAATGGCTTGGGCCATTGCGGCCTCTCATCAGCATCAGCGAACGAAATGAACGTCGGAATCGGGAGATTGCCAACCTCTTCGCGAGTGGGAACGCGCGCTCTTAGACGCCAACCAGGCTCCCTTTGGATGGGCACATCCTTGAAGGGCAAGTCATCTGCAGGAAAGGGAGTCTCTGGTTGGCTCATTTAGACAGTCTAGCAAGGCCTTAACTTGGCCTCAAAGGTTGACAACACCCACAAGAAAGAAAGAAAGAAAGAAAGAA
>ENA-UOJC01004677-UOJC01004677.1-human-gut-metagenome-genome-assembly--contig:-C104-NODE-4677-length-11309-cov-5.507908_pt1 | contig 11309 bp, 5 predicted proteins | sample MGYA00242339_ERZ723886 | MGnify/ENA metagenome assembly ERZ723886 | reverse complement strand
AATATTATTGTAAGTTATAAACCTCAAAGCGGAGAAATCTCCGCTTTTTTTATGCCTCCGAACCTAAATTTTCCGCGCCCGCCCCTGCAACCGTTTTTATATACAAAAAATCTGGGTATCTCTATTATTTGTATTTTCATTTCCGCATAAGCGGCTTATAGTTTAGTCGATAATTTATCAAACAACTATTAGGATAAACAAATGACTGAGACATCGATTATCCCCGTTTTTTTCGCCACGGATGAAAATTACGTGCCTTACCTGGGCGTTTCGCTGCAATCGCTGATTGCTCATACGGCCCATAATAAACAATACGAAATCTACATTCTGCACGATTCGCTGTCTGAACATGCCCGACAGCAGCTCCGCGAATTCAAGCAGAAAAACGTCAATATTTCCTTTCTCAAAGTAAGCGACCATCTTCAGCAATACCAATCCCGCCTGAAAAACAATCTGGCTTTCTGGAATCAGCCGACCTATTATCGTCTGGCTCTGCCCCTGCTGACAGCAAACTACGACAAAATTCTTTACTGCGACTGCGATACGGTTTTCCTTGACGATGTTGCCCGGCTCTACGAGCAGGACATCGAAGACAACTACCTGCTTGCGGTTCAGGATGCCGACCACCCCTATTATATTCCCGAACGCATCGAACAGATGAAAACGGAATTAAAATTAGCCGATACCAGCCGTTATTTTAACGCCGGCATCTTGGTAATGAACGTCGCCCTGATGCGGCAAAACAACTTGTTTGACCGTTTTATTGAGCTGCGGGAAACGATTAAATACCTGCCATACCATGACCAGGATATTTTAAACAGCGCCTGCCGCGACAAAATAAAATATCTTTCCCGGCGTTATAATTACCAATGGCATTTGGATTTCTTTTACAATGATCCCGAAGCGGCCAAAGCATACCGCCGGGATATCGAACCGGCGATTGTGCATTTTACCTCCCATATCAAACCATGGAACGAACCCAAACGCGAATTTGCCGACAAATTCTGGTACTATGCCCGCCAAACGCCCTTTTATGAAGAAATTCTGTTCCGCAGCATCGCCAAACAAAAACTCGGAATTGATTACACGGAAATTGCCGCCGCCACCAACCGCAAAGACTGCCTCAGCCTGCTGCGCCGATATAAGTTCATTGCCTTCTTCGGCCTTGGCAGTGCCCGCAAAAAATATAAACAAAAGGTCAAAACGCTCAAGCAGCTCCTGCGAAACACCGCAGCATTATGCCGCCTGTAAATCAAAAGCCCGCCTCAATGACGGGCTTTTCTTGTGTTTGGCGGCTTAAGCTAATTCTTTTTGAAAGCTTTCACATCCAATTGCAAATTAAGCGCATTTAAAATCCGGTTGATGATAAACCATTTCGGCGCCGAACGCTTTCCCATCCCCAGTTCAACATTTTCCAACTCGCGCAGAGTAATATGCGCCTTCTCACATAACAATTCGGCATAAATACGATACTTGTGGCGATGATAGAAGATTTGCATCCCGATCATACGCTTAACAGCCCTTTGAGAAGACTTGGAACTCGATAGATAATGATATTCTGACATGATTTTTTCCTTGGTTTATGCATTAATATTACACCGCTAAAGGTGCAGGAGCTGCAACAGCCCAAAGAACTGCCCGTTTATTCAATATATTACGCGGACTCCTGCTTGAAACAGACAATTGATTAATTTCTTCACCGATCTAAAAAACTTGATAACAGCCTATGCGGCAATGTTATTGTTCAGTAACAGATACAACCGGCACAAAATCTCCGGCATAGCCGCATCCTAAATACAAAAAACTCAAATAGCGTATGCAGCCAGACGAGTTTTGTAAAAACTTGGAGAATGAGTCGGGCAACAGGCGCCAAAGGCGAAAGTACCGCAGCACTGCGGCAGGAAAAATAGTCTGGAAGACTATTTTTCGCCGAAAAGCACCGGCGGAAAGAAAACAATCCGGTGAATTGTTTTCTGACAACAGACAAAGTTTGTTGATTTTCAAGCTAGCGGCAGCGAAGCGGAGAAAATGTTACAAACTGTTTTACTGCTGTGAGAAGCGATAGCGCAATAAAACAACAGTTCAGTCGGAATTGGCAGAAGTACGTGATTGCTAAGTAAAAATAACAACAATTTGTTATTTTTATCTGTAAAATCTTGGCTGTCTTATTAAGCAAGACAGCAAACGCTGTCAAAGCAAAATTAGATACCCGAGTGCAGCTTTCGGCCCGAAGACAACGTACTAATCGACCATTATACAAGTTTTTACTGAAGGTTGATGAGCGTGATTTCCACCCGCCTGTTCTGTTCTCTGCCGGCTACCGTTACATTGGAGGCAATCGGATTATTCGGTCCCATTCCGGTTACCGCCAAACGGTTAGCCGCCACACCGCGATTTTGCAGATAAGTTGCAACCGCCTGCGCGCGCTTCAACGACAGCTGATTATTATAGGCAACCGTCCCCGTATTGTCGGTATAGCCGACAATCTGAACCGCCGTTTTATTATATTCTTTAATAACCTTGGCTACAGAATCCAACACCCGGTTAATGGTTGTTTGGATAACATCAGAATCTGTCGCATAAGTAATATTGCTCTGCATAATCAAACGCACCTGTCCGTTCATTTCCTGAACCTGAACACCGGTGCCGACCAGTTCCTGACGCAGTCTGCGGGCCTGAATATCCATATAACCGCCGGTAGCCGCGCCGCCGGCCGCACCGATGCCGGCACCGATTAAAGCGCCTTTTTCACCGCCGACCAATGCGCCGATACCCGCTCCGGCAACCGCTCCGATACCGGTTCCCCACGCTGTTTTGGAAACCTTGCTCTCCCCGGTATAGGGATCAGTTGCGCAAGCCGCCAGCAAAGACAGTGCCGCAACAGACATAATCAGTTTTTTCATCTTCTTATCTCCTTTTGTTAAACTGTCATTACTTTACTTTTTCCGCCGCCAAAAAACAAGCCATTTTATAAAGCAGCAAAAATTTTCGGCTGAAATTCCCTATACAAAAAACCCTGTGAGAAAATCTCACAGGGCTTGTAATGCTTTTTTCTGGCTTAAGCTTTACTTAAAACATGGTGCTGCGACTTTGACCAACATTTTCCAAAACTCCGACAGCAGAATTCTTCGCTGAATATCCTGCTTGCCGATTCCTTCCAAATGCGAAGCTTCATAACCGGCAGCCATTTGATGACGGCTGATACGCGTTCGCAGCAACAGACGCTGATACTTCGTCAAACCGCGAATGTACTCGGCAACTTCTTCGGCTTCAAGATTAATAACCTGAACGTAAGCACCGTTCTGAAAACTTACCACCTGAGGCTTATTCTCCTCGAGAAGGCCTCCCAAAAATTCTTTAGCATTCATAACTAAAAAAAATTTTAAAACGTTAATAATATATAATAAACCGCCGTAACGCGGTGAATATCCCAATAGCATCTAAATAATTTTGAATTAAGATAACTATAGTCGGTTAAATTCTGATAATCAAGAACAAATTTTGTCCATATACCGTTTTCTCACTCGGCAAACAAAAAGGGCTCTGAAAAAATCAGAGCCCTTTTTGTTAAATAAGGTTTGACCCCTATTCGGCAGAAGATTCGTCAGTGCCAGTTGCGGCAACAGCGGCATGCTGTTCCAACTGAGCCTGAGCTGCCTCTTCCTTGAGCGACAGAATTTCCTTGTCGTTCTGGGCGGCAACCTTCTTCAGTGCCCGCAGAACCGTACCGGTACCGGCCGGAATCAAACGACCGACGATAACGTTCTCTTTCAGACCGCTCAGTTTGTCAACCTTGCCCTCAACCGCAGCTTCGGTCAGAACACGGGTCGTCTCCTGGAACGATGCGGCTGAAATGAAGGACTTGGTCTGCAACGAAGCCTTGGTAATACCGAGCAGGATCGGATCGGCCTGAGCCGGTGTTCCGTTCTCGGCAATAACTTTGGCATTTTCGGCCTCAAACACGTCACGGTCAACCTGCTCGCCGATCAGGAAAGTCGTATCTCCCGGAACGGTGACTTCAACCTTGCGCAGCATCTGCGAAACGATAACTTCAATATGCTTATCGTTAATCTTAACGCCTTGCAGACGGTAAACGTCCTGAACTTCCTTAACCAGATATTCGGCCAGTTTCTCAACCCCGAGAACACGCAGAATATCATGCGGCGCCGGAGTACCTTCAACCAGCATATCGCCTTTCTTGACAATATCGCCGTCCTGAACCACCAGATGGCGGCCTTTCGGAATCAGATATTCAATCGGTTCGCCTTTCTGCGGCACAACCGTAATCCGCTGTTTGGCCTTGTAGTCCTTGCCGAATTCAACCATACCGTCAATATCGGAAATAATCGCGGCATCTTTCGGACGACGGGCTTCAAACAGCTCGGCAACACGCGGCAGACCGCCGGTAATATCTTTAGTCTTGGAGCTTTCCCGCGGAATACGCGCGATAACGTCGCCGACTTTGACTTCCGCACCGTTATCAACGGTCAGAATGGCGTCAACCGACAGATAATAGCGGACTTCCTTACCGTTATCATAAGTAACCGGTTTGCCTTTGGCATCTTTCAGCATAATGCTCGGTTTCAAACCGGCGCTGCTGGAATTTGAACGCCAGTCAACAACCACCTTGGAAACGATACCGGTCGTTTCGTCAACGGTTTCCTTAACCGAAACATTGTTGATGAGGTCAACCAGTTCGGCCTGACCGGCTTTTTCCGAAATAACCGGAATTGTAAACGGATCCCACTCGGCCACTTTCTGCCCCTTCTTAACCTTGGAGCCTTCAGCCGCCAGAATCTTGGTACCGTAAGGAACATGGTGGCGTGATTTTTCACGGCCCTGAGCATCCTCAATAACAATTTCGCAGTTACGCGACAGAACAATGCCGTTGCCCTCGGAATCGATAACCAGATGTTTGTTTTCCAGTTTCAGCACACCGGCAAACGGAACTTCAACCGAAGCCTGTTCGGCAGACTTGGAAGCCGCACCACCGATGTGGAAGGTTCTCATCGTCAGCTGGGTACCCGGTTCACCGATTGACTGAGCCGCAATAACACCGACGGCTTCACCGATATTAACCGGCGTACCGCGAGCCAGGTCACGGCCGTAGCAGGCGGCACAAATGCCGTTCTCGGCTTCACAGGTCAGAACCGAACGGATTTTAACCTGTTCAACACCGGCAGCTTCAACGACTTCAACATCGTTCTCGTCAATCAGTTTGCCTTTGTGAACCAGAACTTCACCGGTTTCAGGATGAATAATGTCTTCCTGAATGGTACGGCCCAGAATACGTTCGCCAATGGAAACGATAACATTACCGCCGTCAACAACCGGACGGACGATAATGCCGCGCTCGGTGCCGCAGTCGGTTTCGGTAACGACAACGTCTTGAGCAACGTCAACCAAACGACGGGTCAGATAACCGGAGTTAGCGGTCTTCAAGGCCGTATCCGCCAAACCTTTACGGGCACCGTGGGTAGAATTGAAGTATTCCAACACCGTCAGGCCTTCTTTAAAGTTTGAAATAATCGGCTGTTCGATAATTTCGCCGCTCGGTTTGGCCATCAAACCGCGCATACCGGCAACCTGACGCATTTGGGCGGCAGAACCGCGGGCACCGGAGTGAGCCATCATATAAACCGAGTTGATGTAACCATGGTCGATTTTGGAAATGTTCTTCATCATTTCGTCAGCGACCTTATCCGTGCAGGCAGCCCAGATATCGATAACCTTGTTGTACTTTTCGCCTTTGGTAATCAAACCGTTCTGATACTGCTGTTCAAATTCCTTAACCTGTTTTTCGGTCTCGGCAATCAGTTCTTTCTTGGCATCAGGAACAATCATGTCGTCCTTTCCGATAGAAATACCGGCCTTGCAGGCATTGGTAAAGCCTAAGGTCATAATCTTGTCAACAAACAAGACGGTTTCTTTCTGGCCGCAGTGACGGTAAACGATGTCAATGATTTCACCGATTTCCTTCTTACGAATCAAACGGTTAACCAAAGAGAACGGTACGTTTTTATGTTTCGGCAAAATCTGCGAAACGATAATACGTCCGGCCGTGGTTTCAACCAAACCGTATTTCAGTTCCCCATTGTCATCGACATATTCCATCCGGCATTTGATTTTGGCGTGCATATCAAGGAATTTGTTGTCCAAAGCCATCTGAACTTCGTCAAAATCGGCATAGACGGAGCCTTCGCCGGCAACACCTTCAGCCTCGTAGGTCAGGTAATAGATACCCAGCACCATATCTTGGGACGGAACCACAATCGGTTTGCCCGAAGCAGGAGACAGAATGTTGTTGGTAGACATCATCAGCACGCGGGCTTCCAACTGAGCCTCAACCGACAACGGAACGTGAACGGCCATTTGGTCACCGTCGAAGTCGGCGTTGAACGCGGTACAAACCAGCGGATGCAGATGGATAGCTTTACCTTCGACCAGAACCGGTTCAAAAGCCTGAATACCCAAACGGTGCAACGTCGGAGCACGGTTCAGCAAAACCGGATGTTCGCGAATGACTTCTTCCAGAATATCCCAAACTTCCGGACGTTCTTTTTCAACCATGCGTTTGGCCGCTTTAATCGTCGTTGCGTGTCCGTACAGTTCCAGTTTGGCATAGACGAAAGGCTTAAACAGTTCCAGAGCCATCTTCTTCGGCAAACCGCACTGGTGCAGTTTCAATTCCGGACCGACGGTAATAACCGAACGGCCTGAATAGTCAACACGTTTACCCAACAGGTTCTGACGGAAACGACCCTGCTTACCTTTCAGCATATCCGACAGGGATTTCAGCGGACGTTTGTTGGTACCGGTAATCGCACGGGCGCGACGACCGTTGTCAAACAAAGCATCGACCGATTCCTGCAGCATGCGCTTTTCGTTGCGGATAATAATGTCCGGCGCATGCAGTTCGATTAATCTCTTCAGACGGTTGTTGCGGTTGATGACGCGGCGGTACAAATCGTTCAAATCCGAAGTTGCAAACCGACCGCCGTCCAGCGGAACCAGCGGACGCAGTTCAGGCGGAATAACCGGCAGAACATCCAGAATCATCCATTCCGGCTTGGTATTCGAATCAATGAATGCCTCAATGATTTTCAAACGTTTAATCAGCTTTTTGCGTTTGGCTTCGGAACTGCTGTCCTTCAGCTCTTCGCGAATAGCCTTGCGTTCGGCTTCCAAATCAATCTGAGACAGAATTTCTTTCAAAGCCTCGGCACCGATGCCGGCCCGGAAAGAATCTTCACCGTATTCGTCAATAGCTTCCTGATACTGTTCTTCGCTCAGCAACTCATTGACCGACAACGGAGTCAATCCCGGTTCAATAACGATGTAGCTTTCGAAATACAAAACGCGTTCCAAAGACTTCATCGGAATATCGGTAATCAGCGCAATGCGGGACGGCAGAGACTTCAGGAACCAGATATGCGCAACCGGCGCCGCCAGTTCAATATGTCCCATACGTTCGCGGCGGACTTTGGACAGCGTAACTTCCACGCCGCACTTTTCGCAGACAACACCGCGATATTTCATGCGTTTGTATTTGCCGCACAAGCATTCGTAGTCTTTAACCGGGCCGAAGATGCGGGCGCAGAACAAACCGTCCCGCTCCGGCTTAAATGTACGATAGTTAATCGTCTCCGGCTTTTTGACCTCGCCGTATGACCAGGAACGAATCTGTTCAGGCGAAGCAATCGAGATTTTAATTTGGTCAAAGGATTCGGCTGAAACCTGCTGGCCAAAAAATTTCATAATATCATTCATATTCGTAAAACTCCTTTACCTTAAACTTCTTCGTTCAACAATTCGACATTGAGGCAGAGAGATTTGATTTCTTTAACCAAAACGTTAAAGGATTCCGGAACGCCGGCTTCAAATCCGTCATCGCCGCGGACGATTGCTTCATAAACTTTGGTACGGCCGTTTACGTCATCCGACTTAACCGTCAGCATTTCCTGCAGGGTATAAGCGGCACCGTAAGCTTGCAGCGCCCAAACTTCCATTTCACCGAAACGTTGTCCGCCGAATTGAGCCTTACCGCCCAGCGGCTGCTGGGTAACCAGACTGTACGGACCGACCGAACGGGCGTGCATCTTTTCGTCAACGATGTGGTGCAGTTTAATCATATAAATCGTACCGACGGTAACCTTACGGTCAAACTTCTCACCGGTGCGGCCGTCATACAGGTCAATCTGACCTGAAGTCGGCAAACCTGCCAGTTCCAGCATGTTGTTGATATCGTCTTCATGAGCGCCGTCAAAGACCGGTGTAGCCATCGGCACGCCGTTTTTGAGGTTGGAAATCATTTCCAGCTTCTCGGCTTCATTCATCGGCTCAATATCATTTTTATACTGCTTTTCACCGTAAATTGCCTTCAGTTTGGCATTGAGTTCGTCAATGGTTTTCTCGCCGCGCTTATACTGTTCGCACATCTCGTTCAGCTGTTTGCCCAGCTCGCTGGCAGCCCAGCCGAGGTGCGTTTCCAGAATTTGTCCGACGTTCATACGGGAAGGCACGCCCAACGGGTTCAACACGATGTCAACCGGGGTGCCGTCTTCCATATACGGCATATCCTGCAACGGCAGAACGCGGGAAATCGTACCTTTGTTACCGTGGCGTCCGGCAATCTTATCGCCGGTTTGAATTTTACGCTTGGTCGCAATGAAGACTTTAACCATCTTCAAAACGCCCGGCAGCAAATCATCGCCGCGCTGTACTTTTTCAACCTTGTTTTCAAAGTGTTTCTGAACCTTTTCGACGCGGGCGTCAAAAGCAGCCAGAAATTCTTCGATACGGGCCATGACTTCTTCGTCTTTAACCACAATCTTACGCCACTGTGAAGACGGAACGGCAGACAGAACCTCTTCGGTAATCGTCGCATTCTTGGCAATGCCCTTCGGCGCGTCAACCACTTTCTGTCCCATCAGCATCGACTGCAGACGAGCTTCGAAAGAACGGCGGATGATTGCGATTTCATCATCACGGTCTTTGGCCAGCTGGGAGATTTCTTCCTGCTCAATGGACAGTGCACGTTCATCCTTTTCGACACCGCGGCGTGAAAAGACATGAACGTCAACCACGATACCTTCAATACCCGGCTGAACACGCAGGGAAGTATCGCGAACGTCACTGGCTTTTTCACCGAAGATGGCGCGCAGCAGTTTTTCTTCCGGCGTAACCGGAGATTCGCCTTTCGGCGTAACCTTACCGACCAGAATGTCACCGGCCTTAACTTCGGCACCGATGTAAACGATACCGGCTTCATCCAGATTGCGCAGGGCTTCTTCACCGACGTTCGGAATATCGCGGGTGATTTCTTCCTGCCCCAGCTTGGTGTCACGGGCCATAACTTCAAATTCTTCAATATGCAGTGAAGTCAGCACGTCATTACGGGAGATGTTTTCTGACAGCAGAATGGCATCTTCGTAGTTCAAACCGTTCCACGGCATAAAGGCAACCAGCAGATTGCGTCCCAGAGCCAGCTCGCCCATATCGGTGCACGGACCGTCGGCCATAATGTCGCCGGCTTTGACATGGTCGCCGACTTTAACCAGCGGAACCTGATTGATACAGGTATTCTGGTTGGAGCGGCGGAACTTCTGCAATTTATAAATTTCAACACCGGCATCGGCCACATTGTCGTTCAAAGAACGAACAACGATACGGTTGGCATCGACGGCATCGACAATACCGTCATATTTGGCAACGACAGTTGCACCGGAATCTTTGGCCACCGTTGCTTCCATACCGGTACCGACCAGCGGAGCTTCCGAACGCAGCAAAGGCACACCTTGGCGCTGCATGTTCGCACCCATCAACGCACGGTTCGCGTCATCGTTTTCCAGGAACGGAATCAACGCAGTAGCGACCGAAACCAACTGTTGCGGAGAAACGTCGATGAAATCGACTTCTTCCGGATGAGCAAATTCAAATTCACCGGCTTTGCGGCAGGCAATCAGGTCATTTTCAAAATGGCCGTCATCTTTAACCTTGGCATTGGCCTCGGCAATTTTGAACTTGCCTTCTTCATTGGCGGACAGATAAACAACTTCATTGGTAACCACGCCGTTGACAACCTTGCGGTACGGGCATTCGATAAAGCCGTATTTGTTAATGCGGGCATAGGTTGACAACGAGTTAATCAAACCGATGTTCGGACCTTCCGGCGTTTCAATCGGGCAGATACGTCCGTAGTGGGTCGGATGCACGTCGCGGACTTCAAAGCCTGCACGGTCACGGGACAAACCGCCCGGCCCCAAAGCAGACAAACGGCGCTTATGCGTAATTTCCGACAACGGGTTATTCTGATCCATAAACTGAGACAGCTGAGAAGAACCGAAGAATTCGCGGATAACCGACGCAATCGGCTTGGCATTGACCAAATCCTGCGGTTTAACGTTATTCAGCGATTCAGAGCTCATTCTTTCGCGAATGGCGCGTTCCATACGCAGCAATCCCATACGATACTGATTTTCCATCAATTCGCCGACCGAACGGACACGACGGTTGCCGAGGTGGTCAATATCGTCAACTTCCCCTTTGCCGTCACGCAGTTCAACCAAACGCTTGACAATACGCAGAATATCGTCTTTACGCAGCGTGCGGTAAGTATCCGGCGCATCTTCAAAAGAAATGTCCAAAGCAACATTCATCTTCACACGACCGACAGACGACAGGTCATAACGGTCATTGTCAAAGAACAGGGAACGGAACAGCTGATCAGCCGTTTCATAGGTAGGTGGTTCACCCGGACGCATAACGCGATAGATATCCAGCAAAGCTTCTTCGCGGTTATGGTTTTTGTCTGCTTCCAGCGTATTGCGGATATACGGGCCGACATTAACGTTGTCAATGTAAAGAACCTTGATTTCGCCGACTTTTGCCGCCGAAATATTGGTCAGAACTTCTTCATTCAGTTCAGCACCGGCATCTGCAATAATTTCACCGGTTTTCGGATTGATGACTGCAGTCGCCAAAAATTTGCCAAACAGCTGATCCGGGCTGACTTTATAGAATTCCAACCCTTCATCGGCCAGTTTCTGAGCCGAACGCGGCGTCAGTTTTTTGCCTTTTTCCCAAACGGTTTCGCCGGTTTTGGTATTAACCAGGTCGAAATCAAATTTAACGCCTTTCATACGCTCCGGCAGGAATTTGACTTTCCAGGCCTTTTTGTCGGCAACATAAGTGTCAACATCATAGAAATAGCTCAGAATTTCTTCTTTATCCATTCCTTTGATTTCGGACGGGTCGATTTTTTTGCCCTGAGCTTTCAGTTCTTTGATTTTGTCTTCGGTTTCTTTGGA
>ENA-UOJC01004675-UOJC01004675.1-human-gut-metagenome-genome-assembly--contig:-C104-NODE-4675-length-11315-cov-4.119183_pt1 | contig 11315 bp, 11 predicted proteins | sample MGYA00242339_ERZ723886 | MGnify/ENA metagenome assembly ERZ723886 | reverse complement strand
CCTTAAAACTGCTCGGATACTCAGTAACATATTATGATTTCAATTTTTGTAAAAGAATAAAAAACATTCGCAATCTTCTTTCTCCAAATATTCCTGTTGTTGTTTCTCCTCATATACATGGATTTCAAAAAATAGTTGAGCAACTCAACATAGATATTTTGCATACACATCATGGATGTGTAGACTCTCTTGTATTCGAACTATCTATGTATAAAAAGTGTTATCACGTAGTAACACTGCACGGATTTTATGAAGCTATTGACGATAACGATAGAGCACTGTTTTTGTTGCGAAGATTAAAAAATACAAGTCGATTTGTATATATAGCTGACAAAAATATGAATTTACTTCAACAGGCGGGGATTCCCATAGAAAATACCTGTAAAATTTCCAATGGCCTTCCCAGAAGGAAGCCACAAGTCTTACAAAGATCAATGTTAAATATTGGAGAAGATGATTTTGTACTTTGTCTTGCAAGCCGAGCCTTACCCTCGAAAGGATGGGCTGAAGCCGTTGAGGCCGTGACGATGGCCAACACGAAGTCATCAAGAACAATTCATCTGTTACTACTTGGCGAAGGCGAAATGTACGAAGTATTTAAAAATCACCCTGCACATTTTATTCATACTCTCGGCAATCAGTGGGGTCTTGAAAATTATTATGCGCTTTCTGATATGGGTTTTTTCCCTTCACGGTATCCCGGAGAAAGTTGTCCACTTGTCAATATAGAATGCCTTTTGACAGGTACACCTATTATTGCATCAAATATAGGTGATATAAAAAACCAGCTTACAACGGATTCCGGGCAAATTGCCGGTGGCCTGTTTGACTTGGAAAAGGGAAATATCCCCGTATCCCGCGTCGCGGAACTGATTCTCAGCTTTTCCAACTCAAAGGAAAAGCTACAGGCCGCGATTTCTTGTGCATGGGTGAAATCAACACACTTTGACATTACCACTGTGGCCCAAAAATATCTCGACTTTTATCTAAGGATCATTGACGGAATGGAGCATAAGCCAAAGCTTATTCATCCAAGCGTCAATTCCCAGACAGATTTTTCATCATGATGGGGGAGTTGAGCTTATGCACCTGCTTCAAATTTTTAATCTCCTTACCGTTCCACGTCTGCTGTGGCGTCATAGAAGCTTGCTTCGACAACTGCTCGTCAGAAATATCAGCGCCCGATATCGCGGCTCAGTGCTGGGGCTGTTCTGGAGTTTCGCTTACCCTCTGATGATGTTGGCTGTCTACACATTTGTTTTTGGCATCATTTTCAAGGCACGTTGGGGCGTTGGAGCTCTGGATGAAAATAAGGCCGCCTTTCCCCTGATCATGTTCTGCGGCCTGGCGGTCTTCAATCTTTTTTCCGAAAGCATCAACAGCAGCGGCAGTCTTATTGTGAATAATGTCAGCTTTGTCAAAAAGGTCATCTTTCCTCTGGAGCTGCTGCCGGTCTGCACGGTGGTCACGGCCTTTTTCTTCGGAGCGGCCTGGTTCTGCCTGCTTCTGCTGGGGGCCTGCATTTTTCTGCAATCCCTGTCATGGACGATGCTGCTTCTCCCTCTGACTCTCGTGCCGCTGCTGCTGTTCACCACAGGGGCGGTATTCGTCATCGCGGCCTTTGGAACGTATCTGCGCGACGTCCCCCAGCTTGTGGGCGTGGCGACGCAGATCCTCTTTTTTATGACGCCCATATTCTATCCCCTCTCGCTGGTGCCGGAACGTCTGCGCTGGTTGCTGTACCTGAACCCCTTGACGCCCATGGTGGAGGAAACCCGCAAACTGTTTCTGTACGGGCAGGAGCCTGATTACATGGTTTGCCTGTGGCTGTTCCTCTTTTCCCTGGCCGTGTTGCAGATCGGTTTTGTCTGCTTCAGCAAAATGAAGAAAGGATTCGCGGATGTGCTCTGACGCCGGAGCCGTCATCAGTGTGGACGGCATTTCCAAATTCTTCGAAATATACCCCAAGCCGTCGCATCGCCTGTGGCAGATGGTTTTCAGGGGCAGTCGGCGTTTTTATGAGCCGTTCTGGGCGCTGCGGGACATTTCCTTCACCGTGGGACGCGGGGAGTGCGTGGGAGTTATCGGCCGCAACGGCGCGGGCAAAAGCACGCTGCTCCAGATCATTACCGGCACGCTCGCCGCCTCATCGGGATGCGTGGACGTGAAAGGCCGTGTGGCCGCCCTCCTGGAACTGGGCAGCGGCTTCAACCCCGAATTCACGGGCCGCGAGAACGTCTACCTCAACGCCTCCATCCTCGGCCTCACGCGGGAGGAAACAGACGCCCGCTACGACGATATCATGGCCTTCGCGGACATCGGCGACTTCATCGACCAGCCGGTCAAAAGCTATTCCAGCGGCATGGTGGTGCGCCTGGCTTTCGCCGTGGTAGCCCATGTGGACGCGGACGTGCTGATCATCGACGAAGCCCTGTCCGTGGGCGATGCCTTTTTCACGCAGAAATGCATGCGCTTCCTGCGCCGCTTCATCGCCGAGCGCACCGCGCTTTTCGTCAGCCATGACACCGCCGCCGTGAACGGCCTGTGCAACAGGGCCATCCTCATGGAAAACGGGCGGATAAAACAGATCGGCAGCCCTAAGGACGTGACGGAAACCTATCTGAAAGACATGTACGAAGCCCATCAGGGAGCCAGCGCCCCCGCCGTTGAAACGCCGGAAGCGGCTCCGCCGGAGGCGGACGCGGAGGACAGGGCGCGGGCCTTCGTTCCCGAGGGCTTCCGCGACATGCGCGCGGATTTCATCAATGCCAGCAACCTGCGCAACGACATCCAGGTCTTCTCCTTCAACGAAAGCAGCGCCGCCTTTGGCAAAAAGGGCGTCACCATCATCGGAGCCGCCCTTCTGGACGGCGACGGGCATCCGCTGAACTGGGTGGTCGGCGGCGAGCCCGTGTCTCTGCAAATCACAGTGCGGGCGCACCAGGACGTTTTCAGCCCCATTATTGGTTTTTTTCTCAGTAATCGTCTCGGGCAACACATCTTCGGGGACAATACCTTCCTGGCCTACCGGGAAAAACCCGTGTTGCTGCGCCAAGGGCAAAGCGCCCGCGCGCTGTTTTCCTTCGTCATGCCTATCCTCGAAACCGGAGATTACAGCTTTTCCATTGCCGTGGCCGAAGGCACGCAGGCGGAGCATATCCAGCATGACTGGAAACACGACGCCCTGCTGTTGAAATCTGTCACCACCAGTTGCCACACGGGCATGGTGGGCATTCCCATGCGACATATCAGTCTCAATGCTATATAGGAGCCGTCATGGAATTCACAGGAGAACGCTTCGTCCCCCAATGTCAGGGAGAAATCGCGGCCGAACACTATCACCGTTATTTCTTCGCTTCGGGCTTCGTCGCCGGCAAGCGCGTCCTGGATATCGCCTCCGGCGAAGGCTACGGCACGCATATTCTGGCGCAATGCGCCGCGCATGTCACCGGCGTGGACATTTCCCCGGAAGCCGTGACCAGCGCCACCCGGCAGTATGCCGGAGACAGCGTCGCCTTTCTTCAGGGCAGCGCAGCCGCCATTCCTCTGCCCGACGCTGCCGTGGACGTGGCGGTCAGTTTTGAAACCCTGGAGCACCTGCCTGAGCAGGAAGACATGATCAGCGAAATCAGACGCGTTCTGCGACAGGACGGCCTGCTGATCATTTCCACCCCCAACAAGCCGATATACAGCAAGAAGGGTCATAATCCCTTTCATGTCAAAGAACTCTGCCGAGAAGAATTTGTCGCCCTGCTCAAAAGCCAATTCAGCCATGTCTCCCTGCTGGGGCAAAAGGCCATGTACGGTTCACTGCTGGGCGACGCGGGCGGCGAAACCTTCTTGCTACGCCAGCGGGCGGGAGGCGATGCCGCGGAGCGCCTCCCGTTTACGGATCAGGCCATGTACTTTATCGCCGTGGCCGGCAACGGGCCGCTGCCCCATGCGGATGTCACGTTTCTTGAATACCCTCTGGAAAAAAGCGACTTGGCCATGAGCTTGCGGAATAGCCTCACCGAGCTGCAAGGAATCCATGCCGCCCTGCAAAACTCCCATGACGCCCTAAAAAGCTCCCATGACGCGGCGCAGGCGCGCCTTGAGGCCGTGGAAGCGGCATACGCCGCCATCCTCGCCTCGCGCTCGTGGCGCGCCACAGCGCCGCTGCGTCGTCTGCGGCATCTTCTCAGGGGAAACGCGGGAAAAGACGGAATCTGAAACACCTCGATCAGGACAATGAGGGGAACATGCATGAAAGTGGAACGCACCGACATTGACGGGGTCATCATCATAAAACCGGACGTGCACGGCGACGCGCGCGGCTTTTTTGTGGAAACCTGGCAGCGGGACCGCTATGCCGACGCGGGCATTGCCATGCCCTTCGTGCAGGACAACCATTCCCGTTCCTCACGGGGCATTTTGCGGGGCATGCACTTTCAGCGCGAACATCCGCAGGGTAAGCTCGTCCACGTTTCCCTGGGCGCGATCTTTGACGTGGTGGTGGACATCCGGCCCCATTCGCCCACCTTCGGGCAGTGGATCGGCGTGAGGCTGGACGCGCAACGCCAGCATCAGCTCTGGATTCCCCCGGGCATGGCGCACGGTTTTCTCGCCTTGAGCGACACCGTGCACCTGCACTACAAATGCACGGATTTTTACCACCCCGAGGATGAAGGCTCTCTCCGTTGGGATGATCCCGACATCGGCATCGCCTGGCCATGCACCGCGCCCATGCTTTCCGTCAAGGACGCCGCCGCACCCTTCTGGCGCGAGGTACGGCAATCCCTTCCGGCGCGGACGCGCTGAACAGTTTCCTGACGGCGTTCCGCCCGGAGCGCCGTCGCCAGGGCGATTTACTCTTTGAACGGTAAACGGCCCTGAAGAAACCCTGGATTACCCGCACATATTGGGGCCCTGACCCTCAAGCCCTTAAGGGGCTGTCTTCAAGACATCTCTGTTTCCTCCCGCCACACAGCATCTCATCTGCCGCCGCCAGTTGAACCGCTTTCTCCACATCATTTCCTTCCTGTCGTCGCTACCGAACGCCTCACCAATAAAGTGTACCCTATTGTTACACCCCTGCTCGCTTTAGGCGCGTGAAATAGGCAAGAGGTTGAACGGCATGTGCCGGACTCGTGTGGAACTGGCCGATATCAACGGTAAAAATTTTTTTGGAGGAAGTTATGATATCCTATTTTAATGAGCCCTTCTACCTGAAGGAAAAGCTTGCCCAGCTCAAAGTCGTTGACCCCAATGGCGACCTGAACGGCGGCAAACCCTGGACCACCACCAGCGAGGTGCAGGCCGCTTTCACCGCCAACGGCCTGACCGCCGAGCAGCATTTCGAACAGTACGGCCAGTATGAGGGCCTAGCCCCGGTGGCTGAATTCGTCGCTGACGAATATCTGGCCATGAAAGCCGCGCAGCTCAACAGCATCAAGCAGGACGGCAAGAGCGACTGGACCGCCGACTCCGCTCTGGCCGCCATCCAGGGCGCCGGTCTGTCCGCGTGGAGCCACTATGTCCAGTATGGCGACAAGGAAGGCATCAGCCCCTCCTACGCCCTGGACGAGGGCAAATACTGCCAGGCCAAGGCCGACGCCATGAACGCCGCCGCCGGCGAAGGCGAAAAGAGCGACTGGACCGCCGCCGAAATCAAGACCGCCATCAATGACGCCAACATGAGCGTGCTTGATCACTTTGAAACCTATGCCGGCACGGCTGCCAATGAGGCCGACAAGGCCGATTATCCCGTGGACCACAAGCCGTTCCAGTTTGATCTGACTACGGATGTCGACACCGTCGCCGGCACGGCCGCCGACGAAATCATCAACGGCGCTACCGGCACCAGCCGTGTGGCGACCCTGAACGACGGGGACATGATCGACGGCGGCGCGGGCACCGACACACTCAATGTCGATATGGCCAAGAATTTCACCGGATTCAAAGACGGCTACATGAAAGATGTGGAAATCGTCAATCTCGATTCTTCCGCCAGCTCCGCCGTGTCCTTCAGCGGCAAGGGCAGCGAGGGCGTGCAGACCTATAATCTTTCGGGCGTGGTGAATCTGCAAGACCTCTCCGCCGCCGACATTACTGTGAATCTGGCCGACCGCGCCAAGGGCGCGGCCAGCATCAAATTTGCCGACGAGGCCGTCAAGGGCAAGGCGGACACCCTGACTCTCGGCCTTGACAATGTGGGCACTGTGGATGCGGACAAGGGGGATACCCCTGTTGCCGTTACCATCAACGGCATTGAGGAGCTCACGGTCAACGCCGCCGGTGAAAACGCGGTAACCCTGAACGGCGGCAACGCTGTCAAGGCGCTGACAGTGACGGGCGACGGCGACCTCAATGCCGCACTTGCCGACACCTCTCTGGAAAGCGTGGACGCGTCCGCCGCCACCGGCGACCTGAGTATTGACCTCACCGCCGCCAATTCCAAGCTGGCCAGCGTGATCCTCGGCTCCGGCAACGATACGCTCACTCTGGGCGCCGACGCTGCCATCGATTGCAGCATTAACGGCGGCGCGGGCGACGACGAGGTCGTGCTGCAGGGTCTTGCCGGCGGGGTCAAGGAACTGCAGATGGGCAATGTGGAAACCCTGACCATAGATAGCAACACTGCCGCGCTGACCCTGTCCGGCGCCAAGACCACCGGTCTGCAGACCGTCAAGCTGGATGCCGCTGGCGCTGCCGTGACCCTGGCGGACTTCCAGAACAGCGCGCTGAACATGCAGTTCGTGGATACCAATGCCGCGGATGTGATTGTGGCCGACGTGGCCAATCTGAACCTCATTGTGGGCGACGATGACGACACGGTTGACAGCATGGCTGGCAACATCACTGCCGCGGATGCGACCAGCATCGCTCTGAACATTGCGGACAAGGCCTCCTTCTCCGGCGCGCTTGTCGCCGACCAGGCCACAAGCCTGACCCTGGACAGCGCGTCCAGCCTGGCACTGAATTTTGATGCGGCTACGGATCTTTCGTCCATTGAAAACATGGTCCTGAAGAGCAATGGCGCAGTTTCTTTCTCTGGAGTTGTCCATCTCGGCGGCAACTCCGACAGCATTGCGGTGGACGCAGCGGCTGTGAAGGGTGCGTTCTCGGCTGAATTCAACGCCTATGCTAAGGGTGGCGCGTCGCTGGAAGTGGTCGGCAGTCATCTGGCTGGGAATGAAATCACGGTTGACGGCGGCTACGACGACATCGACGTGACCGGCGGCATCCAGGTTGACACGATTACCCTGGAGAATGTCGATGACGCCGACATCAGACTGAACACCGGCCTCGGCACGGATGCCGTCAGCATTACTGCCGCTGCCAAAGCTGAAGACATCAGCGTTTCCGGCAACCTGGGCAACAATGGGGAAGTGGTGGCCGTGGACGGCTCTGCCGCCACCGGCGGCATTAAGATCGATCTCAGCGGCCTTGAGGGCTATGCAAAGAGCACCATCACCGGCGTTGACGACAAGGCTGACACCCTGATCGGCGGCAGTGGTAGTGATACCATTACGGCTGGTACGATAATGGCTATCGGAACAAATGATATGCTGACCGGTGGAGCCGGTGCGGATACCTTTGTTCTGAGTAAAATAACTACGCCGGGAGACAATGTTGGTGTCTCTGCCACTATTACGGATTTCGGCAATGGTGCTGATACGATTAAAGGATTTTGGAATGGTACTGGTGGTGATGTATTTGTAACTCTCGATTCTGCTGCTGATCTTTCCGCGCTATGGGCTGCTGTAAAGCTCGACACGAGTGCGGTCAAGGCTGCCACAAATATTGTGGCGGGCATGGTTGGAGAAGATACTTATATCTTCTCCGTTACTGTAACTACTCCTGGCAGCGACGTAACAACTGATGCCATTGTGAAACTGGCTGGCGTTGATGTCACTGATATCTCTGCTGATATGTTCGTCGCTTAACCCTTACAAGCGCAACCCATGACGCAAAGCCCCGCCCCTACCGGGGGCGGGGCTTTTTATGTTCCCTTCTGCCCGCCGCCGCGCGGCGTCCCTTCCGGGAAGTCCGTCATGTCCGCACCCGCCGTCACGGTCATTGTGCCCAGCTACAACTACGCCCGCTACTTGCCGGGCGCGCTGCGCGGCGTGCTGGGCCAGAGCATGGCGGATTTCGAGCTGCTGCTGGTGGAGGACGGTTCCACGGACCAATCCCCGGCCGTGGCCCGGAGCTTTGCCGCGCGCGACTCCAGAGTGCGCCTGCTGACCCATGCGGACGGCAGAAATCACGGCCTGCCCGCCGCCCTGGCTCTGGCGCTGGCAGAAGCAAGGGGCCGCTGGACGGCCTTTCTGGAGGCCGACGACCTCTGGCATCCCCTGTGTCTGGAACGCCGTCTGGAAACAGCGGAAAAAAACAACGCGGGCGTGGTCTGCAACGACATTGCGCCCTTTGCCATGCCCGGCGCCGATATGGCCTGGTTTGAGGGCTATGTGCCGCGCGTCATGCGCTGGCATGCCCGGCTTGCCCCGGCGCACTGTGATGTGCGCCCCTTTCTGCTGGAAAACAAAATTCCCACCTTTTCCTGCGCCATGGCCAGAACCGGCCTGCTGTGCCGCGTCTCCCTGCAAACGCCCGTGCCGCGCTGGCTGGACTGGTGGGTCTGGGCCCAGCTCGCCGCGCTCGCGCCCTTTGCCTTTGTGCCGGAAAAACTCACCCGCTGGCGGCTGCACCCCAAAAGCTGGCACCACAAGGTGGAAATCTTCAGCTACCTTGAGGAGTTCCGGCGCATGGGGCGCGGCTTCCGCCGCCTGTTCGCCCGCGATCTGGCCCGCCGCGGGCAATGGGGCGCGCTGGCCTTTCTGCTGCTGCCCGCCACAATACGCCTGGCTGCCCGCCTGGCATTGACGGCACGTGAGGACGGGCTTGTGCGCGCCTTGCGGCGTATTTCCGGGCGGCTGGATGTCTCCCGCTCCATCCGTAAACTCTGAAAAATTTTGCGCCGGGTCTGCCGCCGGAGTGCTTCTGGCTGTCTTGCCCGCAGTGTGGACAGATGAAGAACCCATCCTCCAAATGCCTGCTGGAATCCGCCCTGGACATCCTGCGCTCGGCCGCCTCGGGCAAGCCCTTCGCCAATCAGGCGCAGCTGGACCGCGCCACAGGAGAATCCGAAGCCAATATTTCCCGTTGGCTCAACGGACCTGCCACGCCGAACCTGCGCAAACTGGAGTCCGTCTTGTCCTCCCTGGGCATGCCTTTTGTTCTGCCCGACGCAAGAAGCGGCCATCGGAGACATGCGCCCCGCCGCCGGACCAGCGGAAAATCCGGACAAGCACACGTCCACCCCTGTTCCGGAAAAAGAATACACAGGCAAGGACTCTCAGGCCCTGGCGTGGCAACGCTGATACGATTGGTGATCGTGGTGATACAAAAAGACAAAAAATAGGGCGGCAGTGCCCACATTACCCTCCCTCACTTACCAATACGGCGCAAGCCCTCCGCACATCGAACTGTACCCGGAAACCTGAATTCCGCACTCCCGGTCATCGCGCAAGCCATGATGAAGCAACACAAAACAGGCTTCGCCGTGAAACTCGTTCAAAAAAGCCGCACCCGGCAGCGAACAGACAGCAACCCGAAAAGTAAAAGCCCCTCATGCAACCAAGGAAACAGGAGCATGCGGGGTTTTATGAACGGCTTGTATATCAAGCGGGTATGGCTTCTGGTGCGAGAGGGGGGATTTGAACCCCCATACCTAGGGTGCTGGATTCTAAGTCCTAGATGCCTTTTAACAATTTCATATAGTTGCATCATTCATGCACCAAAACTCATGGTGCAGCCCCTCCCCTATCCCTCCTCCGCCCGTCCGGGCAACTCTCCCGTCCTCTTCTTTACTTCCCTCTCCCTCCCAAAAACAAAAGCCCCTCGAAAGAGGGGCTCAGTTTTAGATCTATCCGCATGCTCATGCCGCGCTAGCTCGTCATGGGTTTGTGGACAGTCATTTCCTTTCTGGCCAGTCCCGTCAGCCCATCGTGGAGCATGGGCTCCGGTTCGTCGTCATGGTGTTTGTGGGCGAATGCCATAGCCCCATAGGCCGGGTCTTTCACCATGCGCTTGATTTTGAGGATATCCTTGATCGCGCACCAGGTGTCTTTGAGATCATCCAGCTCCTGCGCATCCAGGTCATCGCCGTCCTTGCAGATTTCGGCGCTCGTGGCCAGCAGGCAACGCAAGGCCTTCGTCCCTTCTTCCAAGGTCCAGTTGATCATGGTTAAGCCGCCTTTTTGCTTGCGGCGCTTGCCGCGTTAGTGGGAACCGGGTCCCTGGACGAACCGATGCCGCCCACAAAGGTGCTGCGCGGCAGGCAGTCGAGGATGATGATCCGGTTAGGGTCCGTGGCAAGCACGGCGCAAAAGCCGGTCATGCACTGCGGGATATCCGCAATGTTGTTGATGCAGCGCATGGCCCCGCGCTCCTGGATGGCGCGCAGCATGCGGTCAGCCCGGATATAGTAACCGTGCGAATCCATCAGGGGCACGGTGTACTCGGAGTCGTCAAGCTCCAGAATATCGGTGCCGCCGATATTCAGGTTAATCGCCTCCAAAAGATCCATGATAAATTTGCGGTTGTTCTGCGTGCTCAACGACGCCATGAACGGGGAAGCGGTCAGGATCTGCAAGCCTCCCGAAATGGTATTGGGAACGGTGGCATTGATGACAGGCATTGTTATTGCTCCTTGTTTTTCTGTTCTTGAAGTCTGGCTTTGAATTTTTCGGAAAAGGCATCCAGCTTGGCGGCCCCTTCGTCCTTGAGCACGCCCACGGCGGCATCCACCGAATCGGGCGGATCAGAAGTCAGCATGCCCAAAAAGCCGCGGATCTGCGGATCATAACGACGCAGCGCGCCCTCAAAGGCCATCTTCGCCAGAGGATGGGAGCGCACGTCAAAGCCGGTCAGCCGCAGTATGCAGTTTTCCGCTTCACGCCGGAGCATGGAATACGCAACATTGGCTTCACTCATGCCGCATTACCTCCTTCGCCCAGGCGACGCTTGAGGTCCGCCAATTCCTGTTTGAGCTGATCCACCTCGGAACGGCTTTCTTCCCGACGCCGGGCGTGTAGCTCCTTGGCCAGCAGCAAAAGGCGCTCGGCCTGCTCTTTGGCTCCGGCATTCAGGTAGGCCCGGCCCGGCTCTCCCATCATCATGAAGGCCACAAAGCCCTGCATAAGATCAGCGTTTGCCCCGGCGAATTCCGGAGTGTTGAGCACGGCGGCCCGCTCCTCGGAGGAAAGCCCGGCCAGAACGGCGTCCAGATCCATCCGGGCAGTGCGTTGCATGGGCTGCCCCATTCCGAC
>ENA-UOJC01004674-UOJC01004674.1-human-gut-metagenome-genome-assembly--contig:-C104-NODE-4674-length-11315-cov-92.960657_pt1 | contig 11315 bp, 10 predicted proteins | sample MGYA00242339_ERZ723886 | MGnify/ENA metagenome assembly ERZ723886 | reverse complement strand
CTGTTAAGGGATTTGCTGTGCCTATGGTATCTGTCCTACGGATTGTCTTTCGCAAAGTCTGAACGCGCTCCCATGTTTCCTTGTCAATAATTGCTTCCTGCGTATTTTCAAAAATGACTAAATCCTCTTTGGGTGTCATTCTGGAACGTTTGTCTTTGTAGCTTTCTTTATAGGTGCGGAAGTTTACTGTATGCCCCATATACTCCGGCTTGGATAGAATATCGGCAACTGTGCCGCCACGCCATGTGTACCGTTCAGCGGGGTTAAAATTAGACTGATGTTTCCCCACGCCGCGCTGTGCAAGATAATAGGACGGTCTTTCAACCTTTTCCAAAGCAAGGATACGGGCAATTTCATACGGGCCTTTGCTCTCCAACGCCATGCGGTAAATCCGGCGTACTACCTCGGCGGCTTCCTCGTCGATAATCCAGTGGTCTTTGTCATTAGGGTCTTTCTTATAGCCATAAATACAATGGCTGTTTGTATGCTTGCCGGACATTCCTCTTGCGTGGAGAACGCTTGTTATTTTTCGGCTACTATCACGCACATACCATTCGTTCATAATATTCAAAAACGGGGCAAACTCGCTGCTTTCGCGCTTGTCGCTGTCAACTCCGTTTGCTATGGCAATAAAACGGACGCCCCGCTCCTTGAACATGACTTCTGTGTAAAATCCCACTTGCAGATAATCTCTGCCGACACGACTTAAATCCTTTACCAGTACATAGCCGATTTCGCCGCTTTCAATTCCCGCAATCATGCGTTTCCAGTTCGGACGCTCGAAGTTTGCCCCAGACCAGCCGTCATCGGTAAAGTGGACGCAATTCGTAAAGCCATGTTCCCTTGCATAATCTTCAAGCAGTTTCTTTTGATTGATTATGCTGTTGCTGTCGCCTGTGAGGTCGTCGTCGCGGGAAAGACGCTCGTATAGTGCGGTTATCTTGCCGTTGTCCGTTTTCTTTGCTTTCATTGAAAAACTCTCCTTTCTATGGGCGATTTCTTATCCCCCTTTCACAGCATATAGCTTCGGTGTAGGGCTTCGGCGGCTGGGTGAAATGCTCGGTAACAGCAACCTCCGCACCGTCAAAAGTCTGCCCTTCGGTGAAGTCCGGGAGCGTGCCGCCGTCCCCATCCGCAGGCTTTTCCTTCAAGAAGGCACGGAAAATGCGGTCGATCTCCCGCCAGCCTTCGGAGAGGATGCGCTTGCCCTTTGCGGTGAAGGAATAGCCGCCGCAATCAAAGGTGGCCGTGACCGCCTCATACACATACAGCTCCGCCGATGCACACAGCAGCTTGCAGCAGACCAAGAGGAATAAATTGCGCTCGCCCAAAGGCAACGCTTTGACGTCTGCTTTCTCAACCTCCATCGTGGGGATAATGGCGTGGTGGTCGGATACATCCTTATCGGAGATCATTGCCTCCACCAGCGGAAAGAAGTCTGTGCAACTATCAAAGGGCGGCAGCTTCGCCGCCAGGTGGATCACACAGGAGGCTGTTTCCGCCATGTCGGAGGTCAGATAACGGCTGTCCGTGCGGGGATAGGTCAGCAGCTTCTTTTCATAGAGGCTCTGGGCGTAGTCAAGGGTCTGCTTCGCCGTGTATCCGAACAGGCGGTTTGCCTCACGCTGCAAGGTGGTAAGATCATAGAGCTTTGGCGGCTGTTCCTTCTTCTGCTCCTTCGTGACGGAAGTACAGGTGACGGTCACACCCTTGCACATAGCCGCTGCCTGTTCCGCCTCTGCCGGATCGGTGAACTTCTCTGACACCGTCTCGACACCGTCCAGCGTCAGGCGCAGCAGATGATATTTTTCTTTGCGGAACAGCGTGATCTTCGCGTCACGATCTGCCAGCATTGCCAGCGTGGGCGTCTGAACACGGCCCACATTCAAGGTGCGGTGATAGAGAACGGAGAAAAGGCGGGTGGCATTGATCCCCACCAGCCAATCCGCTTTCTGGCGGCACAGGGCTGATTGATACAGGGCTTCATAATCGGTGCCGGGGCGCAGATCAGAAAAACCCTCCCGGATAGCGCTGTCTTCCATCGAAGAAATCCAGAGACGAAGAATTGGCTTGCGGCATCCAGCCATTTCATACACCAGACGGAAGATCAGCTCACCTTCACGCCCAGCGTCACAGGCATTGACAATGGTATCCACATCGGGGCGGTCCATCAGGGCGCAGAGATTTTCAAAAGCGTCCTCCTTGCCTGGTGCCAGCACATAGCGGAACGGTTCTGGCAGAATGGGGAGATCGTCATAGCGCCATTTCTTGAAATTCTCGTCATAGCCGCCCGCATCCATCGGGGATACCAGGTGCCCTACACACCAGGACACAAGAAGGCCGCTGCCCTCATAAAAGCCATCGGCCCTGGATGAAGCACCCAGGGCCGACGCGATGGATTTTGCCACGCTCGGTTTTTCCGCGATAATCAGTTTACTCATTCGATTCCTCCGTTTCCTCGTCTTCAGTCAGATATTCTTCTTCATCCTCCAGGTCGAAATCATCCAGATCAGCGGGAACTTTCTTGCCCTGTTTCGGTTTCAGCACCAGGAAATAGACCGCTGCGCCGCCTCCGGCTGCAAGGATCAGCAGCACCGCCAGGATCGCCCCGGTATTGCTTTTCTTTTCAGGCTTCGGATTCTCCGGTTCGGTGGGCTCCGCAGCTTTCTGTTCCGTGCCAACACATTCACTGAGGTTTTTTACGCAGACCTGGCAAGCAGTGTTGACCGCTCCGGCCTGGCACTTCTCCGTACAGGTGCAGACAATAGGTGTTTCCGCCTTTTCTCCATCCTCCGTGAGTGCCATGAGATCGGCTTCATCCACCTGGTTCAGAAAATGCACGGTTTCCTCGCCCTCGTCGTCACGGTCGATAATGAGATAGAACACATTGCCGTTCTTCGTTTCCACTGTGATAAACTGTTTGCCACTGGTGGTAGGGCTGCCGATATCGTCGATCAGCGAAAGGTTCCCGTCCGGCGTCAGGGCGGCACCGCCATTCAGACCGCCGCCCAGCATACCCAGCAGTTTTTCCAGCGTTTCCGCATCCAGAGAGAAAGAACCTTCCCCGGAACCAGCCTCGCCGTCACTTACCGTCATGTAGCCGGAATAGACATAGCCGACTTTCTCCGGCAGGATGACCTTCAGCCAGTCGCCGTCCGTGCCGATCACCTTCACGGTCGTTCCGTTAGGAAGCTGAGTGAAGGCGGTGTAGTCCATTCCCGCACCCGTGCGGACATTCAGGTTTCCGCCGCCCGTGGTGACGGTGCCGGTCTGCCCGGAGTCATTTTCGCCGGAACTGAACTGGATACCGTCCTCGGTGACGGATACCGTGACCTGGCTGCCTGCCAGAGCGGAAAGCAGATCAGAAACATCCCCGGCCGTTTCCTGTTCGGTCACGGATTCCGTGCTTTCCTCGCCGCCGCTGGCAAAGGCGGTGACAGAAAAAGCGGCAGTGCTGAGCACCACCGCCAAAAGAGCCGATACCATTTTTGTCATAAAGTTATGCTTCATCCTCGTATCCCTCCGTTTCCTCATTCTCGGTGTTGCCCTCCTGCAGCATACCTTCCGGCAGGGAGATCATACCGCTGGCATAGGCTTTCAGGAAAGCGGTCAACTCCTTGTTGTCCATCTTCACGGCTTTCACCATGCGGACGATTTCCAGATTTTCTTCCTCCGCAAGCTGGGCCTCCAGCGCACGAAGGCGTTTCTGCTGCTCCGCGATCTTTTCTTTGGTTTTCGCAATGTCATTGCGAATCTTCTGTGTCGTTGCCATAAATCAAATTACCTCCATATCGTTTTTTAGTTGTAGGGCGGTCGCCCGAAAGCGTAAAAGTGGGATTGCCAGTAGCTTGTGTTGATATCTGCATACTGGATGGGGTCGCCGCAGTGCAGCATTTTTCCGCCGCCCACATAGATACCCACATGGGAAACGCCCGGTGTATCGTAAGTGCCGACGAAAAAGATCAGGTCGCCGGGTCTTGCGTTGGCAGAGGATACCGGGGTGGAAATGTTGTAGAGCCCCTGGGCTCCCAGCCTGCCCGTATTGCAGACGCCGCTTTGCGTCAGCACCCAGGACACGAAGCCGGAGCAATCAAAAGAAGTGTTCGGATTGCTGCCGCCCCAGACATAGGGATAGCCGATGTACTTCTCCGCCTCGGTAATGAGCGCCGCAAAGGTTTCATCTTCCAGTGCGGAAGGCGGGATATCATAGGTGGTGGGCGGTTTGGTGTACTTGTCTACATAGCCGGAGCCTGGGAACAAATCTTCCCGGTTCCCCAGCGTCGCCATATAGACCGCATACAGGGAAAGCGTTTCTTCGTCCATGATGTAGACCGGCACATGGGAAAGATCGAAGTTTTCCAGCTTCACCTTGCAGATATAGTAGTTGTACGGTACTTCCACGTCATAGTCATTTCCCTCGCTGTCTGTCCGTGTCTCCGTCCGATAGCGCACCTCCACTTCCACGGTCTGCGTCAGGATGTACTGCTTTTCAAAGAGCATTTGCAGTTCCTCCTGAACCTCGTCGATGGTGAACACCCCTTCATGGAACGCCGTGAGAATGGAGATCAGCACATAAGGGTCATGTTCGATCTCATCCAGATCAAAACGGTATTCGTCATATCCGGGGTGCAGAGCCTCATAGTGGTCCAGCTCATATTGAAGCTCCTGCTCCAGTTCGCAGTAGGCCGCCTCCGCAGCCAGCATATCCGCATCCTCGGAGAGATAAGAGGAAGTAAATACACCGCCCACGCCGGAGCCTGCCATCATGGAACAGGAAGATACCCCGCCAAACAGCAGAGCAACACAGGCGCCAATGCCGATCACCAACAGCACCGCCCGGCTATGGTGCTTGATGTAGAGGAAAGTTTCCTTGAAGGCGTCCTTTGCTTTCTGCGCCGCACTTTTCGCCGTAGCCGCTGTGTTCTTTGCGGTTTTCTCTGCCTGCCGCAGCTCCTTTGCATAGTTCCGCTTGATCCGCTGTTTCTGCAGAAAGCGGGATACCGGGTTAGAAGCTGCCAATGCAGGATCATCATGCAGTGCCTTTTGGTAAAGGTAGTCGGCGTTTGCCTTGACCGAAGCCTGCTCTGCCTTCGCCGCGTCACGCCAGGGCTTTGTGCGGTGATGGTGGACGGCGGCACGAACCTTTCCCTTTCCGTAGGCAAGTCCGCGCTCCGTCAGCACCTCGCCCTTGTGTCCGGCCTCCACACCCACATTTTCCTGTTCCACCTCATGTACCTTCGCATGGGCAGCATGGACGATCTCATGGACCGGCCGGGAAAGCGGATTGTGCCGCAGGCGTCCGTTGGGGCGTTTCTCCACTTCTTCAAAGTGAAGCTGCGTTTTGCCTTTTCCGGCTGTCTCGTCAAAAATACGCTCGGTGCGGAGGACTTTCTTTGTGGGGATAGCGGCCTTTGCCGCGTCCAGCCTATCCGCCGCACGGTCGGAACGGTCGATGTACTTTCCAAGTGCGGGATCGGCACGTTCTTCCTCGGTAAATTGCAGGCGGGAGGACGGGCGCTGCCTTGCGGCAGAACCATCCCGCACCGCCTGGGTGTCAGCCTTTTCCGCCTTTCGTGCGCTTTTCTTCTCATGGTGTTCCGCCGCACGCAGGGCAAGGTCAGCCGCAGCGCCAGCGGATTCTTCCGAAGAAGCGGACAGCTCCGTTTCCGGCTCCCGGCTGCTGATATGTTCCACCTCGCCCGTGGCAAGGTTTTCCGATACCGCACCGTCACGGGTCATTTTCTGCGTGATCTTATCGGTTGCTTTCAGTTCCCTCATAGGCAGTCACCTTCCTTTCCATAGGGGCAGAAGTCACCGCAGGTGCCATTCTCGATCATGGCGATATAGCGGAAAATGGGATAGGCCTGGGGCGGGCAGACCGCATTTCCCAATGTTTTCAGCCGCAGCGCCCGGTCATCCATGCGCTCGGTCATGCGGGGGATTCCTTCCGGTTCGGCGGTCCAGAGGATACGTCCGTCCATCCTTTCGGGAAGCCCATGAGCCATTCCACCCAATCCGGGTTCAGCGCCGCCGTTTCGGACACCGGCTGTTCCTGGGAGATGATCTGCGCCGACAGGTTCCCGTCCTTCTTCGCCGGATCGAAGGCCGACGGCTTCAAGGTCGAGCGGAAACCGTCCGACGCCACCGGGGTCAGATAGAATACCGCCGCCGACAGGCTGAGGCTCCAGATCGCCCCGTTTCGGTTCCTCTTGCGGAATATCCCATTGTCCGACAGGAACACATCCAGGCTTGCCGCGTCCCTGGCGGTGTTGTTGTCGGAGGCAAGGGGTGTGGGAAACATCAGCCGCGACGATAAAAGTTCGCTGGCGCTCATGCCATGCGCCGACACCGCAAGCCGGAAATACGAATGGGAGAACAGCGTATCCCGCTTTTGCCAGGTCAAAGATCGTTTTGTCGAGCCCCATATTGATGAAGCCAGCAACATTTTCCCCAAGCACCCAACGGGGCCGCAGCTCGGTAATAACGCGGCACATTTCTGGCCACAGGTAGCGTTCATCCGCAAAGCCCTTCCGCTTTCCTGCGGTGGAGAAGGGCTGACAGGGAAAGCCGCCTGAGATAACGGTAACTGTTTCAAGTCCTGTTTTTTCAAAAAACGCCTCCTTCGTAAAAGTAGTGATATCCCGGAACCTGGGAACATCCGGCCATCGTGCGGTGAGGACGGAGTGCGGAAAATCCGCCCACTCACACTGGCAGACGGTTTCAAACCCGGCAGCCTCCGCCGCCAGGTCCAGACCGCCAATGCCGGAAAACAGGCTCACATGGGTCAGTTTATTCATGGTTCTTCGGCGCACGGAACGGTTCGATCTCACTTTCCAGCTCCGCAAGGACCGCCTCCATATCCGCCGTGACCGCCTTGCTTCTGGCAATCAGACGGTTCATCACATCAAAGAAGGTTTCGCCCTCCTGTTTTTCTTCCGTATGCAAATAATGGGGATCATTCATGTTCGTTTTCTCCTTTCCCGGTTTCACCAAGTTTTGTCGTCATAATACTGTAAAGTTCATTGTCCTTCGGGAAGTCATCCACAAAAGGCAGGATCACATTGCCGAAGAAGATCAGCCCCTCGCCGGGGCCTGCGTTGCTGATATGCGCCGCCTGCTGGTTGGAGATATTCAGGCGCTCGCAGAGGATTTTCCTGTCTCCGCTGGCCTGGTTCAGAAGGTACACAAAATCGCTGTTTTCAAAGATGTTCTCGATCTCCGGGGAGGAAAGCAGGTCCTTAATGTTCTGCGTGATCCCCGTGGGGATACCGCCCCATTTGCGAAAGCGTTTCCAAATCTCTACACTCCAGGAACCAACCTCGCCCCGCAGCAGAAGGTGGAACTCGTCTACGAAGTACCAGGTGGATTTGCCCTGATCCCGGTTTTGGGAAACACGGTTCCATACCTGGTCCTGGATCACCAGCATACCCAGGCTTTTGAGCTGCTTTCCCAGCTCCTTGATATCGAAGCAGACAATGCGGTTGTTGATATCCACATTGGTACGGTGATTAAAAACATTCAGGCTGCCATACACATACAGTTCCAGTGCCGCCGCGATCCGCTGCGCCTCCGGCTCCGGCTGCCGTTTGATCTCGTCATACAAATCTTCCAGCAGCGGCATATTCTCCGGGCGGGGGTCTGCGATATAGGGGCGGTACACGATCCGCACGGCACGGTCAATGACCGTCTTTTCCACCGGCTCCAGACCGTTCCGTCCGCCTGCCGCCAGTTCGCAGAACGACAGGATAAAGTCAGATTTCAGCGCCAGCGGGTTATCATCCTCGCTATAATTGAGGTTGATATCCATAGGGTTCACATACTGCGTGCTGGTAGGCGAGATTTTGATGACCTGGCCTTCCAGACGGTTCACCAGCGGAAAATATTCCGCCTCCGGGTCGCAGATCAAGATATCGTCCTTTGTATTCAGGAACACACCCACGATGGAACGCTTTGCGGAAAAACTCTTGCCGCTGCCGGGCGTACCTAAGATCATGCCGTTGGGCGTTTTCAGCTTTTTGCGGTCAGCAAGGATCATATTGCCGGAAGTGGCATTGAGCCCGTAGTAAAGAGCTTCGCCGCCGTGGAAAATCTCCTGTGTGGTGAAGGGAACGAACACCGCCACCGCCGAAGTGGTAAGCCCGCGCTGTATCTTAATGCGGTTGACACCCAGGGGCAGAGCCGACACGAAGCCGTCCTCCTGCTGAAAGTCCAGCCGCACCAGGGAGCAGTTATATTTCTGCGCCACGCTTGCCGCACGGAGCAGGTCATTCTCCAGCTTTTGCCCGCTGTCCGCAAAGTTCACCACCAGGAAGGTCATCAGGAACATTCGCTCATTTCTGCTTTGCAGGTCACGGAGGATGTTCTTTGCCTCGCCTGCGTAGGTGGCAAGGTCGGTGGGGATGATATCCATATCGAAACCTTCCCGCACTGCCTTTTTCTGTGCGTCGATCTTCATACTGTCAATGTCAGTGATCTTCCGCTTGACCGTTTTGATTGCCTCGTTCTGGTCCATGCTGCGGATATGGAGGCTGACAAGCAGCCCGCTGTCCGTATCCAGCAGTTCGGTGAGCATACGGTCATCCATTTCCGGTGCGCTGATCTGCAGAAAGGACACGGCACAGAATTTATCCGCCATCGTGAACTTCCGTGCTTCACCGAAGCGGAAGGAAGATGGTGCGATAAAATCCTGAACCGACAGGCCGGAAGGGGCAAGCCAGCTCCATTCAAAGGCAAACCGTTCCCCGTCCGGGTGCAGGATGCCGTGGAGCATTTCCAGCCACTCCTTTCCGCCAAGCTCCTTTGCCAGAGCACCCATGACCTTGAAATGGTTGAGGGCATCCATGACGATCCGGGAAAATCGTGCCCGTGCGGTTTTGCTGTCCCGTGCCTCGATGGTGAGGGTCAGATACTTTGTTTTGATAAGACCGTTGTTGCCCCGTTCAAGCTGCTTGCGGAGCATTTGCGTGTAAAGCTCACGGATATGGTCGAAGTGATCTCCCTGCGCCGCGATCTCGATACGCTTCACAAAATCCTCCCGGTTCATGCGGCGGCTCACAAGGGAGAGCTGCATCCCGATAGAAGCGTCATGGGCGTTATACATATCGCAGAGGGCTTCAAAGATCGCCGTCTGGTCGTCAGGCTTTGCAAGCTGATAATTCACATCCTCGAACTCGATACACTTCGACCAGGTGTGGTCGTCCAGCTTGCACAGGCCGTCCGGGTACATCTGGCGGAACGGTAAAGTGTCCTGTGCGGAATGTACCTTGCCGTCGCCTCTGGCAGTTTCCAGAATACGGCTGATCTCACGCTTTTCTGCGGCGGTCAGCTTTACCGTGGGTTTTGCCGCCTGCCGTGCCTGCGGCTCTGGCTTTCGCTTTCTGAACAATGGCTTTCACCTCCTTTTCCGCCTGGGCCTGCCGCTCCAGGGCTGCGTAGAAATTGTTTGTCTGGTAAGGCCGTTCTTTCGTCCGCAGGAACATACAGCGCATGACCTGTCCGGCCACCACTTCCAGGGGTTGGCCGTGCCGCTCATACATGGCGAGTAGAAAGAACGGGAGCATGACGATAATCATGCAGAACGCGGCGGCGCTGTTGCTGGCCGTGCGTCTGAGCAAAAAGAAAAGCGGTACTCCGATGAGTGCCGCCGCTCCGAAACATATAAGCTGCCGTTTGGTAAGTCCAAACAGCACTTTGGATTTTACTTTCGTCAAATCCTTTGGAATGGTTACATACGCCAATTTATCAAGCCTCCTTAATGCGCTCCGAACAGGCTCTTAGAGAGGCTGCCGGTCTTGAACAGGGCGAAGCACAGCAGGACCGTGTAGCCCATGCAGGCCCATATCGCGCCTGAGATATTTCCGTCCGTGGCGATACTCTGTACCAAAACAGAGTAGATTCCCACGCACACCATGATTAGAAATGCCTGGAACGCCAATGCAAACAGGGATTTCAAGTAGTTCTGTCCTGTATGGCTCCAATCCCGGTTTGTCATAGTGGCAAGCGGAATCGGTCCAACGGAAGTTGTCAAATACACCTCGATCATGCGGCCGTAGATGACAAGCATGATACAGATGGAAAGGGCGTTCATGGTAAGTCCCACAAAAAGGGACTGGAACCACAGCCCGAACAGTTCTCCCGTGCCCAGGGCTTCAAGCTGCGCCTCCATATCCGTGATGACGCTGCTGATATCAATGGAGGTATTCCCAATGATGACGCCTGCGCTGCTGTTCACAACGCTTTGCCCGACATCGAAGATACCCATGACGATATTCCATGTGTTCGTCACAATAAGAACGGCACAGAAAGTCTTGAAAATCCACTTGAAGAACATCCAGGTATCTACATCGTGCAGATTGTTTTTCTCTGTCACAAGCTGGATCAGCTCATAACACATTACGAATGTCAGGATAACCCCGGCGATTGGAACGATCACCGTTTCAGAGAGGTTTCGGATCATAGAAAAGACGCCGCTGTTCCATGCCAGCGGCGTCTGTCCCACTTCACCGGCGATCTCGCCTACTTTGGTATTGACCGTATCGAACATGCCCGACAGGTTTCCCGTGATTCCCTCGATGAGCAGCCCTCGGAGCCATTCATCGAGTTTGTCGAGTATGCCGCCCATAAGCGATCACCGCCGGACGATCAACCGAACAGGCCGGAGAGCAGAGGTACAAGGGTGATGCCGATGAGGGCGACACCGCCGCCGGCCATCAACTGTTTCATACCCTGGCTTTTTACTGATGTGCGATAAAGAAGTAATAGAAGTGTAAAAAATTTTGCCGTTCCTATCCGGCACTTGCGCATTGTGTCGGATAGGTCGGGCGGTTATTCGGGCAAGTCCACCTTGCCAACAAAAGAATAATAAATCTCAATGTCCTGTCTGCGGGTCTTGTTCTCGTCATAGCTGCACTCATGCACAACGATTTTCTCTACAAACTCACGCAAGAGGGTGTGGGTCAGTTCTTCAAAGTTCATGTGCTTGCGGACAATGTTCATAAACTTTTCTGCGTTTACGGTAGCTTCCTGTGCTTTGGAAAGCTCCGCCTGTATTCTGGCAACACGCTCTTTCAATTCCTGCTGTTCGGCTTCATAGTCTGCCGAAAGCTCTGTGAAACGCTCGTCAGAAATGCGTCCGCTTACGCTGTCCTCATACAGCCGCTTGAAAATGGCGGAAAGCTCACCGATACGCTTTTCAGCGGCTTCCAGTTCCTTTTTCTTAGCGGCGTTCCTGCGCTTGCCCCCGTCCTCGTTCTGCTCAATTAAGAGCTTCATAAACCGGGCTTCATGCTTTGCCGCATAGCTTGTCACTTTCCGCA